>JACKQG010005223.1_pt1 | contig 14451 bp, 13 predicted proteins | sample 8237621 | NCBI WGS metagenome assembly JACKQG01 (sample SAMN15677084, study PRJNA649215) | marine metagenome | biome: marine; feature: Black Sea; material: saline water; isolation source: suspended particulate matter (SPM) from the Black Sea western gyre | collected 2013-06-09/2013-06-10 | depth...
GACTTGCGTTGCGGATTCTGCCGCGGCACCAGGACCTGGTGGAGGCATATGAACCGGGAATGATCCTTTGGGAGTCGACTAAGTAAGAAGATCGAATGACACAATCCAAGCCCGCAAGCTTAGACCCTTGCGGGCTTTTTTAATTGGGCAGCAGACTTGGAGGGAATAATCTTTCCTCCTTTGTTTGGAGTGCTATAATACCGGCCATGAACAGTGATTTGATTCAGATACGGCATTATGGAGCTACGGGACCCAAGGTGGTACTTTTGCACGGCGGGCCTGGGGCGGCCGGTTATATGGCGCCCGTCGCAAAGCGACTGTCTGAGCATTTTCGTGTCATTGAACCTTTTCAGCGAAAAGGTGACCCCAAGAAACCACTCACGGTAGCCCGGCATGTCGCGGATCTGGGCGATGTGATCAAGGCTTATTGTTCGGCTGAAAAACCGATCCTTGTGGGGCATTCCTGGGGGGCAATGCTGGCATTGGCCTATACGGCTGAACATCCCGGGCACGCGGCATCGATCGTTTTGATTGGATGTGGTACCTTTGATGCCGCTTCGCGTGAGCAGATGAACGCCGTTCGGCAGCAGCGTATGGCCCAGCACGTTTTCCAGCGGATGCAGGAACGCATTGAATCCATTGATGACCCAAACGAGTGTCTTAAACTGCAGGGAAAACTGATGATGCAGGTCGATTCGTATCATTTAAGGCATGTCGATGATGAAGTCGTTTATTATGATGCATTGGGCCATGAACAAAGCTGGCGGGATATGATGCGGCTGCAACAGGAGGGTATTTATCCGGCGTCCTTCAAATCGATTGGGGTGCCGGTCCTCATGCTGCATGGCGATCAGGACCCGCATCCCGGGCCGATGATCCGCAACGCCCTCATTCCGCATATTCCGCATCTACAGTACCGCCCCTGGTCACAGTGCGGACACTATCCGTGGCTGGAAAAGGCTGTGCGTGAGGAGTTCTATGCCTTTCTGACTCAATGGTTATTGGGCGGAGTAGATTCTTGATTTTCAGAGATGTAAAAAAAGAGAAAGCGTTAAATACGGCTTTCTCTTTTTGACTTATTCTGTTTCTTTCGTGCTGATAAGATCGTACACCTCTTCGGGCGAGGCGGCTTTCTCAAGCTGGCTCTTGAACGGTGCGTCCAGCATGAGCCGGCTAATGCGTGCCAGGGCCTGAATATGCGGACCGGTCTGGTCCGGTGGCGAGACAAGCAAAATGACGATTGAAACGGGCTTGTTGTCAATGCTGTCGAACTCGATCGGATCGGCGGCAATGCCGATCGCCATGACCAGTTCCTTTGCAGCCGAGCACTTACCGTGCGGGATCGCGATGCCGGAACCGATGCCGGTGCTGCGGGTTTGTTCCCGCGTCATCACGGCCTCGAAGGCCGCGCCCCGATCGGAGATTAAGCTGTTATCTGCTAAACTATTGATTAGCTCTTCGATAACGTCTTCTTTATCCTTGCCCGCAAGCGGTGCCTTGATACATGTAGGCTGAAGTATTTGTGTTAAGATCATTTTTATAGTACCAAAATCAATAGTAACAATAGAATTAGGTATTTCATCCGAACAAACAAGCGTTCCCTTATAGCCATTTGGTCTTGTCAATGCAAATATTTTATCAGTTTTTTATTATCCGCCAATACAGGTCTGCTTTTATTGAAAAAGCCCAAAGGAAGACCCCGCCGGCATCAACAAAGAGTATTAAAGAAAAAGAGCGTCATTAAGTGGCAGAAGTTTGCAGCTCTTCCGATTCGATCGCATTGGCCTGGTAACGCTGCTTGATCATTCGTGTCGGTTGTGGTACCCGATCCTGTGGCAGTTGAGCCATGACGACCGCCTCTGAAGCGGTTTCCGCATAGAGGTCCGCGCCGATTTCTTCCCAGAGGCCATCAGCACGCGAAAAGATGCCGCCGGAAAGCATGATGCGCATTTCAGGAAACGCGTTAACCCCACGGATGGTGTCAATTAACTGACGTATTGCAGGTGCATCACTTCCATTATACCCATATAACAGCAAAACATCGGGAGCATAACTATGGACAAATGACATGATGTCGTCATTATTTACCGTTCCGCCAAGAAAACGACAGTTCCAGCCGTCGCTTTCAAAAAGGTCGTTCAGCATTTGGCCGCCCAATTCTGCTTGCTCTGAGGATTCTGTTACGATGACGATTTTCTTTGTTTTTCCGGGACGGCGGGGCAACTTATTCTGGAGTTGGTTGACAATTGACCGGTTAATACGAGAGGCAAAAGCTTCCTGGGCCGAATCGATTTTATCTTCGCGATAGAGCTTATCAATATCAACCATAATGGGCCAAATAATGTCCATATAGACTTTGTGTGCGGTTGTTCCGGCATGAAGAGCTTCCTCGATGACAGTCCGGCATTGATTTCTGTCTCCGGTTAACAGGGCACGCATGTAACGCTCAAGGATTAGCTCATTATTCATTTGGGTCCTCTCTTTCGTGTTAATCTGGCTATTTTTCATAGTTAATATTCTTTCTTTAAAATGTCAAAATAGGTAGTTTAAGTGTTATGGATATTAATTCGGAATATAGGCCTAAAAAACTTTAGGTAAAATAGGTAAGCTGTTGCATCCTTAAGCTTTTGAATTAAATTCATCGAAAACGATATAACATTTTGTAAATAAAGGGAATATGTTGAATACGGTCAGTTTTTAAGTCCAATAAAACATTTCTGTTTTGAAGTTTATCTGCGGTTAAATTTTTTTCATTTAACCCAAATTGCCCATATTAACATGATTGTCCTTTATATTTTGTCTTCTTATTGCTCGTACAGTTATAGAGAAAAGGGTTACTATTCCTCGAGAAATGAATTTTCTTGACAGAATATACACACTCATGTATTCTTCCAGAACCTTTGATGACGAACGGATTTATTTGATATTTTTTAAATTGGGTGGAAAAATGAAGCGAATTCTGGTCTGTATGAATCTTTTTTTTATTGTTGCTCCCTGTCTTTATGCGATTGACGTCACAGAAATCAGCGAGATACGGCTTCGTACTGAAGACAGCCGTTCCGAGCTTGATAGTGCTGACCGCAGTCTCATTACACAGTTCTGGGATCAAGCACTGAACACCATGTTGCTGTCCGATGAATCGAAGGATATTGTTGAGATCCGCAGACAGATCGAAGACCAAAAGGGCACCTCACCGCTGTCTTTTTACACGTCCGCATTTATTTCAGCTGCGAAGGAGGGTCTCAAAGCCGCTTTTCTAAATGTCCAGCGGATGGAAGAGCCCGCCAAGATGCAGATGCTCGAACAGAATCTGATGATACTGACGGCACAGTTGAAGCACCCCGAACTGGCTGAAATAGCATTAAGCCGTCTGGATGATAAAGACCCGGTCATTCGGTATTGGGCGGCCAGAGCGGTGACCAATTCCGGTGTGATCCAGATATTGTCTTCCGAAGTGACGGCTAATGATGACATCAAGGCTGCTATTTTAAATGGTTTAAAACAGCGAATTGTCTTTGAGCAGCAGGCTGACATTGTGATAATGATCATTAATTTTGCTGGCGTTATGGATCATCCGACAGCTCGGGAGATTTTACAGACCATTGCCGAAAAGCGGATCGAATCGTATATGAATTGGACGGTTGAAGATGAGCAGATCGATACCAAACTTCTTATTGCCATGGGGAATGTCGCGATGATTCAGGATGACGTAGCGGTCAAAGCGTCGTCTGCCCGTCAATTTGCCCGGTTATATTCGTTGGTATTTCAGCGGTTCATGATAGGACAGGAGGTTCTTTCGGACCGGCAGATCGATGCGGCTGTCACGGTGATTCTGGAAGTTGACAAAGTGGTGCTTGCCAAAATGCTCAATATTCCTAAGACGGGTGTATCGGGAGCGATCCAGCAAATCTCGCGTCTGGAGCGTGAATACGAATCGATCTTTGGCGACCGCTTGCGGAAGGGGGACTTAGCCACACTTTATCAATTTGAATACGGTGAAGATGCCTCCGGCAAGCCGCTGACCCAACCGCCGCAACTGCCTGAGCATCCGGCAGATATCAATAATACGGAAGAGTAAACAAATCTCGGATTAAGCACGGAAGTACCCGCAGGAACAGATGGAAAACGTTTCGTCCCTGAACATTCCGAAAGCACATAGAAGGAAACTTCTTTGTATCGTTGTTCTTTCTGGCGTGTTTGGTTTTCTTCTCCTTTCTAGCTTTTCATGCAAACAAAAGGATTCTTCTTCAAATAAACATGAAGTTGTTCTCAATCAACGTTCACGTAGTAAAATCCAGACACTTGACCCGGCGGATGTGGGGGATACAGCATCGGACGGCGTTTGCCGTGAGTTTTACGAATCCCTTTACAGCTATCATTACCTAAAACGCCCTCAGCAGGTTGTGCCGGAATTAGCCGCCGGGATGCCCGACGTCAGCGATGACGGCACCACCTATCGCATTCCTGTAAAGAAAGGTATCATGTTTCACGACGATCCCTGCTTTCCTGATGGTAAGGGCAGACAGCTTACGGCCCATGATTTTGTTTACGCATTGAAACGACTCGCCAATGTCAAAGTGCAAAGCAAAAGCTGGTACATCTTTAACGGCCGGGTGCTCGGTCTGGATGATTTTCGTGAGTATTCGAAAGGCTGTGTTAAAGGACAGGTTGATTATACCCGCCCGGTCGAGGGGTTGTATGCCGAGGATAATTTTACGTTGGTGATTAAGCTGCATCAGCCCTGGCCGCAATTGATCTACTGGCTGGCGTTTCTGCCGACGGCGCCGATGGCCAAAGAGGCGGTGGATCATTACGGTCCGGACATCGTTTCGCACCCGGTGGGCACGGGCCCGTTCGTTTTAAAACAATGGCATCGCGGCATCTATCTGGAGGCCGTGCGCAATCCGAATTACCGCCAGGTTTTGTACCCCGCAGAAGGCGAGCCGGGCGATGCAGAGGCGGGTCTTCTGGCGGATGCGGGCAAGCGGCTGCCGTTTATTGACCGCGTGTTCTGGCGGGTTGTGGTGGAGGACCAGCCGCGATGGCTGCTGCTGATGCGGGGGGATATTGACATCAACTCCATTCCGAAGGACAATTTTGGGCAGGCGGTGGCCATGGGAACCGGTTTGACGGATGAAATGAAGCGGCGGAATATGAAACTGAAGTTGTTCGATGAACCGAGTACGTTTTGGCTTGGCATGAATATGAACGACCCCGTTTTGGGGTCAAACAAGCCGCTGCGGTATGCGATTAACTACGCCATCGACCGCGAAAAATTTATCGAGATCATTGAAAGCAGCAAGGGTAAGCCGGCTTTTGGGTTCATTCCTTTGGTTATGGCTGGATATGATGAAGGTGTCAAAGACTGGTCGCCGTGTCACTTTGACCTAGAGAAGGCTAAGGCCTATTTAAAAGAGGCCGAAAAAGTGCATGGCGGTCCGATTCCGAAATTACGGATTGCGATTGGCCGGACCAATACCAAGCAAAAACAGACGCTACAATTTTTGAGCCGGAGCCTTTCTGAGATTGGGCTTCAAATCGAGACTGAGTTGTTTGATTGGCCGACCTTTCTGGAAAAACTGCGAACCAGCGGCATGCAGATGTTCTTTACCGGCTGGATGGCGGATTATCCCGATGCAGAGAGCTTCTTAGGCGTCTTTTACAGTCCGAACGCCTCCTGGCCCAACAGCACCAACTTTAACAACCCGGCGTTTAACGCAATTTATGAACAGGTATCGGTCATGCCGGATTGTCCCGAACGGACCGAACTTTACCGCCAGGCCCAGCGTATGGTTGTGGAAGAAATGCCGTGTGCCTTTATTTATCATCGGGTTGGCTATATAATACACCATGATTGGCTCGAAAATCTCAAGCCTGACCCGTATAAAGCCGATACAATCGGGTTCGGACAGTTAAAATATTACAAAATTGACACGCAAAAACGCGAGGAATATAGAAAGACACTCAGATAGAATATGAATAGACTCACGCTACAATTTGGTTGGTTTCTTCTGGCGGTGCTTGTCATATCCATCTTTCTATTGTCCGGCTGTCGCAAGAAAGATACTGATGATGTGTCAGAGCTGAATGTCTGGCGCCGTCCGCTCTTTACTAAGTTACAAACATTGGATTGTGGTAATTTATCAGATGTTTATTCGATTGGGGTAGCCTCGCAAATTTATGAACCTCTCTATGACTACCATTATTTGAAACGCCCCTTTGAGCTTGTCCCTTTGCTGGCTGAAGATTTCCCACAGATCAGTGACGATAAACTGACTTATACCATCAGGATCAAAAAGGGTATCCTTTTTCAGGATGATCCATGTTTCCCAAATGGCAAAGGCCGTGAACTCAAAGCACAGGATTTTGTGTATGCCATCAAACGGATTGCCAATGTCAAATATAAGAGCCAGAATTGGTCCGGCTTTGACGGTCGAATCGTCGGGCTGGATGATTTTCGAGAATACACCAAGGATTTTAAAAAAGAATTAGATGTCGATTACTCCTATGCAGTGGAAGGCTTAAAATCACTTGATGATCATACCTTGCAGGTCACTCTAACCAGGCCCTGGCCCCAATTAACACATACACTCTCTGTTGTGCGGTTAGCGCCTGTAGCGCATGAAGCGGTGGAATACTATGGAGAAGATATCATCTATCATCCGGTTGGAACCGGACCTTATAAGCTCCAGACTTGGCAGCGCGGAGTCTATATTGAATTTGTGCGAAATCACAATTGGCGAGGAGGCGTGTATCCTTCAGAAGGCGCGCCCGGTGACTTGGAAGCCGGTTATCTGGATGATGCGGGCAAACCGCTGGCAACCATTGACCGATTGATCTATAGGATTATCGAAGAATTTCAACCGGCTTGGCTACTGTTCAAGCGTGGTGAACTGGAATGGATGCAGACCTTTAAGGATAACTTTAATGAAGCTGTGAATGCGGGGACTCTTGAAGCAACGGAAGAAATGACGGAACGAGGTATCGAATTGGTCCTCTATGATGACCCTTCTGTGTTCTGGTTGGGTTTTAATATGCAAGACCCGGTGCTTGGAAAAAATAAACCCCTTCGGAAGGCGATCAGTCGAACCATCAACCGAAAAGATATGATCGAAGTTTTTTTTCATGGTGTTCATAAAGTCGCCTATGGTTATATTCATCCCTCTCAGGCAGAGTATGACCCTGATATCATTCATGCCGACTATGCAAAATATGATTTAGAAGAGGCTCGAGAATTAATTCGTGAGGCCGAAAAGATCCATGGCGGGCCACTACCTCCATTGACGCTGTCCAATCCCGGCAGTGGCGTGATCGATCGCCAAATGGGACAGTATTTACAAAAAGCGTTTGAGAAAGTTGACTTGCAGCTCAACGTCGATTATTTGGATTGGCCCACCTATTTGGATACACTCAACAAGGGTAAGCATCAGATTTGTTTTAGCGGTGCAAGTCCCAGTATTCCCGATCCGCTGGGTGCGCTTGAGGCGTTTTTGACAAAGAATTGGGGGTATGGCGGCAATCACAATTTCTATTCCGATCCAGAATTTGATAAGTTGTATGATCAAATAGAGGTGATGTTTCCCGGACCGGAGAAAACAGCACTGTGCCGGAAGATGGAAAAAATGATTTTGGATGATTGTCCATCTGTGTTTATTAATCATCGTGTTTCGACGGTGCTGCGGCAGAGTTGGTTTAAGAATTATAAGCCCCATGTCTATACCTATAATACGGCAAAGTATTGGAGGATTGACGTAGATAAGAAAGTTGAGTATAAAGGTTTGCTGAGAGAACTGAAGAAAAAGAAGAAAGATAAATGACGGCGTATATTATTCGACGATTGTTGTATATGGTTCCGATCGTGATGGGCGTATTGCTCGTGACGTTCTGCCTGTTTACGCTGGTGGGGGGCGACATCTCCCAGCAGATCGCCGGAAAGAATGCCGACGCCGAAACCATCGCCGAGATTCGTCACGAATACGGATTTGACAAGCCGTTATTTTTAAGCTGGGACAGCCAGTTTTTTGCTCACTTCAAAAAGGCATTTACATTCAATTTCGGCCGGGCGCTGGACCGGGAAAAGATCAGCGAGAAACTTCTTCGTGGCGTCGGTCCATCACTGGCACTGACGGTTCCGATGTTTATCGGCACGCTGGTCATATCTATTAGTTTTGCACTGATCGTTGCCTTTCTGCGCGGGACAGCGTGGGACCATTTCATTGTGTTGCTGTGTGTGGCCGGAATGAGCATTCCTTATTTAAGCTTTATCATCTTCGGCCAGTATTTCTTCGCGTATAAGATGGACTGGTTCCCGATCTTTTACGACCCCAGCGGTTCCATGGCCCACAGTGTGGTCTTACCGGCCCTGATCGGCATCGCCGCCGGACTGGGCTCGAACCTGCGTTTTTACCGCACGATCATGCTGGATGAAGTGCGCAGCGATTATGTCCGGACGGCATTTGCCAAGGGGCTAAGCGCCCGCAAGGTCTTGTTTAAACATGTCCTCAAAAACGCCATGATCCCCATCGTCACCAATGTGGTCTTATCGATTCCGTATTTGATTCTCGGCTCGCTGCTGTTGGAGCGGTTTTTCGGGATTCCGGGACTGGGCTATTTGATGATCGAGGCGATCAACGCCCGTGACTTTTTTGTCTTAAACGCCATGACGTTTATATTGGCGTTGTTGATTGCATTTTTTACATTGTTAACCGATATTTGTTATGCATGGGTTGACCCGCGGGTGAAATTTGACTGATCTGACGACCACAACTGAACATCCGAACGAGCCAGTCAAGGGCCGCAGTCTATGGGCCGACGGCATCCGCCGCCTGCGCAAACGTACGTTTGCCATGATCTGTTTTGGGATCGTGCTGGTGTATTTTGTCTTAGCGGGACTGATCTATTTAAATGAGGTGTTTGACTGGAACCTAAAGGCGTTTCAATGGAACAAGACAGTTGGGCCAGCCTACCGGGCGCCTATGGAAGTTTACGAATGGACGCCGGAAGGACAGACGGAGGTTAAAACTGACCAAACACTGTTCGGGACAGATTTTCTGGGCCAATCAACGCTGCGGAAAACCGTTTACGGTGCCAAGACATCCATTACGGTGGCATTGTGTGCATCGTTTATCAGCCTGCTGATCGGCGTGCCGCTCGGGGCGATCGCCGGGTACTATCGCGGTTGGGTGGATGATGCGATCGTCTGGTTTTATACGACACTGAGCACGATTCCTTATATCCTGCTGGTCATGGCGTTTGCGGTGGTGCTGCGCGAACGAACGATCTTCGGTCTTGAAATTAAAGGGATTACGGCGGTCTATCTGGCGATTGGGCTGACCAGTTGGGTGGGCATCTGCCGGCTGATCCGCGGGGAGATCATTAAACGCAAAGAAAGCGAATATGTCTTAGCCGCCCGTGCGATGGGTTGTTCGTCGCTGCGGATCATTTTTATCCATCTGCTGCCCAATGTGTTCCATGTGATCATTATTAACTTTTCCCTGCGTTTTGTCAGTTTTATCCATGCCGAAGTGATCTTAAGTTTTCTGGGGCTGGGTGAAACGGACAAGCCCAGTTGGGGGGCGATGATTGACGCAGCACGAACGGAACTGGCACGCAACGTCTGGTGGGAAATGGCCGCCGCGACCGTAGCGATCTTCTTTATCTCGCTGGCGTTGAATATTTTCGGCGATGCCCTGCGGGACAGTCTGGACCCGAAATTGAGAATCGATTGATATGACACAGAACAATGACAACCTGTTATCGATAAAGAACCTTTCGACCCATTTCCATACGGAACAGGGGTTGGTCAAGGCGGTACAGGATGTCAGTTTCGATATCCCCAAGGGAAAGACGCTGGCTGTGGTCGGTGAAAGCGGCTGCGGCAAGAGTGTCACGGCGCTGTCGATCATGCGGCTGATCCCGTGGCCGCCGGGCAAGATCGTCGAAGGCGAGATATTATTTGACGGTGAATCGTTGCTCCATGCCTCGGAAGACCGGATACGGCATATTCGCGGCAATGATATCGCCATGATCTTTCAGGAACCGATGACCAGTCTCAATCCTGTTTTTACCGTTGGCAATCAAATTATTGAGGTCGTTAAACTGCACCAGAAGAAAAGCGGTCATGAGGCTTTGGAAATTGCAGTCGAGATGATGCGTAAGGTCGGGATCGCCGACCCCGAGCGGCGCGTTGGCGAATACCCGCACCAGATGAGCGGCGGGATGCGGCAGCGTGTGATGATCGCCATGGCGCTGTGCTGCGGGCCGGAACTGTTGATCGCTGATGAGCCGACGACGGCGCTGGATGTAACGATCCAGGCACAAATACTGGAACTGCTGCGCGACCTCCAGCGGCAGGAGGGCATGAGCATTATGATGATCACTCATGACCTGGGCGTTGTGGCTGAGAATGCCGACGAGGTCGTCGTGATGTATGCCTCCCGCGTGGCGGAAAAGGCTGCGGCCGAGGAGTTGTTTGCCAAACCACTGCATCCCTACACCCGCGGTCTCCTGAAATCTCTGCCTAAGCTGGGCGAAAAGAAAGAACGTCTGGATGTCATCGGCGGCAGTGTTCCCAATCCGCTGCATTTTCCGGCTGGCTGCAAGTTCCACCCGCGATGTCCGGTTGGATGTCATGACCCGAAGTGCCAAACTCAGGAGCCTCCGCTGAAGGAAGTGACAGCAGGGCGATGTGTGGCCTGTTGGCATGCGGAGGGCTACGAGGAAAAATAAAAGATCAAATTGTAAATATCAAAAATTATGATTCGGCCTTTGGCCGAGGCTTTTAAATGACAAATGAAACATTAAAAAATTTAGTTGAAGTGAAGGATTTGAAGACACATTTTCCGATCCGCTCCGGCGTTTTCAGTAAAACCGTCGGCCATGTCAAAGCGGTGGACGGTGTCAGCTTCAAAATTCGTCCCGGGCAAACGCTGGGCTTAGTCGGTGAAAGCGGCTGTGGAAAAACCACAGTAGGCCGGACCATGATCCGTCTGATCCCGCCTACCGAAGGGACGTTTGCCTTCGACGGCGAAGATGTTTTTTCGCTGCCGCAGGGACAGATGAAGGAACTCCGCCGTAATATTCAGATGATGTTTCAGGATCCGTACGGCTCATTGAATCCGCGCATGACGGTTGGGAGCATCGTTGGCGAGGCTCTCGGCGTTCACGGCGTGGCACGCGGCAAAGAACGCCAGGAGCGTGTAGCCGACCTGCTCGAAAAAGTCGGCCTGTCACCGGCGCAGCTGAACCGCTATCCGCATGAGTTTTCCGGCGGACAACGGCAGCGCATCGGCATCGCCCGGGCGCTGGCACTGGACCCCAAACTGATCATCTGCGACGAACCCGTCAGCGCGCTGGATGTTTCGATCCAGTCCCAGATCATCAATTTGCTTCAGGATCTGCAGGAGCAATTTAACCTGACTTACCTGTTTATTGCGCATGATCTGGCGGTGGTCGAGCACATTAGCGATTTTGTTGCGGTGATGTACCTGGGCCGGATCGTCGAATATGCCGACCGCGAACGACTTTACGCCAACCCGCTGCATCCGTATACACAGGCGCTGCTCAGTGCTATTCCGGAACCGGATCCGAGTCGCCGAAAGCATCGGATCGTTCTTGGCGGTGAGGTACCCAGTCCGTCCAATCCGCCGTCAGGCTGCCCGTTCCATCCGCGTTGCCCGCTGGCCGAGGACCGTTGTAAAAACGAGAATCAAGAGCTTGTTTCCAAAGACGGGCGTGAGCATCTGGCGGCCTGCTGGAAAGCCTGAGATGGCGCATAAATGCCAGAATTCGTCATGTTTATGGCGATTGTAGTTGACAAAACAGGCTGTTGTTGGTATCATTTATTCTATAGTAAGAAACAATAAGTCCGGAGCTTTGAAAGCGACATGGCAGACAAGACGCAAGTTGATGTAAGCACGGTTGACGGTATTCTGGTTGTTTCGCTACGTCAGGCCTCGATCGGCGGAGTGGCAAATTTTGAGGATATCGCAATAACGCTCCGCGGTCTGCTCAATCCTTCCGATCCCCAAAAAATGGTGATTGATTTTTCTCAGGTTTCTTTTTTCTCCTCGCAGGTACTTGGTTTGTTGGTCGATCTCTGGCGGCGGCTCAAGGATGCGGGCGGGGCGTTATTGATCAGCGGTATCAATCCCCAATTGACGAGGGTGTTTCGCATTACGCATCTGGATAAAATTTTCGAATTCTATGAAAACACGGAGGCGGCTGTTTCTGCGCTGCACGCATTGTGACCACAGTATCCGCCTGTTTCTTTGCGGAGACGGGCATCGACTTTTTATGAAAGGATACAGCCATGCATTTAGACACACAATTTTCAATTTTTATGGTCAATAAACCCGGCATATTATCTCAATTTCTGAGATCGCTGGCGGCCGCTAAGATCAATATCGTGGCGATGACGATGATGGATTCGGTCGAGCACGGTGTCATGCGTCTGGTCGGCGATTCCCATGAAAAGATACGCGAGACGCTGGATAAAATGAATATGCATTACAGCGAAACGCAGGTGCTGTGTATGAACCTGCCCAACAAGGCCGGGGCGTTTGCGGATGTAACGGAAAAACTGTCCAAGGCCCACATCAATATTTCGTATGCCTACTGCACCGCGGGGGCACGGGGGGGACGCACTACCGGTATCCTCAAAGTTGCCGATGTCAAAAAAGCAATGAAGGTCATCGAGGGGCACACCCCCGACATCAATCACAAGACGAAGAAAAAAATAAAAAAAGCAGTCCGCCGCTCACCCGGGACACGACGATAAGCCGAAAACCTCAATTCAGAGCCGGGAATGTAAGTACCGCCCGGAATTACCGATAGCGGCAAGTCAAAGCGATGAGTTCACAGAAAAGATCATATCCGAAATGTACCGGACATGATCTGTAGAAAACAACCTTTCTCAGGCCCTGAAAGGGCCGTCAGTCACTTAGCCGGGGGTGTTAACCTCCGGAAAAAAAGATCAAAAACAAACCCAGCCCCAAAGGAGCGAAAGTAATAAAAGAGTTTTTCGACAGAGCATGTTTGACCCCTTTATTTTTCCTTAGCAAAGTTACCGATATCCTCTTCGGGAACACTTTGAACTTTGCCATTCATATATAATATATTTACAAACCCCCTGCGAGCAATTTTGTGGTTCGTTCCAGTTATATTTATTGTTGTTGCCGTTTGGTTCCAGCCACATGATGCGTTTTCATATAGCAAAAAGGTTTCAGAAGGTATATCGTCAAGTTTTTTTTCGGCAACAGAAGCATTGAATATGTAGCTACTTTTCTCAGACTCTTTTTGAACAGCAGGGCAAACTAATTTTTGAGATTTAATGTATTTTTTTTCTATCAAAACATCACACCAATTCTCACTCATAGGCAGCAACCCATTATTATCCTCCGCATAGGCAAGAAACGCTTTGTAGGCTTGCTTCATGTTTTCTTGGCATTGCATCTGCACACCATGAGGAATATGAACTTCGTTTTTGAGTCTATTGCCTGCACAAAAAGCCATCAACATTATTACCATTGAGAGAAAAATAGATACTGAAGCTACCGTTAATCCTTTGTAACTAGGCCGTAAATACCTCAATATTATAAAACTAATCGCAAACAGAATAGAAAGCGGTAACGAAGCCATTAAAATGAGGATTCTTAGCCGACCAAACCACGGAAATAATGAGCCCCTGAAAAAAAAGACCGCTATGGGAAACACCAGAAAAAATACCGACAATTTAAGTGTTAAGTGATAATCTTTGAATTTAGACATCAGTTTATTTCCGCTACTTTCTTATCGTCATTGGCCGTTTTCTCGTTAAATAACACCGTGATATTGCTTTATCTTGAAAATCATCACAATTTCTACAGAGCATGTCTGACCCTTTTTTGATACTCGAGTGTTAACCCGTGGTTATAACTTTTCCGCGGTACAATTTTTTACTCGACGGTGACGCTCTTGGCGAGGTTTCGCGGTTTGTCCACGTCATGGCCCCTCAGGACCGCAGCATGGTAGGCCAGTAACTGCAGCGGGATAACCGTCAGCAGGGGCTGGAGTTCATCGAGCGTATCCGGCACCTGGATCAGGTAGTCGGCGTAGGGCTTGATGTCCTCATCGCCTTCGGTGGCCACGACAATGGTTCGTCCGCCGCGGGCCCGCACTTCTTCGATGTTGCCGATGAGCTTTTCATACTGCGAGCTGCGGGTGGCGATAAAGACGGTCGGCATGTTGTCCGTGATCAATGCGATGGGGCCGTGTTTCATTTCCGCCGCGGGCAGGCCTTCGGCGTGGATGTAGCTGATCTCCTTGAGTTTCAAAGCACCTTCCAGCGCGACGGGATAATTAAAGCCGCGTCCGAGGAACAGCCAGTTTTCTTTGTCTATATTGGCGCGTGCGATCTCTTTGATGGCATCGTCCAGTGCGAGGATCTTTTCGATCTTATCCGGTATCTTCATC
>JACKQG010005224.1_pt1 | contig 14451 bp, 15 predicted proteins | sample 8237621 | NCBI WGS metagenome assembly JACKQG01 (sample SAMN15677084, study PRJNA649215) | marine metagenome | biome: marine; feature: Black Sea; material: saline water; isolation source: suspended particulate matter (SPM) from the Black Sea western gyre | collected 2013-06-09/2013-06-10 | depth...
TATAAGAAATATTATAGGATTTGATAGTTTTGAAGGCCATTCAGAACCAAATGAAAAAGATAAATCAGGTGGGAAATATATTAACCTTGGCTCATCCTTTAAAATATCGCAAAATGATGTATGGAAAACTTTGATAGATGGCACTGGACTTGATTTAAAAGTGATACAGAATCAAGTTACCCTTGTCCCTGGATGGCTGCAAGACACGATGCCCGTATTTAGGACTTCTCAAGATAAAGAACAAATTGCATTAGTTCATTGTGATGTTGACCTTTATGAACCGTTTTTAATTACTCTTCAAAATACATGGGGTTTATTATCCAAAAATGGAAATATAATCCTTGGTAAGTTAAATAACCCAGAATTGATGGGTAAAACTGAAGCAGTAAATGAATTTATCGCTGAATTACCAGTTGGAAGTTATGAGCTTAATTCACATACAATCTTGGAAATAAATACATTAACGCCGGTCGAATTAAGTTATTTAATAAAGTTATAATATGATCCCTTTCCTTGATTTAAAAAAGGTTATAAATCCTAACGCCAAAGAAATACTTGAAACGGTTACCAATGTAATTAATGGTGGCTGGTATATTTTAGGGAATAAAGTTAAAACTTTTGAAATGCAATTTTCAGAATTTTGTGGTGTAAAGGAAACGGTTGGAGTCGCAAATGGCCTTGATGCACTTACACTCATTCTTCGTGGCTATAAAGAAATGGGATTGATGAAAGATGGTGATGAAGTTTTGGTCCCATCAAATACTTATATTGCTTCAATTCTTTCAATAACAGAAAATAAACTTGTTCCTATATTAGTTGAACCAAATATTAATTCTTTTAATATAGATGAAAATTCAATTGAAGAGAAAATCTCAAAAAAATCAAAGGCAATTATGATTGTTCATCTTTATGGGCAAGTAGCATATACAGAAGAAATTGGAACGATAGCACAAAAATACAATTTAAAAATCATTGAAGATTCTGCTCAAGCTCATGGCGCACAACTTAATGGTGTAAAAACGGGTAATTTTGGAGATGCAAGTGGGTTTAGCTTTTATCCGTCCAAAAATTTGGGTGCTCTTGGTGATGCTGGAGCCGTAACAACTAATGATACAGAACTTGCCGACACAATTAGAGCACTACGTAATTATGGTAGTCATGTTAAGTATCAAAATAAATATAAAGGCGTTAATAGTCGGTTAGACGAATTGCAGGCAGCTATTTTATCTGTGAAGTTGAAATATCTTGACCAAGAGAATCAAAGAAGAATCGAAATAGCTGATTACTACTGCAATAATATAAAGAATGAAAAAATTATTTTACCTGTAAAATATCATTCTGACCCCTTAAGTCATGTTTATCACCTTTTTGTCATTCGAACAAAAGACAGAAACCATCTGAAAGAATATTTAATGGAAAATGAAATTGGTTCAGATATTCATTATCCAATTCCACCACATAAGCAATTAGCTTTTAAAGAATGGGGAAAACATTCATACCCAATATCAGAAGAAATCCATGAAACAGTATTGAGTATTCCTGCCGGTTTACATCTTTCTGATGCTGATGTTGAAAAAACAACTGAGGTGTTAAATAGGTATTAATCAAAAATCTATAACGTTTTCTTTTCCTTATAAAAAAGTTAGTGGTGTTCCTGTTTTATTTGCGCGTTTAGCTGATTATATATCAATAAACTTTAATTACCATGTACAGATTGTTGATTACAAAGATGGCGTAATGTCAAGAATGTTAAAATCAAACAAGAAAATCACCCTTATTGAGTTTAGGGATGGGGAACCCACAAATATGATTAAAGATACAACAGTAGTCATGCAATCCATCCTACCAAATAGTATACGACCTGAATTAAACTTGAACCCGGACACTAAAATTCTATTCTGGACATTATTTCATTACAATTTGATTCCAGATTTTTTACCAGTTAAGGGATTAAGACATATTCATCATAGATCAGCTTTTTTCAAATGGATTGATTCTGTAATAAAGAAAAAATATTATAAAAATTTAAAAGTATTTGCTACGGAGCTACATGAAAAAGCGTCTCTTTTTTTTATGAACTATTCTACGTATGAAATAACAAACGAATCTCTTTTTCTAAATTTGATAGAACCTAGTATAATTCCCATCTGTATTGATGAAATAGAAAAAAATAAGGATGTGGTTAAAAACAATGATCAATCTACCTTCAATATTTGCTGGATTGGAAGAATAGAAGATTTCAAAACAAGTATTCTCCAATATTCAATAAATCGAGTTAAACGTTACGCTGAGAATTCTCAGAAAAAAATAAAATTTGATATTGTTGGATATGGTAAAGATTTAGAAAAAGTTAAATCAAATATAAGTAATAGTAAGTTTTTTATTGCTAATTTTATGGGTACAATGGGTGTTGAAACTTTAAAAGATTATTTGATTATTAATATTGATTTATTAATGTCTATGGGGACAGCTGCATTAGAAGGAGGAAAACTGGGAATTCCTACAGTATTATTGGATGCTTCTTATAAAGAGATTCCTAACGATTATGAGTTTAGGTGGCTTTTTGATTCTGATGGCTCAAATGTTGCAAAATTCATTCAGTCAAAAAGTTTCAGGAATAATGGCCAATCCATAGATAAAATAATTGAATCTGTAAAGAAAAATCATGCATCACTGGGTGAGAAATGTTTATTATATGTAGATAAAAATCATAGTATAACTTTTGTAAGTGATAAGCTTTTATCGGCTGTAAATAAAGCAACTTTCACTTGGGGAGAAATAGATCCATTACTAATAAATAAAAATAGAATAAGAAAATTATATGATAATTATAGGTATAATATATGAATAGTTTAAGCGCTACTTTTAATGATAAAAAAGTATTAATTACGGGGCATACAGGGTTTAAAGGAAGTTGGCTTTCTGCGTGGCTTTCACAATTAGGTGCAAATGTTATTGGGTTATCAGATAGAGTTCCAACAGAGCCGGCTCATTATAATTTGATCAAAGATATGTTAGATACTGATTTACGGGTTGACGTTAAAGAAGCAGATGCTATTTTTTCCATAATTAATGAAATTAAACCCGACTTTATTTTTCATCTTGCCGCACAGCCAATTGTTTTAGAATCATATAATAATCCATTGAATACATTTAATACGAATGTTATAGGGACAGGGAATGTATTAGATGCATTACGCCGGTCTAATCATCAATGTACTGCCGTAATGATTACGAGTGATAAGTGTTATGATAATGTAGAATGGACCTATGGATACAGAGAAACCGACCGATTAGGTGGGAAAGATCCTTATAGTGGCTCCAAAGGGGCTGCTGAACTGGTTATTCGTAGCTATGTGGAATCCTTTTTCAAAATTTCTGAATCTAATATTCGAATTGGCATTGGTCGCGCTGGAAATGTGATTGGTGGAGGGGACTGGGCTCCATTTCGTATAATTCCCGATTGTGTTCGAGCATGGTCAAAAAATGAAAAACCGGGAATTAGAAGCCCCTTAGCAACCCGTCCCTGGCAGCATGTGCTAGAACCTTTAAGTGGCTATATATCCCTGGCCTGTGCGTTAAGCGAGAATGATGATTTGAATGGAGAAGCATTTAATTTTGGCCCCCCGGCCCACCAAAACCATACCGTTAAAGAGTTAGTAGATGAAATTGCTACCCATTGGGAAGGCGCTGGATGGCTGGATAAATCTACAGAAAATCATGCACCACATGAAGCAGGATTACTAAAACTCAACTGTGATAAAGCATTAAATATATTAGGTTGGCAATCAACGATGAATTTTAAAGAAACGGCTAAATGGACAGGGGAATGGTATAATACATATTACAAAAATGGACCTGAAGATGCGAATCTAAAAACTCTAAACCAAATCAATGATTATATGGCGCTTTCTTTAGAACGAGATACATTTAGATTGGCTTGAAATGATGTTGTCTGGAATGATAAAAACAGATTTAAATATTATTGAAACGGATTCTGGATCAGTATATCATGGTTTAAAAAAATCAGATAAAGGGTTTAATGAATTTGGAGAAGTCTATTTTTCAACGATAAAAAAGGGTGCTATTAGAGCATGGAAAATGCATAAGAAAATGACCTTAAATCTTATTGTACCTGTTGGAAAAGTTCAGTTCTGTTTTTTTGATGGTAGGGATAAATCTGATACATTTAATGAAAAATTTAAAATTATTCTATCACAAAACCCTTATGTAAGATTAACAATACCGCCCGGTATATGGTTTGGCTTTCAAGGTGTTTCAAATGGATTAAACCTTATTTGCAATGTTGCCAATATACCACATGAACCCAATGAAGTTTTAAGAAAAGAAATGAATGAAATTGAAATGGACTGGAGCGTAAAATGAAAGTCATTATCCTGGCTGGGGGCTTTGGCACACGGCTGGCTGAATATACCGAAACCATCCCAAAACCCATGGTGCTTATCGGTGGCAAGCCCATCCTCTGGCATATCATGCAGCGATATGCCAGCTTTGGACACAAGGATTTTTATATCGCCTTAGGCTATAAAGCAGAAGTCATAAAGGAGTATTTTCTTACCTTTAATGCCATAAACTCTGATTTTTCCCTGGAGCTTTCTACTGGTAAGGTAACCACCCATAATTCCGGCGGTATGGATTGGAACGTAACCTTGGTGGATACGGGGCGGGATTCCATGACAGGGGGTCGCGTTAAACGATTAGAGTCTTTTATAGGCAATGAATCTTTTCTCCTTACTTACGGCGATGGTGTAGCCGATATAGATATTGATACGCTAGTGAAATTCCATAAAAACCACGGGAAAATGATAACGATTACGGCTGTCCATCCAGTGGCTCGTTTTGGCGAGCTGAAAATAGATGGTGATTGTGTCAAATCTTTTAAGGAAAAGCCTCAGGTCACCCGTGGCTGGATCAACGGCGGTTTTTTTGTCTGTCAACCACAATTCTTCGACTTGATAGAAGGTGACAATACTGTCCTTGAGGCAGAGCCCTTGGAGCGGGTCGCCGCCAATGGTGAACTTATGGCCTATAAACATAAAGGCTTTTGGCAGTGCATGGACACCAAAAGGGATAAAGATCTGCTGGAGGAAATGTGGCAGCAGGACCGGGCGCCTTGGCGGGTATAGAGAATAATAACATGATCCGTCTTTCCAAATCCTGTCTGAGTGATGCTGAAAAACAGGCGGTCATGGGCGTGCTGGACCGAGAATACTTGGGCATGGGCTCTGAGGTACAGCAGTTTGAAGAAGCTCTTTCAGATTTCTTTGGTCGCCATGCTGTTTGCGTGGTCAACGGTACCGCAGCACTACACCTTGCGCTGCAGGCATGTGGAATCGGTTTGGGTGATGAAGTGCTTGTTCCTTCACTTACTTATATCGCTTCCTTCCAAGCTATTTCAGCAACAGGTGCTAAACCGGTTGCCTGTGATATAAATCCTGATACGTTTTTATTGGATTTAAATGATACTACAAAACGCATTACAGAAAAAACCCATGCCATTATGCCAGTTCACTACACCGGTGGTGTAGGTGATTTGGATGATGTTTATGATTTTGCAAAGAAACACAACCTTCGGGTTATTGAAGATGCGGCCCATGCATTTGGAACCACTTACCAAAATAAACACATTGGCTCTTTTGGTGATATTGCCTGTTTTAGTTTTGATGGAATCAAAAATATCACGTCTGGTGAGGGTGGGTGTATAGTCACGGAGGATAACACTATATTACAAAAAGTACGAGATACCAGATTATTAGGTGTAGAAAAAGACACAGAAAAACGATATACTGGTGAACGTAGTTGGGATTTTGATACAACAGCACAGGGCTGGCGATATCACATGAGTAACATTATGGCTGCCATTGGTATTCAACAGCTAAAGCGTTTTACGGAGTTTGCCACAAAACGCCAGCAATTGGCAAAAATATATGATCGGCTATTTTCAAATCATCCTGTAATTAATCCTATTCCAAGAGATTATAATACCGTTGTACCCCATATTTACGCGGTTCGTATCCTTGGATTGAAGGATCGAAAACGTATCCAGCAGAAAATGTTGGAGAAAGGAATTCAGGTAGGGTATCATTATCAACCCAACCATTGGTTGAGCTTATACAAGGATGAAAGGCATAAACCATTACCAGTAACAGATTCAGTGTTCCCTGAATTGATGACCTTGCCGTTGCATCCTGATATTTCTAACAATGACGTGGAATACATTGTAAGTGAATTAACTAAAATTGTACAGAATTATAATGAATAAAAAAGACCAACCACTTGTAAGCGTTATTATGAATTGCTACAACGGAGAAAAATATCTCCGCCAAGCAATTGATTCTATTTATGCTCAAACTTACGAAAACTGGGAAATTATCTTTTGGGATAATTGTTCTACGGATAGGAGTGCCGAAATTGCAAAATCTTATATTGGTAAACTAAAATATTTTAAGGGAAATAAATATGTACCGCTTGGTGCCGCGAGAAAAAAAGCTGTTGAAAAAGCCGCAGGTAAATGGATAGGATTCTTAGACACTGATGATTTATGGGATCCCAATAAATTAAGTGTGCAGATAGAAGCAATAGATAATAATAATTATATATTATGTTATGCCGGAGTACACGTGATTAAACCCAGTGGGGATCTTATACATACATATATACCACAATACAAATCTGGTTACATGCTTGCTGATCAATTATTACAATTTGATATAAACATGGTTACACCTTTGGTAAATAAAAAACTGATGGATAATAATTCAATTACCTTTGAAAAAGAAATCACCGCTTCAGAAGAATATAATTTATTTTTAAGATTGATGGCTAAAGGGAAAGTCTGCGTAATACCCAAGGTTCTTGGTACTGTGCGTATATCTGAGGGTACAACAACCGATAGAGAAATAAAAAATTGGGCTAAAGAGAGGTTTTTTACACTTGAGCAATTAAAAAAAGAAAATCCTAGAATAGAACTGATTTTTCCTGAAGAGTTTCAAGAAGCACATGCTAGAGGAGTATATTATAAAGCTAGATATTTGATGAGTAAAAAAAAGTATAGATTAGCTTCAAAAGAATTGAAAAGCATATCTTTAAGAAATAAAAAATACTTTATTCTATACATATGCTCGTTCATTCCAGCCTTATGGAAACTCATTAGCAATCCAGTTATAAAAAGAAGATTAACTCAAAAACTTCTTGGATGATAATTATTCTACATCAGGTTTGGCGCTAACTATTCAATTATTTTTTCTCATGAGAAATTCGAAAATATAATTATAAGTAGTAAGTTATCAACTAATATGTCTTTGAAACATCTAAATATATTAATAGGGTATATATTATTATTATCTATTTGTATAAACGCCTTTACAAGAAATGCTGAACTTAACATTGGATTTGCACTTCGCGGCCATTTCTGGTTTTTAATAGCAACGATAATATATGGTTTGTTAGTATCCAGTAATTTTAGAGATGTTTTCAAACGAAAATTCAGTATATTTATTTCAGCGTATTTTTTTCTTTATATTTGTTATAGTGTTTACTTAGGTAACGAATATGTTTTTATAAAAGCTGATGTGGCCCGAATATTATTTCTCCTGGCGGGGATTGTATCACCGTATCTCATGACATTTCGAAAAAATAAAGTCTTTGAAAATTATATTTATTTTATTTTCTTTTTTTTGTTAATATCATACTATATCTATTTAAAAGATTTCTCTGGTTTTCATATAAGATATTCCGGCTATACAGCTGCGTTTTTGCATCAACTATTCCTTCCGGTTTTATTTTTTGGTTTATCATACAATAAAATAATAAGGAAATCAAATCGAACAAATTTTGTACTGCTATTAATTGTTTTTGTTTTTTCTTTTTTTTTGGGAAAATTCAGGGCGAGTTCCTTCGTGATAATTATTGGTTTAATGTTTTTAATAAATCTTAATATTAGAAATTATAATAAATCATTTAGTTCTTTTATAAACTTGTTTAAATCTAGTATTAATTATACATTACCTTTATTATTAGCAATTACTCTATATTACAATTTTTCCTATCTACTTGAATCAGATAATTATCGCATTCTTGATGCGGAATCAGATAATTATCGCATTTTTGAAGCAACATATGTTTTCGAAGAATATATTAGACCGAATTTGTTACTTGGCGGAGGTTTGGGAAGCCAATTTTTTACCCCTAAAGGAGAAATAGAAACAGACGTACATCTTGGTTTATTTACAGTTATGCTTAAATTCGGTTTGATTGGTATCTGCTTACTCTTTTTTTTATTAATTAATTTTTATTTAAAGTATTTCATTTATTCACGATCAAGGAAAAGGCTTTTCAAAGAATCGGTTTTGTTACTCGTACCATCTCTAACTATATGGTCTATATATATAGTAGTGGCTAAAGGTCTTTTTCCTGAATCATTATTTGGAATAGGCCTTTCTATAGGTCTTTATTTAAAAAACAAAGCACTCATTAAATCTGCTTTGTATCTGCCAATGCAAAAGGCAGCTCCTCCAGTAGGGCTGGGAACTCCTTACTCTGTATTTACGTCTTGATGTTTCCGAAATTGAGCTGGACTATATTGCATATGCAATTTTCTAACTAATAAAATTATAAGTATATGCAACTGATTTTCTTTTAATAAAATGTCTATTTCCAATACTCAACCACTCGTCAGTGTGATCATGAACTGTTATAATGGTGGGAAATATTTACTAGAGGCTATAGATTCAATATATGCTCAAACTTATAAGAATTGGGAAATCATTTTTTGGGATAATATGTCAACAGATAATAGCTCTAAAATTGCGAAGTCTTATGACGGTAAATTAAAATACTTCAAGGGCGAGAAGTACGTATCGCTGGGTGCAGCCAGAGCCCTGGCTGTTGATAAGGCAAATGGAGAATGGCTGGCATTTTTGGATACTGACGATTTATGGTACCCCGATAAGTTGGAAAAACAAATTTGTGCAGTATCCAATAGCGAATATTCATTATGTTATGCCGGCATCAAGGCGATATATGAAAATGGAAAACACCATGTAACGGTATTCCCTCAACAAAAAGAGGGACTAATGATAGGGAGGCTTCTTGTTAATTGGGATATTGACATGGTGACGCCCATAGTACGTCGCTCCTCTTTGCTGAAGCATAAAATAAATTTCGATCCCAATATATATGGTTCTGAAGAGATAAATTTATTTTTAAGGTTGGCCGCCAAAGAGCCATTTATTGTATTAAAGGATGTCCTTGGTGTCTCGCGGCATGTAAAGGGGAGTGTTACTTCACGCGTAAGCGATAAATGGTATCAGGATTATGAATATACATTAAATCAGCTTGTCCTAGAAAATCCGGGAATTGATTCTCTCTTACAAAAAGAGTTTTCGTTGGCGCGCATGAAAGTCAGCTATTTAAGAGCCAAGCATTACGCTATTATTGGAAATGTGGCTGAGGCTCGAAAGTCTATGAAGAAGATTCCTTTGCATAAATTCCATTACACAGTTTTGCGATTATCACTATATCTTCCATTTGGATGGCGTTTAATTCATTTTGCACTCGACAGAATGAAAATAAGATATTTGATTAGGTGGATTAGATGCGTGTTTTATTTAAAGTAAAAATATAAGCGATAACATTGAAAGATTAATAAGTTTTATATGCATTATGTAACTTTTGCCCATTACAACAAAGAATTAATTATATTGGATACTAGACGGAATGATATAAAAATTCGGTTGATAAGGGTATCCTATAATTTTCGGGGAATCAATGAGCTGGAGAACAAATAATTTAATTGTATCTACAAGATCTATAGGACTTGATTCCCTGGTAGCCTGTTTGGAAGAGACGCTAGCTCGCTCCCCGAATGAGTTTGTGGATATGGGCCTTTACGGGCGAGCATGGATTGAGGCAGAGTTATATTGGGCGCATATAGCGGAGCAAATGGCAAAAACATATCACTTGGTATTACATGGTGGTGTAAAACCTACTTGGGTAAAAGAAGATTAAAGCGTATTTGGATTAATGAACAACTATGCCCAGTTTGCAACAGGGCTAAATATAGCACCTACAAATTAGGGCTGCTGCAGTGTGTGTCTTGTGGGCTAGTGCTTTCACCCGCTATCTGGAAACCGCGGGTGAATGAGCAGATGGAAGAAGAGTGGTTTGGAGATGATTTCCAACCGGAAACGTCTTTCTGGGTGACACTTTTTGAAGAGTGGAATAACCGTAGAACTTTTTCTCGGTTGGCACAGGCAAACCCACAAGGACACCGCTTGCTGGAGATAGGTGTAGGAAGTGGGTCCCTTTTGGCTGAAGCAAGGGAGCGGGGATATGAGGTAATGGGTTGTGACATATCTGCGCAAATTAGCAGGCGAGTTGCCGAGGTTTATGGCATACCAATGCACGGGGAGCCGTTGGCTTCATTGGTAGTGAAAGGATGCTTTGATGTCATCGTTATGAACCATGTACTAGAGCATGTACAGCAACCAGTCAAGTTTCTTCAAAACGTGTATAGCCTGCTAGCGCCTAGTGGGGTAGTATATATCGCTGTACCAAATATCGCGTGTTGGGAGTCGGTGCTTTCCGGATGGACCAGTTATGAGCCCTATCACCTAGCCTATTTTGATCCACAAACCTTAGTTCGAACGGTAACGATGGGAGGATTAATACCAGAACAAATCACAACACACGATTCCTTTTCAGGTGGGTTCCTAGCGCTATTGCGTACTGCCTTGGGCGTGAACAGAATGGAAGGCGCGGTGACGCGGTCTGTTACTAGAGCTGCCGGATACACTCGTGCACATCGCTGGGTATTGGTTAAACATGTTTACCGTTTTACCTTGGTTTGTGTGGGGGTGGTGATGTGGCCGCTACGCTGGCTTCAGGCTAGGCTCGGATATGGCGACGAGGCCATCTGTATCGCCCGCAAGTCATAAGCTATATCAGAGGTTTAATTATTTATGATTGCTGAAACGATTACACCTTGGCAACCTGGCTCTGCTCCGGTGGCTGTGATCATTATCTCGCTGAACGAGGGTCACAATATGGCAACCATGTGCCGAAACTTAGCTGGCTGGGCTCAGGAGGTCTTTCTGTTGGATAGCTGCAGTCAGGACGACACCGTGGGCATTGCCTTGCACCATGGCGTACATGTGGTGCAGCGAAAATTTACCGGTTTTGGTGACCAATGGAACTTCGCTCTCCAAGAGCTTACTTTATCGGCTCCTTGGACTATGAAGCTTGATCCGGATGAAAGGTTGACTGATGAGTTGAAAAAAAATATTTCTGATGTCATTGCGCAAGAAAAAGCTGATGGTTTTAGTTTTAAACGCAGACTTTGGTTTATGGGAAAGCCTTTACCCGTTTATCAGAAAGTAGTACGAGTATGGCAGACCGGTAAGTGCAAATTTTCTGATGTAAATGTAAATGAACATCCAATTGTTGATGGTAAAGTTCTTCATATCAAAGGATACTTAGAGCATTACGATAGCCCGGATTTGGAGCATTGGTTGGAGAAACAGAATCGTTATACTACTATTGAGGCTATATCTGCATATAAGTCTGATAAACTTTCAGATATACCTAATTTATTTGGCTCATCATTGCAGCGCAGAATGTGGTTGAAAAAAAATTTTTATCGGTTTCCGTTTCGATACTTTTTATTGTTTATATTTAATTGGCTTTGGTTGAGTGCCTGGAAGGCTGGAAGGGTTGGCTATATTTGGGCGCGTTTACGCACCGATGTTATGCGTTTGCTCGATTATAAACGTAGGGAAATGGAGATTACGGGTCGGCTTCCGTTGAAACGAGTTTATGGGCTAGGTAAGCCAGATAGGCGGGTTAAGCAATTTGATTGATTTGTTTTATGTGTGAAACTTTTGGTATAATCTTGTTAGAGTCAATGGCTGAGGGACTACTGATCTCCTGATCAAATCTATCTGTTTTGCTAAATATTTTCGTTGATGCGGAGGTTTTTTTGTGGTGGTAGCATCATTCAATTGGATAATTTCCGCAAAATGAAGAGATACAGTTGACCGGGCTTTAAAAAGATGAATTTGCGCCGTCAGGATAAGGGCTACAATGATGAAGTTGCCGCTTTTTTTGAGGCTGTACAGAAAGGAGAGCCGTCTCAAACTACAAGGAGATTTTGTTAATGAGTATTTCAAACTTAAAGATATTAGTAACTGGCGGAGCTGGTTTTATTGGTACAAACCTCTGCAATGAACTACGATACAGAGGGCATGTCGTAATTGCATGTGACCTATACAATACTGAAAGAGATAATTACGTTCGGTGTGATGTAAGAAGTTTCCGCCAGTCAGAAGAAGTTTTCGGTAAATACGGACCTTTTGATTATGTTTTTCACTTGGCTGCAGAATATGGGCGTTGGAATGGCGAAGCTTTTTATGAAAACCTCTGGCAGACAAATAATGTTGGTACAAAACATATTCTTCGTTTGCAGGAAAAACTGGGCTTTAAACTCATTTTCTTTTCTTCTTGTGAAGTTTATGGGGATTATAATGGTTTTATGACAGAAGATGTTATGGTAAATAATAAAATAAGTGATACCTACCAAATGAATGATTATGCCATTACCAAGTGGGCGGGTGAACTCATGTGTTTGAATTCTACGGCTATGTTTGGTACGGAAATTGTCCGGGTCAGACCATTAAATTGCTATGGACCGCATGAACATTTCACGCCCTACAGAGGCTTCATCCCTAAATTCATTTACCACGCCCTAAATAATAAACCTTATACCGTGTATAAGGGTCATAAGCGCATTATTGACTACGTAGAAGATTCCTGCCGTACTTTTGCAAATATTGTTTACAACTTCATTCCTGATGAGGTTTACAATGTGGGCGGTCGGGTCGAATGGGAAAAAGACATCAAGGAATATTCTGATATAGTCTTAAAAGTCACCGGCAAGGATGATTCGCTTGTGGAATACAAAGAAGCGGAAGCATTTACCACTATAATTAAAACGGTTGATTTTTCTAAAGCGATTAAAGATTTAGATCATAACCCGCTTGTGGGGCCTGAAGAAGGAATTAAACGAACAGCTGATTGGATGAAAAAACAATATCGGCTTTAACAGAAAATAAAAAGGAACAATTCGATGAATAATTTTGAATATAGAGTCAATCTTGTAGATGATTATTTAACTAAACTAAACCTATCTAATGATATATTAGACTATTTTAAGGGAAGAAATATACTTGTCACTGGAGGAGCGGGGGCGATAGGAAGTAATCTTGTTACAGTCCTTTCTAAATTGGTTGGGGATGACGGTATGATAATAGTTTTAGATAATTTAAGCGCAATCAAGGGGGACGACCCTATAGATTTACCACCATTATCTAATATGATGTTTGTGAATGGTGATATACGTAATGATATTGATTTAAAACGAGTGTTTCGAGAAAAGCCGACGATTGTTTATCATTTAGCTGCTTTTTTTGCTAATCAGAATTCTGTGGATTATCCAGAGACATCAGCTGATGTAGATATTCAAGGGATGATTAAACTATTAGACTTGGCTCAATTCACAGGAGTAGATAGATTTATATATGCTTCAAGTGGGTGTGCAATCTATGGATCCTATGGTGAAATGCCACTGAAGGAAGATTTTATTTCTATGCACCTTACTACACCCTACCAAATCAATAAAATGGCTGGTGAAATGTACTCTAATTTTTATTACCACCATTATGGATTAAAGACTGTTAACTGTCGATTTTTTAATTCATTTGGACCAGGTGAAGTCCCAGGACAATATAGAAATGTAATCCCTAATTTTGTTTATTGGTCTATGTTAGAGAAATCTCTTCCACTGACAGGGACGGGTGATGAAACTCGGGATTTTACCTATGTCCTTGATTTAGTGCAAGGGCTTATAAAAGCTGCATATTATGAAGATGCAATAGGACAGGCATTTAATCTTGCTTCAGGTGTAGAGACCAAAATTAAAGATATGATTTCAATGGTAAATGATGCCACTGGCAATTCAACACCAATTACGCGGTATCCTGCTCGTAAGTGGGACACAAAGAAACGTCTTCTGGCTTCCATAGACCTTGCAAGCAAATTGATAGATTATAAACCTATTACCAGTTTTAAAGATGGTTTAAAAGCAAATGTGGAGTGGTTTAAGACCAACTGGAAAAAAATTCAATTGGCTGCAGATTTTCCGGTTGGTATGAGCAGCGCTGTCAGAAAAAAATAATTTCACTTTTAGTTCTTTATTTCACAGTATTTCTATGAAAAAAATCCTGTTTGTTTTTGGTACCCGGCCCGAAGCCATTAAAATGGCACCGGTAATCAATGTCTTTAAAAATGGCAGTACCCATTTCGAAACACAGGTGGTTGTCACCGCCCAGCACCGTGAAATGCTGGACCAGGTATTATCTCTTTTTGAAATCATCC
>JACKQG010005225.1_pt1 | contig 14449 bp, 11 predicted proteins | sample 8237621 | NCBI WGS metagenome assembly JACKQG01 (sample SAMN15677084, study PRJNA649215) | marine metagenome | biome: marine; feature: Black Sea; material: saline water; isolation source: suspended particulate matter (SPM) from the Black Sea western gyre | collected 2013-06-09/2013-06-10 | depth...
CGGGATCAAAAGCGATTGGCTTTTCACAGAAGATCTGCTTGCCTGCTTCTGCCATTATCGTAATCATCTGTACATGTGTATCGGATGGGGTGGTGATAACCACAGCATCAATTTCAGGATCATCGGTTAATGCCGTGATTTCCTGGGATTTGACTGGAATTCCAACATTTTCAGCCCAGCCAAAATCTAATTTTAGATCAACGACTGCCTTCAGATATATCTGTGGAAAGTTTGCTAAAATGTTTTCAGCATGCATTTTACCAATGCGTCCTGCACCAATGATACCAAAAGTAATTTTTTTATTTTTCATTTCACGATTACTGATCAATTATTTTTTAATGATGCTGCCGTTATCAGCTCAATTTTTACCGGTATTTCTGCTGGAATATTTTGTCCCTGCAGCAAAGCCCAGGCCTTCTCCACGGCAACTTTCCCCATTTCATAAGGGTGCTGGGCGATTGAAGCCGACATTCGTCCTTTGGCAATGGCTTGACGTCCATCCGTAATTGCATCAAATCCGACCACCACAATTTCATCGGTTTTGTCCATAGCGGAAATAGCCTCCACCGCACCCAGCGCCATCATATCGTTACAGGCAAATAAAGCTTGGACATCTGAGTGGGATTGTAAAATATTCTGGAACACATTATAGCCCTGGTCACGTTCCCAGTTGGCAGTCTGTGACGCTACCAATGTGATCCCTGATTGGCTAGTGAGTGCTTCATGAAAACCCCTCATCCTGGCATCCCCAGTTTCATGGCCGGGAATTCCCTCCAGAATCGCTACTTTGCCGACACCCCCCAGTTGCTCAATTATATAACGACCGGCAATCCGTCCACCATCAACATTATCAGACCCGATGAACCCGGCAGTTTTACCGCCCGATTCTGTTAAAGCTTCCGCATCGACCCGGGTATCGACAATGATCACCGGGATATTGGCCTGATTAGCTTTCACAATTGCCGGGATGATCTCTTTCGATCCACTTGGTGTTACACAGATTACATCGACCTGGCGCTGGATCAGATTCTCAATGATCTGCATCTGTTTTTCCACATCGACTTCTCGCTCAGCCGCCTGAACCAGCAGATTTATCCCATATTTATCTGCGGCATCTTTAGCACCTCGTTGCATATCGATGAAAAATGGATTGTTCAGCGTTTTCATTACAAATGCAACCGTGGGACCGGACTTGATTGACCGTTTGCCCCGCTGACAACCGAAAATAAAAATTACTATTAGGGCAGCGATGATAACTGATAACAGTGAATTTTTCAAAATTCTTACCATCAGTTCTTTCTCCTTTTCAAGGTCATGTCAACCAGGACCGCAATAATAATCACCGAACCGATGATGGTCTGCTGTAAAAATGATGACACACCCAAAAGGTTGAGGCCATTGCGCAATACCCCCATAATCAGTGCGCCGATCAATGTCCCCATTACGCGGCCCTCACCGCCCATCAGACTGGTTCCGCCGATGACAGTAGCGGCAATCGCATCCAGTTCATACATAATACCGGCTATCGGCTGGGCAGAATTCAATCTGGCCGTGAGAATAACCGCTGCCAAACCGGCAAGTAATCCGCATATTCCGTAGACAATTATTTTATAAAACGCCACATTGATTCCGGACAAGCGAGCGGCTTCTTCGTTGCCGCCGACGGCATAGACATAACGACCCAGCTTGGTTTTGGTCAGAATGAAATGAGCAACCAAATATACCACTATCATGATTATTATTGACGTTGGTATGGAAAATATTTCTCCGTTAGCAAGAAAACGAAACTCAGCCGAAAATCCGGAGATTGGACGACCGTTGGTATACATAAGGGCCGCACCGCGAGCCACGCTCATCATACCCAGAGTCGATATAAATGGTGGTAGTTTCCCATGAGCAATCAACAAACCGTTGATGCTACCGCAAGCCAGTCCGACCAGTAAGCCCAACGAAATGGCGAGTGGGATGGGCATACCAGCACTCAGAGCGCTTGCTAGCACAACTCCGGAAAAAGCCAGGATTGAACCCACCGAAAGATCAATACCAGCGGTGATGATGACGAAGGTCAGTCCCACGGCTATGATGGCATTGATGGAAGTCTGCTGGGCAACATTCAGCAGGTTGGAAACGGTGAGAAAATGCGGTGTCAGAATCCAGAAAAATACGATCAGAAACAGCAGGCCGATCAAGGTGCCTAACTGGCGACTGGGATGGGCTAATAATTCCTTAAGCTTCACCGACACTCCCTAGAGCACAGGACAGGATTTTCTCCTGATCAAATTCATTGCGATCAAATTTATCAACAATTGTTCCATTGTGCATGACCAGAATGCTATCGCTGATTGACAACAATTCCGGCAAATCGGACGAGATGACTATAATGGCTGCACCACCAGCAGTTAGTTCATTCATGAGTCGGTAGAACTCCTGTTTGGACCCAACATCAATACCTCTGGTAGGCTCATCAAAAATGAAAATATCTGCCCGGCTGCACAGCCATTTGCATAACACAACCTTCTGCTGATTACCGCCGCTCAAATTCAACGCCAGCTGATTCAGGTTTGTCAATTTGATATTCAGGTTACGGCTGTGTTGATCAGCGGCGGCTGTTTCCATGTGTCCATCGACCACGCCGAAGCGGATAAAATCATCGACGCTGGGCAGTGTTATATTCTCTTTAACCGACATGGTCATAATCAATCCCTGTGATTTGCGATCCTCAGTCAACAGGCCCATACCAGCCTTAATTGCATCGGCCGGATTTCTGAAGTTTCGTTTTTTCCCAAGGACAAAGATTGAACCGGCTTCATACGGATCGGCGCCGAACAAGGCTCGTGCCAGCTCAGTCCGCCCGGAACCAAGCAGACCAGCAATTCCAACTATTTCATTGCTCCTGATAGAAAAATTAATATTGCTCAGTTTATCTTTGCTGGAAAGATTCTCGACCCGCAATATCTCCTCCCCCAGTGGAGACTTTACCCGGTGGTACTGTTCGTCCAAATCGCGGTTCACCATCATCCAGATCAGTTCTTTCCTGTGGGTTTCAGCGATTCGCCGGGTGCCGATGCATTTACCATCCCGCAGCACGGTAACCAGGTCACCCACTTCGAATAATTCTTCCATCCGGTGTGAAATATAGATAATCGAAACACCACTTTTCTTCAGGCGGCCGATCAGGGAAAACAATTGCCGGATTTCCGTTTCGGTGAGAGCCGAAGTCGGTTCATCCATTATAAGTACCCGGACATTAACGGCCAAGGCCTTGGCCACCTCTACCATCTGCTGCTGGGCAATACCCAATCCCTTCACCAGGTCTCCAGCAGAAATCTTCACACCCAGCTGATCGATTATCCCCTGGGCTTCAAGTTCCATTTTCCTATCGTCCAGCAGAAACCAGAAGTGCTGTTCTTCCCGGCCTAGAAAAATATTTTCCGCTACTGTCAGCTGGGGAATCAGGTTCAGTTCCTGGTAAATAATGCCGATACCCAGCTCCTGGGCGTGATGGGGGTTGCGGATCTCTATCTTCTCACCATCGATATATATCCGTCCGGCTGTTTTCTGGTAGGCTCCACTGAGAATTTTTACCAGGGTTGATTTACCCGCACCGTTTTCACCCAGCAATATGTGAACGGTACCTTTTTTAAGCTGGAAATCAACATTATCCAGCGCCTGAACACCTGGGAAGGTTTTATTGATCCCCTCCATATTAAGAACAGTATCCATATTAATCGGGTTATCAATCATCCTGACAGGAACAGTCTACCCGGCATTTTGATAACGAATCAAGTCGTTTAGATTAAATTTCGCATATAGGCGACCGTTCGCTCGGCAGCCACATCGGGATCAGGCTGGGGCAGGATTTCCGCCGAAACGAATCCCTGGTAATTGACTTGATTTAACGTATGAATAATCTGTGGAAAATCCAAATGACCCGCGCCGGGATACCAGCGGTTGGAATCGGCGATATGAAAGTGGTACAGTCGATCCTTGGCCAGCCGGATGCTTTCATAAATGGAAGGTTCCTCAATATTCATATGAAATGAATCTAGGAGCAGGCCAACATTTGGATATTCAACTTTTTCCATCAATTCCATGCCTTCCTGCACCGTGCAGATCAGATCACTTTCGTAACGGTTGATCGGCTCGATGATCAGTTTAACACGCTCATTTTCCCGGGCACATTCCCGCAGGGCTTCCACCAGCCAGATATCAGTCTGGCGTGCCGATACAGCTTTATCTCTAAATCCACGAATCAGGCCGATAATTACCATGGCCTCTAATCCTTCCGCCAGATGCATCTGCGCTTTTATCCGGTCGATTGCCTGACGTCGGATTGTCTGTTCGGGATTAACAAATGACAACCCATCTTCACAAAAGGCCTGACCGGTACCGATAGCGGGCACCGTTAAATCCACCTCGTTAAGCAGATATTTTAGTTCGGCTTGATTAACCAATTTAGGATCGCGAATGGCTAATTCGATTCCGTCAAATCCCAACCTGCTTATCTTAGCAGTATTTTCTGTCACTTGCCCTTTATAGGCCAGGGCAGAAAATTTAGCCGCCTGGGTAGATAAAACGATGCCCAGCTTCATAGCACTATAATCCCATTTTCTGAATTGCGTATATGGGACGCCAACCTTCTGTGAACGGTTCCTTCAAATAAGGTTCCATCTCCGCGGCTGTACGCATGGTAGTTTCTTCGATCGGCGGCAGTTTTCCCGGTGGGAATGCTTCGTGAATTTCATCATGAACCAGCGTCAGATAGGAAAGAATTGCAGCAATCGTCCGCTTGGCCTTTGGCGCGGTGGCGATATTGGGCTTGCCAACAACCCCTTCCGGAATTGACCCCAACTCAATCGGAAAATGCCCCTGTCCTTCGGACCATTTGCTCGGTCTGGCAAAAGGATCGACTGCCTTATCAAAATGTCCGTCGGGGAGATATCCTTTGACCTCAGTCTCTTCAGCCAACGACATTTCAACATACTCTGGGGCCAACAACAGCATGACCGATGTTTCAGCCTCGTCTGCATGGACGAAATCCATATCCCAATCACCACCACGGGCTTTGGTCCGGAAGAACTCGCGCACGGCTCTGTGCCAGTCGATGACCCGGAAGATACCAGGCAGATTCCAGGTTTTCTGCAATTCCTGGATCGCCGCTTCCAACAGCCATTGGTGTCCGTGATTGTTAATCAGAATCATCTTGCGAAAGCCATCGTTCCACAGGCCAACCATGACATCGATCAGCACTCTCTTCAGTACTTCATCTTCCAAGTGAATTGTCCCGGGCATGCCAATATGATGATGGGGATGTCCGCCATAATTCAGCGGTGTCCAGACCAGGTTGACCGGATCGCCCGTTTTTGCTGTGTAACGGCGGACCCCTTCCAGAATCTGGGTCACCATGAAGGTATCCAGGGCAGTAACAGTATGACGTCCGTGTAGCTCCGTGCAACCAATCGGGATAAATACAACATCGTTTTTACGACGATTATCCATCACTTGCTGGCGGATTGTATTCTGAATATAGACACCGGGCTTCCCCAGCTCGGATGGCGTTGGTATGCCGTAGTTCACCATAATCTGGTCAATTTCCGTTTCCGAAGCATCCCAGATTTTCTTTTTCAACCGACCGACAGTCGTATCTTCGAAGCGTAGATCAGGTCGATCCGTTTCAATCCATTTAGTCATTATTACTCCTATTCGAAATCGGTGATTGTTATTTTTACTTCATTACGGTCAGTCTGAAGCGTGACTAGATTTTCATTGACTTCATCGAGCTTGATCCGCTTGGTAATCAGTGGCGAAACATCCATACCGGTGGCCATGCAATTGATGACATTCGGGAAAGTCCCATGGCCGGAATGGCCCTGTGAGCCAACAACACTGGCGCGTCGTACCTGCAGCACTTCACCATTTAATGGAATCCGATCATCAGCACGGGCCACAACTACCACGGTAGTATTTAATGCTTTGCCTTCCCAGATGATTTTTTCCACATCGGGCCAAACGATGCCCGGCAAACCGGTTGCCTCCAGGATGATTCCTACCCCATATCCGTTCGTTATGTCCAGAACGGCCTCCGCCGCATTCACCTCAAGTGGATCGATGGCATGGGTCGCCCCCATTGACAAAGCCATTTCCCGACGCGAAGCCGATGGCTCGGAGAGGATAACCGCAGCGGCTCCATGTCTCTTTAATACGGCACAGGCCGCAGCACCGATCGGTCCGCCGCCTAGAATGACCACATTTTCTCCGGGACGAATGCCGCCACCCCGCTCGATGACAGCATTATATGCCACGGATGTTGGTTCAACCAGGCTGCCTAATTCAAACATTTTTTGCTTGCCGTAAAGTCCTTCCAGATGATCGATGTTCCACAAATAGCGCGCATCGACTTTAATATATTTTGCATAAGCTCCATCAGTCGAAAAGCCCAGTTCTTCCAGGCGTTCGCAGTGGTTCGGATAGCCATCGGCGCAGGGTTTACAGGTAGAGCACCAGATCATTTCCTCAGCACAAACCGCTTCCCCCGCTTGGAATTGTTTTCCGGTTCCTTTATTGATTGCCTTTTTACCAGCTTCTACAACTGTACCTGAGAACTCATGACCCAAAGTGGACGGGAAAGCAGTTAAGCCGGGATAGAAAATGTATCCGGCGTCATCGCTTTGCAGCATATGGACATCGCTACCGCAAATTCCACAGGCTTTTACTTCGATCAAGACTTCAGTCGGGCTGGGTACCGGAGTATTTTTATCGACAATTTCAATTCGAGGATTGCGCCATACTTTACTGCCCAGATAGGTCAGTTTCCCCTCGATATCCTTAGATCCCAATTTAAAATCTGATTTGGGATCCCAGTTAGCATTTAACACAACAGCTCTCATTTTGACTTCCTTTACTAGTTAGTTTTTATATAGATCTTACTGAGGAACGCTCCACCAGATATGATTCCAAAACAATTCTTTGCGGTTCGGATAGATCGCCATTTATTCGCGACATAATCAATTCCAGGCTTTCCTGTCCCATTTCGTAAATCGGTTGATGCATTGTAGTCAATGATATTGTGGTAAAATGCAGATCATCATAGCCGACAATCGAAATATCATCCGGAATGGAAATTCCCAGTTTTTTCGCTACTGCATAAAACACCAGCGCAATTCGGTCATGGCCAGCAAATACAGCCGATACATTTAAATCAGGTTTGAAAATCTTTTCAGCAATTTGGATATAGCGCCCTTCGGAAAACGGACCTGAATGGGTCAGGATTAAATTTTCATCAATTGGTAAACCATTATCTTGAAAAGCTTTTTTATAGCCTTCCAATCGATCGCGTTCAGTACGGATCAAAGTACTGAGTGTAATAGCAATCCGGTGATGACCGCGTTTTATCAGATAATCAGTCATTTCATACGCGCCTTTAATATTATCGGCTGTTACATAATCTAAATCACTAGCAGGTAAGGTTCTATCGACCAGTACGACAGGAATATTATTACGCTTAAATTTGTCGAGTATTTTTTGATTTTGATCATCGCTCGCGGCAGTGGGTACAAATATGACACCGCCGACAGAATTCTCAATCATGCGATCCGCATGGAAATCAGCACGGACAAACAAATCGTCTGTATCACATAGAATTAAGCTATGTTTACTCTTGGCCGCTTCGTCCTGGACCCCCCGCGCCAGCACCGGGGCATAGCCACGCCTGATATCAGGTAGTAATAATCCGATTATGGTATGGCTACTGGTGACAGTTACTTTTTCCAATACAAAAGTTCCCAGTCGGCGCTTGCGAATTAACAACCCCATATTGACCAGGTTTTGGATTGCTTGACGGATTGTTGCCCGCGCTAATCCAGTGATCTGGCTTAACTCCTCTTCCGTAGGAATGCGATCACCCGGTTTAAAAACACCTTGCTCGATTTGTTCACGCAACCAATTCTGAAGTTGGAAATAATTTGGGATGGGACTATTTCTATCTATTATCATACTTAAACTCGGACTTGCGCGTCCTCTTAATTTGGTTTTTATGACTAATTGTCTATACAATTATATAACAAAACTCGGATAAGTGTCACGTATTATTTTTTAGTTTAGTAGCTTATAATTCTCAATAACATAGTTAAGTATAATATTTAAGTCAGAGCAAACTGTGCAATCAGTTGATGCTTTTTATCTTTCCCTTAACATTTATATTATTTTTTACTTAAGCGATTTCTACTGTGAAATGGCAGTATCTCTTAAGACTGCTAAATATAATCTGATTTTCCTGGTATTAACCACCATAATGAGATTCTAAACAGGATAAAATTATCTCTTGATACTTTTATCGATTATTCTTATAATGTATAGACAAATAGTCAATTATTAAACAAATCACAAGGTAACACAAGATGAATTCAAACCATAAAAACACCAATCGACCAGCCGGTATAATACTCGCGCTGATTATTTTCGGTTTAGCAATTTCATTGCCAGCGGCAACAATAACAGGAAAAATTACTGATGCAAATAGCGGAAGCTTTTTGCCGGGCGCCAATGTAATTCTGGTTGGTACTTCTTACGGAGCTGCCACAGACAGAACAGGGGAATTTAGAATTTCAAATGTTCCGGCCGGAGATTATGCTCTGGCCGTCAAGTATATCGGATATGAAGACTACAGTGCACAAATCACGGTCACAGATGATGCCGTTAACAAACTTAATATCGCTATCAATGTCAGTTATATTGAAATGGGTGAGGTGGTAGTATCAGGTCTACGCCAGGGTGAAGCCAAAGCCCTCAGTCAGCAGAAAACATCTTACCATATCCAAAACATTATTGTTTCTGAACAGATTGAAGCTTTCCCCGATCCCAATTCTGCCGAGGCTCTTCGTAGATTACCCGGTGTATCCGTGCAGAATGACCATGGTGAGGGACGCTACGTTCTAATACGTGGTACCGAGGCCAGACTGAATTCGACCCAAATTAATGGCAATAATATTCCCTCTCCCGAGGATGATAACCGAAACGTATCCTTAGATGTAATTCCATCGGACCTGTTGGGTGCCATTGAAGTAAGCAAAGCTTTGACCCCTGATATGGATGGCGACGCCATTGGTGGTTCAGTCAATTTGGTTACTAAGACTGCTTTTGATTTCGATGGACAAATATTCAAGGCTGATGTAGGGGGTGGTTATCGCAACTTGCGTGGCGATTTGAACCAGAAAATGACCTTCACTTACGGTAATCAATTCATGGACGGAAAATTGGGAGTGTTAATTGGTGGTAGTTATAATAATGCCGATATGGCCACCGATAATGTGGAAATGGAATGGAATGATGAATATGAATGGGTGACATCGGATACAGCTGAAATTGATGACGGAGACGTCATTTTCGAGACAGATGCGGAGGACGCAAAAGTTCTTGACGATTTTGAGATGCGTGTGTATGATTTGAATCGCAAAAGAGTAGGATTAAATCTGAACCTGGACTATAAACTTAATGATAATTCATTACTATATTTCCGGTACCTCCATAATACTTTTACTGATTATGAATTCAGTCATAGACTACGTTTTCGCTTCGGTAAATCAGTTGATGAGGAAGAGCCGGGTACTGGATATTCTGATGAAAATAGTGTTGTTGGTGTTCCAGTTTATCGCGAATTAAAAGATCGTAAATCAGTATCTGTCATTCAGAGTATAGCAGTTGGTGGAAAACATGATATTGGTAACATCACAATTGATTATAATCTATCGACTTCGTTTGCCGAAGAAGTTCGCGATCCGAGCCGCAACGCTGAATTCAAACAAAAAGACTTTAATCTGGATTACGATATCAGCGATGAAATTTACCCCATCCTCAATGTTACCAACGGTGCTGATTATAATGATTTCAGCGAATTCGAATTCAAAGAAATGGAATTTAAAGATGGAGAAAAAACAGAAGATAAAGACTATACAGGGGAATTCAATATTCAAATGCCTTATTCATTTGGCTCAGCAGTAGGTAATCTTAAATTTGGTGCAAAAGCTCGATTAAAGAACAAAACATCAGATAAAACAGCCGAATTACTATATGAGTGGGATGGTGATGATGATCTAATGGCCACCGATTTTAAAATGGATATCGAAGGCGATGAATTAATGGATGGCAACTATGCCCATGAATATGGAATTGATCCCGAAAAACTTGCTGATTTTTGGGAAGCCAATAAAGATGGTGATTTTGAATCATTCCCAGGTATTGAAGCTAATTATTACGAAACCTGGGAAGCTGAAGAAGATGTGACAGCATTCTACGGAATGACCACCCTGAATTTTGGCCAGCTAATGTTATTAGCCGGTGCTCGAGTCGAGATGACTGACGTTGCTTATCATGGTTGGGAAGGCGATCTTGCTGCCGCAGAAGATGCCGATGACGCAGCGACTGTGATGACAAAGGTTGATGGTACTAATGACTATACAAATGTGCTCCCCATGGTTCATCTGAAATACAATGTCAATGACCAACTGGTTGCCAGGGCGGCATTTACTCAATCTATCGCCCGACCGGATTACGTTACTCTGGTACCCTTTAAAAAGTTTGACGATGGTGAATTAGAAGAAGGCAACCCTGAACTGATTCCTACTACATCGACAAACATTGATATTATGGTAGAATACTACCTTGGTACACTGGGTATTATATCAGGCGGATTCTTCACAAAAACAATGAAGGACTATATCTACAATGCCTATGAAGAGTACGAAGATGAAACTGAGCCATTTGGCGGTGAATGGGTTGAAGAGCGTTTTTATCCAGTTAATGGTCCTGAAGCAACGCTTAGTGGTTTCGAATTACAGTGGCAACAGGCACTCACTTTCCTGCCAGGAGCGCTCAATGGTTTGGGAATTTATCTGAACTACACTAATACTACTTCTGAAGCAAAATATCTTGACCGCGAGCCAACTTCACTCCCCGGACAGGCAGCAAATGTTGGTAACATAGGTTTGTCCTACGAGAAATCCGGGTTCGCGGCAAAAATTGCTGCGAATTTCCATGGCGAATATATTGATGAAATTGGTGGTGATGCCGATGAGGATATTTATTATGCAAATAATACACAGATTGATCTTTCCGCTTCTTATAGGTTGAAAAGCAATATCAAGCTGTATGTTGATGCGATGAATATTACCAACACCCCCTTAGTATACTACATGGGTGATCCTGAATTCCCAATCCAACGGGAATTATATTCATTTGGCGTTCGCGCTGGAATCAAGTTCGACTTTTAGTAAATAAGAATAGTAAATAAAAAAAAGCTGGTATTACTATTTCGTATGCCAGCTTTTTTTAAACGGTTCTAATAAATAGCAAGACCAAGGATACACAACAATGAAATATTTAATTGGATTTCTGGTGATAGTGATGATGATCAGTTGTGGCGGAACAAAGACATATATTATCACTGACACGGTTCATCCGGTCAAGGCAACAATGGAAACTGCGCCAGTTCCCAGCAATGATGATGCCGCCGATGATCCCTGCATCTGGATTCATCCTACCGATCCAGCCCTATCAACAATTATTGGCACCCATAAAAAGGAAGGTGCCGGGCTGCTGGTCTATGATCTGGCCGGGAATGAAATACAGAGCGTACAGGCCGGTCGTATGAATAATGTCGATATCCGGTACAATTTCCCCCTCAATGGCGAATCAGTCGCCCTGGTGACCGCTGGTGACCGTGATCTTAATTCAATTGCAATTTATAAAGTCGACCCTGACACCAGAAACCTGGTTAAAGTGTCCGCGCGTGATATTCCGCTTGGTTTGGAGGATGGTGTTTATGGATCGTGCATGTACTTCAGTTCGAAAACCGGAAAATTTTATGCCTATCTGAATGATAAAACCGGAAAAATCGAACAATGGGAATTATTTGATAACGGAGCAGGTTTGGTTGATGGAAAGCTGGTTCGCACCTTGAAAGTTGATTCTCAGCCGGAAGGATGTGTGGCTGACGATATCCATGGTATTCTATACGTGGGCGAGGAAGAAAGTGCACTCTGGAAATTTGCTGCTGAACCAGACGCTGAAACGACAAAATCACTGGTCGACTCTGTTGGTAATCACGTCTACCCAGACTTGGAAGGATTAAGTATCTACTATGCCAATCGCAACACCGGCTACCTGATTGCTTCCAGCCAGGGGAACAACACTTTTGTGATTTACACCCGCGAAGGCAATAATGATTATGTGGGCACATTCCAGATCGTGGATGGTGAAACTATCGACGGTGTGCAAGAAACTGATGGTCTCGATGTTACCAATTTTGGCCTTGGTTCAGCCTTCCCCAAAGGTGTATTTGTGATGCAGGATGGAACAAACCCGGGCACAACTCAGAATTTTAAATGTGTACCCTGGGAATCGATTGCCAACTTGTTTGAGCCGGCATTAATAATCGATACCACCTGGGATCCACGCTCAATCAAATAAATCTCTACAAACCATAGAATAGCAATTAGCAATTGTTATTCTATGGTATTAAAAGGATCAAATACTGTGATAAAGCAATCTAAGCTCCTGGTTTCAGTATTAGCCATTATATCGGTGGTTTCAATTAATTCCCTTTTTGGTCAAAAACCTTTCGTTTTCAAATATAGCAATTCTCAACCTGAGCAGCATCCGCGCAGTCAATCGATGATATTTTTCAAGACCGAAGTTGAAAAGCGTACTGATGGCAGAATACAGGTTGAAAATTATTTTTCGGCCGTACTGGGCACCGAATTTGAAATTCAGGATATGGTTGCCACCGGTGCTTTACAGGGAACCCGCGGTGGTGGCTTTATCCATGCCAACAAGAAATATTATATTTTCATGTTACCATTTCTGGTCGACAATTGGGATCAGGCGCTGAAACTGATTAGTAGTGATTTCACCAAACAAATTAATAAAGAAGCACAGGCAAACGGTTTTCATATCCCAGCCTGTGGAATCTCACAGGGATTCAGGGCGCATACTAATAGTGTGAGACCAATTCAGAGTCCGGAGGATTTAAAAGGGCTAAAAATGCGTGTACCACAACAGGAAGTTTATGTTGTGAATTCCCGAACGCTCGGTGTTAATCCTCAACAACTACCCTACAGTGAAGTCTATATGGCTCTGAAAACCGGCGTGGTTGACGGGCAGGATAATGCCGTATCCAACATCTGGGATTATAAAATATATGAAGTCCAAAAATATCTCACGATTTCTAACTATGCCACCGGTCCGGATCCATTTATGGTCAATCTTGATTGGTATAATAATCTACCGGCAGACCTGCAGCAAATTTTTAATCAGGTTGCCGTCGAGGCGATGAAATACAGCGATCAAATGAACCGCAAGAATGAAGATTTATACATCAATCAACTCGCAGAAAAACTTGAGACTAATTTTGTAACAGCGGAAAATCTGGAAAAATTTCGTATTGCTTCCAAACCAGTTTACCAATACTTCATTGATAAGGGCTACTTCTCCTGGGATGATATTAGTGCTGCCAAAGCCTGTATCGGTAAATAATTTAATAATCCCCCTAATTACTCAATTCAATTAACAGCAAGAATTAGGAGGCAAATATGAAATGGCTGATAAAAAGCGAGTGGATTTTTACTCGGTTAATGGAATTTATTATCAGTTTTCTCTTCTTTAACATTATCATGATGGTTATCACCTTGGTAGTGTTACGTTACGGGTTCAATACAACAATTGTTGGTGGTAATGAATTAGTAGTTATTCTGTTTATCTATACTTCGGCCATTGGAGCTGCTGTAATCGTAGGAAAAAAAGAGCATATTGCTATTACTTATTTTGTCGACAAACTATCACCCTTTCCAAAAAAGTTAGTGGATATATTTAACCTGCTGATGATTGTTTTGCTGAATGGGGCTATGATTGTTTATAGTATTCCATGGATCAGTAAGACCGGTAATTACTTAACAGCGGTGTTAGGCATTCCCCAGATTTTTTCGCAAATAATAGTGCCCATTGGCTGCGGAATGGCAATACTGTATTGTTTATATCATATTGTATTAGTACTGAGCCTTAAGAGGATTGAAGCGTAAATCCATGGTCATTTTATTAATTAGCTTATTAATCTTTTTAGTACTTGGAATACCGATAGCATATTCATTGGGATTATCAGCGTTCAGTTATTTCCTGCTCTATCGTCCGGAATTGCTTCAGATATTACCGCAAAGATTTTTATCCGGTATGAATATGTATGCACTAATTGCTTTACCGCTATTCATTCTCATGGGATTGTTGATGAATAAAACCAAGATCACTGAGCGATTGATTGATTTCAGCTTGTTATTCGTAGGCAGACTCCGCGGTGGATTGGGACTGGTTAATGTTTTTGCCAGTATGATTTTTGGCGGGATATCCGGATCTTCTGCCTCGGATACGGCATCTATCGGAGCGGTCCTCATTCCGGAGATGGAAA
>JACKQG010005228.1_pt1 | contig 14445 bp, 14 predicted proteins | sample 8237621 | NCBI WGS metagenome assembly JACKQG01 (sample SAMN15677084, study PRJNA649215) | marine metagenome | biome: marine; feature: Black Sea; material: saline water; isolation source: suspended particulate matter (SPM) from the Black Sea western gyre | collected 2013-06-09/2013-06-10 | depth...
GACAAACTTCAGCCTATAGCCATGGAAGGCCCCGGTCTACTCGACAACGTCCAACATCGAATGGTGAATAAAAAAAAAACGAATGAAATTGAATTGCAGAGCGGAGCGACAACATTTTAAGGCAATATGCACCGAAATTTGTGCGGCCTGCACCTGTTTTTGTGCAACAATTCTTTTTTTTTGATGGCCCAGCCCCCTTCATCTACCGACGACATTATTGAACCCTTACGGCAAGTTCACTTGAAACCTTAGTGGAATAAGGGTCCCCCCCGAAATTGCATTTCCTAGATTTAAAATAGATACCGAGAAAGCGGTTTTTGGCATGCGTGTTGCTAACAATTATAGTGAACGTACTACTTCGGGTAAAGATTTTGGAATCGATACTGAAGCAATATAATTCTAAGTAAAAGTTTTAACTTCATTTAAGGAGGCGTAATATGGCTCTTAAACAAATCGGTGCTTTGTGGCGTAAGGAAAGCAAGAAAGGTAAATACCTTTCAGGGGTTTTGGACTTAGGCGCACTAGGGGAAGTTCGGGTTGCCGTTTTTCAAAATGATAAAGATAATCCCGATGATAAGGCGCCTGATGCTACCATTTGTCGTTTTGAAGATGAATAGTCCTGCTGTGATTTCGATGGGAGGTCAAAAATTGTGACCTCCAGTTCGGTGAATTAATGGGGCGTCCAGATTATCTCGGTATGGCGTATCGAGTAAATAAGAACGAGGACTTTTAAAATGGAAACCTTGGTGCCGATTGAAAGAATTGCAAGCAAGATATACCTCATACGAGGCATGAAAGTTATGCTGGATAGGGATCTGGCAGAGCTTTATGATGTTGAAACAAAAATTTTAAAAAGGGCTGTTAGACGGAATATTGACCGATTTCCCAATGATTTCATGTTTGAATTGTTTAAAAAAGAGATGGAGGATTGGAGGTGCCAATTTGGCACCTCCAATGGAGATAAAATGGGCTTGAGGTATAAGCCCATGGCTTTCACGGAGCAGGGGGTTGCCATGCTATCCAGTGTTTTAAGGAGTAAACGTGCGATTCATGTTAACATTCAGATCGTGCGAGCATTTACCCAGCTTCGTCAGATGCTGTCAACCCATGAAGATTTAAAGAGAAAAATTGAATCCATGGAGAAAAAATACGACCAGCAGTTTCAGGTTGTATTTGAAGCTATAAAACAGCTTTTGTCTGAGGAGGACAAACCCAAGAAAAAAATCGGGTACACAGTCAAAGAAAAACAAAAAACATTTGGCACAAAGGCAAGGATGAATTAACGAGGTTCAAGTATCCAGCACCCAGCATAATATCATAGAAATCATGTTTTTTTGAAATCTAAATACAGAAATGGCAACCCGCAACCCGCAACTCGCAACCCGCAACCCGCAACCCGCAACTCGCAACCCGCAACTCGCAACCCGCAACTCGTAACCCGCAACTCGTAACCCGCAACTCGTAACCCGCAACTCATTTCGCCAGGTATTTTCTTTTGAGGGTCAGTATCCGTCCTGCTGATTCCTCTCCTTTTACTTTTAGAGTTTGCGAGCTTGCCTGGGAATTTAATATTTCATTAAATGCGGTTTCAATATCCGGCCGGCTGTGGCAAATCAGGGCCATGTCGATATCAGCTAACAATATCTGGTTAATGGCGCTTTTGATGTCGTAATGCTTTTTAATGGCGCCCATGTCCAGGTCGTCTGTTAAAACGATGCCGTCAAACCCCATACGATTTCGCAGAAGATCCCCGGCGATACGTGGCGACAGACTGGCCGGCCACAGGGCGTCAAGCTTTTGGTAACGTATGTGAGCCAGCATGATTCCGGCTACCTTAGACTGTATGGCAGCTTCAAACGGCAAAAGGTCTGTTGCTTTTAACGTGTTAAGGTCGATATCAAGGTCAGGCATATCAAGGTGTGAATCGAGGGTTGTGCGTCCGATTCCCGGGAAGTGTTTGGCAACCGACATGATTCCGTTTTTCTGAAGATGCTCAATAACCGTCGTTCCCAGATCTGAAACCCACGGCGGGTCGTGTCCGAAGGACCTGCCGGCCATGATGCTTTCGGGGCCGTTAAAGGCAACATCCAAAACCGGCGCCATGTTCATATTGATGCCGACCTCGGCCAGTTCTTTGGCAGTAATTTGAGCAAAGCGTTCGGCATCCAGGCGGCTTTCCATCTCAGGATTTCCTGAAAACCGGGTAAAAGGTTTTTTGAGTCTGGCTACCTGGCCGCCTTCCTGGTCGATGGCGATGAGCAGGGGCGGTTGCCCTCTCGAGTGGGCGTATTCCTGGGCCCCGAAGCACAGATGTTTGATTTGCCGGGGATCGATTAAATTTCTTGCAAATAGAATAATGCCGCCGACTTTTATTTCATCGATAAGAAACTCAAGTTCCCGGCTGAATTCAGTGCCTTCAAAGCCGACCATGAGGCGCTGCCCGGCCAGCTGTTCATCTGATAAATTTGTAATATCCATTTTATTTTACATTTTTGTTTATCGCCACTAAGACACCAAGACACGAAGTAAGAATAATATACTTTATTTTTTTGTGTCTCTGTGCCTTTGTGGCAACTATTGTTTGTTTTGGTTCGGTTTTCTACCTTAGGATAAACGCTCAAAGGCCAGACCGACCCAGTCTTTCTCATATGCTTTCCAGACGCACTTTAAGCGGCTTTGTGAATACACCCTGACAAGATCGGACTCTTCGTCTGTTTTTAAGCCGGAAACGATAAAAGCACCTCCAATTTCTGAAAGTTGTGCGATGCAGGGCGACAGCCGTTTAAGCGTCGGGTACCGCAGGTTGGCCGTAATCAGCCCAAACTTTTGATCGATGGTTTCCACTTGCTGGGCGTGGATTTCGATTCGACGTTCAAGATTGTTTAATTGGACGTTTTGTCGGGCTTCCGCCCTGGCACAGGGGTCTACATCAACTCCCACAACGCGCTTTACCCCTAATTTGGCGGCAGCAATCGCCAGTACACCTGAGCCCGTGCCGATATCAAGAGCCGGCAGGTCCTTTTGGCCTCGGTAAAATTCGCTGTCAAACAAAACCTGTTCCAGTGACCGCAGTGCCAATCTGGTAGTCGGATGTTCGCCGCTGCCGAATGACACTCCCGGCTGAATGTTTATGACGACTTCATCCGATTCCGGCCTGTATTTAGTATCCGGCGGTTTGATCACAACCCGATGGGAAATTCGAGTCGGTTTGTTAAAAGATTGCTCCAGAAATGAACAGCCATAATGATAGGAATAGATGAGTTCACGGTCATCTACCAGTTTTCGTATCGCCGTTTTTATTGCTGTTTTCCGGGTTCCGAGATTTTGTATAAGTCTCTTTTCCAATTCCACCGGAGTCAGCTTTTTCCTTGATTCGACAACTGTCGCAAGTACAGCTTCCCGGATTGTCTTAATATCAGTCAGCATTTTTATCTACGTAATTGATATTTTTGTACTGCCCGACTATGGTCTTTGAAATTGGTTGAAAACTGGTGCGTACCGTCTTTTTTGGAAACGAAATATAGAAACTGGGTGTCCGCCGGGTAGAGGGCGGCCTTAATGGCATCGATTCCGGTGCTGGCAATCGGTCCCGGAGGAAGCCCGGAAATCGTATAGGTGTTATAGGGCGTCGGCATGGATAAATGTTTGCGCGTAAGGTTGCCGTTATAATCCTTAAGGCCGTAAATAACCGTAGGATCGGTTTCAAGGCGCATGCGGCGTTTGAGGCGATTGTGGAAGACCGATGCAATCAGAGGGCGCTCAAAGGCAGCGCCGGTTTCCTTTTCGATCAAGGATGCAAGGGTTACTACCTGGTGAACGGAGAGTTTAAGGGTTTTGGCCCGGTTCTTCCATTCAGGTTCAAACACGGTCCAGAAACGCTTTACCATTGTAGATATGATCATCTCCGGGCTGCTGCCTTTGGGAAAGTGATACGTATCCGGAAAAAGATAGCCTTCGAAAGTTTCAGCCTCAATTCCCATGGCATGTGCCAGTTCGGCATTGGTTGCAGCTTTTAGAAAAGCGTCATCGGTTGCATAGCCTGACCTGGCAGCCAGAGAAGCAATTTGCTTAAGGTTATAACCTTCAGGTACGGTAAATTTGTAGAGGCGCACCTTTCCACTGACCAGTATTGACAGGATTGTATTGGGCGGCATGGTGGAGGAGAGCTCGTATTCGCCGGCTTTTATAATTTTATCATCTCCTTTAAGGCGTGCCAGCAGCTCGAATTTGGACGGATGTTCAATAATTCCGTCTTGATGCAGCCGCTGGGCAAAGGCCTTAAATCCCTGGCCCGGGAGTACCATCACCACCTTTTCCCCTGTTTCCATAGCAGCAGGTTGGTTGGCATAGATTTGAAGATCCAGATAAAGACAGGATAAAATCGTTATAATTAAGAACAGAAATATTGTTATAATGGCGCATGTTTTTCGCAAATTCGAAGAGGCTCCTTCTTTCGTAACATTGGATGAAAAAGGTGAAGAACAGTTAATTCTACCGTAATTGAGGAAAAAGTCCAACCCTAAATGAGCGTAAACAAAACGGGAAGAATGTTTTATTATTTCCTGAAAAACATTATCCTATGGGCCAAGTCAGAGATATTTGGCTCTGCCGAAAGCCTTAAAAGTGCCTATGTCTGGTTAGCCGGTTAACCGGTTAGCCCGTTGTCCAGTATTAAATTACGGGCTAACGGGCATAACGGGCCAACGGGCACAACCTTTTTTAACTTGCAGAAAAACAGCCCCTTCCAGGGTAAATCAAAGCTTTGTCCTATGGGCCGGGATTCTTTATATATGCAAGTTGATGGACAAATTATGGATAGATCTTGATTTTTCCACCGGCATGTATACTATTTAGTTCCGGGTTCCGGGTTCCGGGTTGCGAGTTGCTGCTTACTGCTTACTGGATATTGTCACTATGAGTAAAAAAATTAAAAAAGAAGAGGCGTATCAAGGATTCGAACAGGGACCCATACGACCGCCCAGCGAGGCTTACAGCCTGCTAATAAGGGTAACCCGGAACTGTCCCTGGAATCATTGTACGTTTTGTCCGGTCTACAAAGGCACCCGCTTTTCCATCCGGCCTGTGGATCATGTTAAGAAGGATATTGATGTGGTTCACAAATACGTGAATATAATCCGGCAGATGGACGACGAATCCGGCCGCGTTCATCCGGCCGCAGTTCGGGATCGTGTTGGAAAGATTGAATCCTGGGAGTCTCAGGCTTTGCAGGCGGCATTGAACTGGTTTTCCGGTGGTATGCGTTCGGTTTTTATTCAGGACGCCAATAGTCTCATCATCAAACCTTTGGACCTGCAAGAAATTCTGATTCATCTTGGCAAGCGCTTCCCATGGGTGGAGCGGATCACATCGTATGCACGATCTCATACCATTGTCCGCATAAGGGACGACGACTTGCAGGCCTTCAGGGAAGCAGGCCTAAATCGAATTCATATCGGTCTGGAATCCGGTTCCGACCTGGTTCTTAAGATGGCCAAAAAAGGTGTCACCAAGGCAACCCATATCAAGGCAGGTCTAAAAGTAAAAGCAGCCGGTATGGAACTGTCGGAATACATCATGCCGGGACTGGGTGGGAGGAAGTATTCAAAGATCCATGCTACAGAGACCGCCGATGCCATCAACCGGATTGATCCGGATTTCATCAGACTGCGAACTCTGGCCATTCCCAACGGTGTAGAGCTTTTTGACGACTGGCAGTCGGGCGGGTTTGAGAAATGTACCGACGTAATGATGGCCAAAGAGATCTTGCTGATGATCGAACAGTTAGACGGGATCACCAGCGTTCTTAAAAGTGATCACATCCTGAATCTGTTTGAAAATCTTGAAGGTACTTTCCCCGAGGACAAAGCGCGAATGATGGAGATTCTGCGAGCTTTTCTGGCCATGGATTCACAGCGCCAGTGCCTGTATCAGGTGGGGCGGCGGCTCGGAATTTTTGCGCGCTTAAGTGATATGGAAAGCCCGAAAAGACTGGCGAAGGCTGAGAAGTTTTGCCGGCAGTCAGGCATAACACCGGATAATGTTGATGATGTTATAGATGAGTTGATGAAGCGCTTCATCTAATCTATCTCCTTGACATTCTTATCTAAAGGCAATATTCAATTATATATGGTTGTTACCATCTGCTGAGAGGAGAAAAATGGGAAAACTAAAGCTGAAGGAGCATGTTATCACCCGGGAATGGTGCAAAGGATGCGGTATATGCGTCCATTTTTGTCCCAAGCAGGTTCTGGAGCTTGATGACCAGGACAAGGTGTTTGCAGCGCGACGCGAAGACTGCATCTGTTGCGAACTTTGTGAACTCAGATGTCCCGACTTGGCCATAGAAATCGAAACAGAACAGGGCTCAGAATGAAGGAAAATATAAAATTTATTCAGGGTAACGAAGCTTGTGTGGAAGGGGCGCTGTATGCCGGACTCGAATTTTTTGCAGGATATCCCATCACACCTTCCACTGAAATTGCCGAGTTAATGTCGTACCGGTTGCCCCAAAAAGGCTGCCGATTTATTCAGATGGAAGATGAGATCGCCTCCATGAGTGCCATTATCGGGGCCTCTCTTACCGGCCACAAAGTAATGACCGCCACCAGCGGCCCGGGATTTTCCCTGATGCAGGAAGCACTGGGCTATGCGGTTATGGCGGAAATTCCTTGCGTCATTGTCAATGTACAGCGCGGTGGTCCTTCAACCGGCATTCCGACCCACGTCAGCCAAGGGGATGTGAATCAGGCCCGCTGGGGAACTCATGGCGATCACGCCATTGTCACGTTGACGGCTTCCAACCATCAGGATGTCTTTGCCATGACCGTGGAAGGTTTTAATATAGCCGAAACCTACCGGACACCGGTGATACTGCTTTTCGATGAAGTGATCGGCCACATGCGGGAGCGCCTGGTGGTGCCGGAAGAAGGCGAAATACCCCTGGTGGAAAGACTGAGGACCTCCGTTAGTGAAGGGGTGGACTATCATCCGTACCTGCCGCGGGAAGACGGCCGTCTGCCCATGTCTGATTTTGGCGGTGTGCATCGCTACAATGTCACCGGTCTGTTTCACGATATGTGGGGCTTCCCATCGGACAACCCCCAGGTAGTCCACGATCTGCTACGCCACTTGGTGGATAAGATTAATAACAATGTCAATCAAATCACAAATTTCAAGTCCTATTACCTGGATGATGCCGAGTCTGTTCTGATTTCTTATGGATCTTCGGCCCGCTCGGCCCTGCATGTGGTGGAACTGTTAAGGCCAAGAGGGGAACGCATCGGACTGCTGGAACTCCAGACCTTGTGGCCCTTTCCGGATCAACTTGTTCGTCGAACATGCGAACATGCCAAGTATGTGATCGTTGTGGAGATGAATATGGGCCAAATGCTCCAGGAGGTAAGAAGGGTTGTGGATCAGCCTCGGAAGGTGTTCCTGGCCAATCGTATCGACGGTGTTTTCATAACTCCCAGGGACATTAGAAACATTATGCGGCTGGTGCAAGGGAAGGGAGTGTAATCTATGGCAATCAAAGACTATATCAGGGAAAGATTTTTCCCGCATATCTGGTGCCCGGGCTGCGGTCATGGGACTGTGCTGAACAGTCTTCTCAGGGCCATAGAATCTCTGGGGATGAGCAGGAATGAAATTGTAATGGTGTCGGGGATTGGGTGTTCATCACGGATCTCCGGATATGTCGACTTCCACACTCTCCATACCATTCACGGCCGGGCCCTGGCGTTTGCCACCGGCGTCAAGCTGAGCCGGCCGGAACTGAATCTGATTGTTCCCATGGGCGATGGCGATGCCCTGGCCATTGGCGGCAATCATTTTATCCATGCCGCCCGGCGCAATATTGATATCACCGCCATTGTTATGAATAATCGCATCTACGGCATGACAGGGGGACAGTTTTCTCCTTTGTCCGGTTATGGGATCATGGCCACTACAGCGCCGTATTCCAATATTGATCACGCTTTTGATACGGTGGAACTGGCGATAGCTGCCGGGGCGACGTATGTGGCCCGCAGCACAAGCTACCATGTTAAGCAGCTTTCAAAAATATTAAGAGACGCCATTTTGCACGAGGGGTTTTCCGTGGTTGAAGTATTGTCCCAGTGCCCCACTTATTTTGGCAGAAAAAACCGGGCCGGAAGCGCCGTTGATATGATGGAGCAATACAAAAATGATACCACGCCGATCGGATCCAAGGCCAAAAAGGAAAACCCCGACCTGATTGAAAGGGGCGTTTTTGTGCAGAAAGAGATGCCGGAATACTGTCGCGAATACGATAAAATTATCGAAAAGGCCATGAAAGGGAATTAATTATGGAAAGATGCCGGCTAGTATTTTCAGGCTCCGGAGGCCAGGGCGTCATCACCGCCTCGATTATCCTGGCCGAAGCGGCCGTACTTCATGAAAGCATGACTGCCGTTCAATCTCAGTATTACGGTCCCGAAGCCAGAGGCGGGGCGACGCGTTCTGACGTTATCATCTCCTACACTCAAATCAATTATCCCAAGGTGATTCAGCCCAATGTACTGATCTGTCTTACCCAGCAGGCTTATGATAAATTTTATCCCATCATACGGCCCGGCGGTTTGCTGATTACCGATTCCCGTTTTGTAAAAATTCAGAAAAAAGTCGATGCCAGGCATAAAGAACTGCCCATGTACCGGACGGTGATGGACCAGATCGGCAAGCCGATCGTTTTCAACATCTGCATGCTGGGGGCGGTCACCATGCTGGCAGATCTTGTGAAACCCGAATCAATCATGAAGGTTTTAGAGACTCGGATTCCTTCCGGTTTTCTGGAAATGAACTCAAGAGCCCTGGATCTGGGGTTCAAGCTGGCAGAGGAGTATAAAAGCTGACTATATCCATCCAGCAACCCGATGAACCCGCCGGATTGTATGTACACATTCCTTTTTGCCTCCAAAAGTGTTCTTATTGTGATTTTTATTCCATAACCGATCCATCGCTTCATCAGGCATTTCTGGATGCTTTGATGATTGAAATGAACCTGAAGTCGGGTTTCGCATTAACGTTTGATTCCCTGTATATAGGGGGCGGGACTCCTTCGGTCTTTGGCGCCGAAACGATCGGCCGGATTATTGAAGCGGCCCACCGATCATTTAACATCCTCAAAGATGCTGAAATAACTCTCGAAGTCAACCCCGATACGATAACACCGGAAAAGCTCGAAGGCTTTCGGCGGGGCGGCGTAAATCGGATCAACATCGGGGTGCAGTCGTATAATCCTGAGAACTTGAATTTTTTGGGCCGGCTCCATTCCCACAGCAACGCTGATATCGCCGGGAAGTGGGCCAGAGAGGCCGGATTTGAGAATATTTGTCTTGATCTTATTTACGGCATACCGGGGCAGGCAATAAAAGCCTGGGTAGCCGATCTTGAGCGGGCTCTGTCATTTGCGCCGGAGCACCTCTCCTGCTATCTGCTCACTTACGAGCCGGGAACGCCGCTGGACGCAAGCCGGCAAAAGGGGCGTTTTCACCCGCTGAATGATGATAAAATTAGCGATCTGTTTACGTCCACCATAGAATTTTTAGCCGCCCGTGGTTATGCCCAGTATGAAATGTCCAACTTCGCGCGCATCGATTCCGACAGTACCGAAACACCCGGTTTTGAGCAGAACCGTTCGCGGCACAACCGCAAATACTGGCTGTTTGCACCGTACCTGGGATTAGGCCCTGCATCCCACTCGTTCACGGAACCTGAGCGTTTCTGGAATCAGCCTGATGTGCCCGATTATATTAACGAGCTGGCGGCGGGCAGGCTCCCGCCGTCGGGAAGAGAGATGTTAAGCCGGTCCCAGCTCATGATGGAAGCGATCTACCTGGGGCTCAGACAGACCGAAGGGATCCGTACGGAAGCCTTCGAAGAAAAATTTGCGGTCGACTTCCAGCGACAGTTTTCGGATACGCTGGAGGGTCTTGAGGAAAAGGGGTTGATCCGATCTACTCAAAACCGCTGCGCATTGACACACAAAGGCATGCTGTTTCTCGCCAGCATTACATCCATGCTGGCCGACCAAGTATAGACCAGGGATCAGGGACGGATGAACATCGAACATCCAACGTTCAACATCGAATGGTGAATAAAAAAACCGAATGAAATTAAATTGCAGAGCGGCCTGTCGGGTCGTAGCCGAAGGCGAAGCCTGAAGCGAGATCATTATTCGATGTTCAACGTTGGACGTTCGATGTTCGATGTTCAGTCTGTTCGATATTCGACGTTCATTTTTCAAAACAATTCCGTACGGCATAAATGTAACTCGTAACTCGCCTGCCCGGCGTAGCCCCCGGCGAAGCCTGGGCAACCCGTAACTCACAACCAACCTTAAGTAGAAAGCGTCTTAATAAGCACTCCTATATAAAAACGCGCGTGGCTGATCCGTGCCGCCATGTTGGCGCGATGGTTGGCCAGGATACCGTTCAAACTGGAGTTGGTGATTATCAGTGGCTTGATTTCAATGGCGAGGCGACAGGATTCTATGGCATGATGCAGGACTTCCAAACCTCGCCGCGACTCCACGACGGTGTGAAAGTCTTCCATGATGGCTTCAAGGATGGTGTGCATGGCGGTGGCCACGCCCAGGGCATAAAAAAAGTAGTCGTCGGACTTAAAATAACTGACCGGTGTGCCGTCGTCTTCCTTATATTTGACCAGATTTTCGTCGCAGCTTCCCAGCAAGTCTTCGTAAGCCATCAGCAAGGGGATTAAATTGTCGGTTCGAGTGTGAAAATTAGCTGTGCCTTTTTCCAGTTTTTCCTTATAAATCTCCAGTTCATTAAGACCGGCGCTGTATTTTGATTCCGGGGACGGGAACCAGTACCGGTCTGACTTTATCATGAACCAGTTCATGGCGCGTTCAAGGTTTTGATCAAAGGACGCGGTACTTCCGGTGCGGGATATTCTTTCCGTCAGAATTACGACCGTACGCCGGGTGACCTCCAGTACGCCCAGTTGGAAATTGTTGATGTTGTCGGTAAAATTTAAGATGTCATTGGGTCGCCATCCCCAGAATCTGTCGTGCAATTCATAAGAGAGCGGTTTGACCATGGCTTCCATAAAGGCGACACCTTTGGGTCTATCTTTTTCAACTGTGGGAGTTTCAACACCGTGAGCGGCGGCAGAAGGAGCGGGTTTATGGGCCTCGGGCTTTTCATGAGCTGTTTGAGCTGGTTCCGGCTTTTTATGTACGGGTTCTTTGCTTTGCGGGTTTTCATGAACGGCTTCGATGGGCTCTTTTTCCACACCTTCTCCGGCAACGGTATCCTTACTTGTGGCAATCAAATCGGTACTCGCGATATGGCCGGCCGTGCCTTCCTTGTATTCGATTTTTGCTTTGGCGGGCGTATGCTTGGTGGTTTCCGGTTGTTTTTGAAGAGGCTGTGTGTCGGGTTTATGGGCGGCCTCTTTTTTTGTTTTATCGGTATCATGTTGTCGGGCAACTTCTACACCGGCAGGTTTATCGAACAACCCAAAAACAGATCCCGTGACCCACAGGGCTACGGCGGTGAGTAAAATGCCTGCGACGACGCGTTTTGCGGCAAAAATTTTAAATTCGGTTGCTTCAATATTATTATCGTTGCTTTTTGAAGTTTCCATGATGTCTCCCTGTATCTGAGCAATTGGCCGGAAACATGCTACCCGCTTCTGAGTTTGCGGACATCTCCAACTCGGATAGTCACGTTTTGGGCGTCAAAGTATTCAATCAACGGTATTAAAAATTTGCGTGAGACCCCGGTCATATCTTTGAATTGCGGGGTTGTAAGTTCTTTGTTGGCCACCAAAAAGTCGACCAGTCTTTTTTTCAACGTTTCGATCGCTTCCGCATAAAAATAAAGGTCTTCTTTGGCTTTGATAATCAGCCCTTCCTCCATGAGCAGCATGAGCACTTCTTTAGCCCGATCAACATCAATGTCAAGAGTTTTGATGAGTTCTTTGAAATACGGCGGAGTCAGACTGCTTTGATGATAGGCATTTAAGATTTTTTTTCTGATTTGGGTCTGATCAACACCCAGGGAAACTTTGTGAGAAGCCAGGCGAATCGTGTTTTCATCCTGGACGATTTCGTTTTCCTTTATCATTTGAGTGAGCGCCAGATTGAAGAGTTTTGGACCCTGAACAGCAGGGAACTTGGACCTGAGTTCTTCTTTGGGCATTCCCGCTTTCAGGGGGTTGGTTTGGTGATAGTTGTTAAGATGTGCCGAAGCCTCTTTTTTAAGCTCGTTAAAGCTGTTTTGATGAATATAAATACGGCTTTCCCTGTCAGCCATAATCACTACCTGTTTTGAAAGGAGCTCCTGCAAATTGTTGAGGAGCTGTTTTTCGGGCAAACTAGTCATAATTTTAAGCTCTGAAAGAGAAACTCCGCCATAGCCGGCCGCATCGACATGATAAGAAATAATGGTTTCAGGCTCATGGCCAACGAGGCTTTTTAATCCCTTGATAACTTCAGGTTTAAAGCGCTTATGCTTGGGCGGTATCGGGTTCAGGATCTGGCCGCCGGCGATGGTGCGTATGGGCGAGTAGCTTCTAATGACAAACCTGTCGTCCTTGATTAAGGCCACAGGAACATCGAGCCGCAGCTGGGCCAGCGTTGTTTCGCCCGGAGGAAGTTCCTCTGTCTCGAGTAGCACCAGGATACCGAGTACCTCACTGGTCCCCGCATGGAATCTGACACGGGTACGGTTTTTAAGCGGTTTTTTGTTGCTGCCAAGGTAGTGCAGGGAAATGTCCAGCATGTAACTCGGGATTAAGGCTTGCGGGTTGGAAACAACTTCGCCGCGGCTGACCGCGGCTTTTTCAAGCCCCTGAAAGTTAATCGCCGTTCGCATGCCGGCTGTGGCCATATTAACGCTTTGATTATGGACCTGAACTCCCCGCACCTTGGAAGTAATACCGGAAGGGTATATCATGATAGTATCACCTACCTGAACACGCCCGGAAACCAGAGTGCCGGTAATCACGGTACCAAAGCCTTTCATAGTAAAAACCCGGTCAACAGGAAGCCGGAAAAGGCTGGAGGATGAACGTTCGGGCACCTTGGCGTTGAGTTCCTCCAGGGTCTTTGTAAATTCGGGAAGGCCCTGGCCGTTAACCGACGATACCGGTACGATGGGACTGTTTTCCAAGAATGTTCCCCGGGTAAAACCTCTGATATCATCGATGACCAGTTCCAGCCATTCTTCATCCACAAGGTCGATCTTGGTCAGAACCACCAGTCCGTATTTTATCCCCAGAAGTGCACAAATCTCCATGTGCTCCCGGGTTTGGGGCATAACACCTTCGTCCGCGGCGATTACCATAGCAACAATGTCGATCCCGGTAGCTCCGGCAACCATATTTTTAACAAATTTTTCATGACCCGGAACATCGACAATCCCCATGTGCTGCCCGCCGGGAAGGTCAATGTATGCAAATCCTAATTCGATGGTTATGCCCCGGAGCTTTTCTTCCTTAAGACGGTCGGTATTGATACCTGTAAGCGCTTTGATCAGAGACGTTTTTCCGTGATCGATGTGTCCGGCGGTGCCTAAAATAACCTGTTTCAAACTGGTTTTACTCCTTAAATTTTTATGCTCAATTAAAGTAAAGGTAACTATGACCCTAATAGAGCCAAAACTCGATTAGAGGTATGTGGTCAGTTGTCCGTAGTCAGTGGTTTTAAAGCTTCGTAGGGCCTCATTTTGTGCTTCACCTGTAGTAGAAACATAAACTCGCTTCTTATTGCTTAGCAACGGACGACGGTCAAAGGACAACGGACACCTAATTGAGCGTTTTCGCTCAATTAGGTTTTTTTTTGTTCCTGAAATACTCCATAACATACGACATCCCCACCAGAAAAATGCCTAAGGCGATTACATAGACAAGATTAGCCCGGGGAAAGAAAAAGCGCGACAGCAGGACGGCAAAAGCAGCACCTAATATCGCTCGAATTACGAAAATGCTCAACTGGTTCAAATGTTTAACCTTTCACACCTACAACCTGTATCAACTGTTAATAAAATCGTAGTGCGATTTTATTGCAAAAAATAATATATCAGAACCTATAATGGGTCAATAACAAGTTTACTCCGGATTTGTAATGAAAAATTTATCTGACTTTTTCTAAGCGTTCAAGAATATAACAAATCGTTAATTCAAGGAAATTGTCGTCAAAAAAGTGTTGCGTAACCCATTGAAAAGTTATAATGAATTATTGAGAAAGATTATGAATGACTTATGCGCCCGTAGCTCAGCTGGATAGAGCGCCGGACTTCGAATCCGTAGGTCGCAGGTTCGAATCCTGCCGGGCGTACCAATGAAATCAAGGAGCTAACCGTCAATGGTTAGCTCCTTTTTTTATCCCTTCTATTCTATTGTTTATGGCCAGATATTATCCTACTCCAAAATAGACTTGACTATTTTGGAGTATGG
>JACKQG010000427.1_pt4 | contig 14444 bp, 8 predicted proteins | sample 8237621 | NCBI WGS metagenome assembly JACKQG01 (sample SAMN15677084, study PRJNA649215) | marine metagenome | biome: marine; feature: Black Sea; material: saline water; isolation source: suspended particulate matter (SPM) from the Black Sea western gyre | collected 2013-06-09/2013-06-10 | depth...
GCGGCACAACTGCGGGTAAAACTGGAGGTCGATGCAGGGGTGGGTGTTAGCTGGAATGAGGCGCATTAAGTAGCGATCAAAGAGTGCGAAAATAAAAATGCACCGGCTGTCGTTCATTTCATACAAATTATCTGGACCGAGCTATAAATAAAGCAATAGAAGGAACCAAGCAAAGTGATGATTGTCTTAGTTGTATGCGCTAAAGCCCAGCGCAGGTCCATTCTTCCCTCCTGTTGAGTGGACACAGATCCGGAAACCCCACCGGATCGATACTTACGACCCGGCAGTGAGTTTATCCTGCCGGGATTTTTCTGGGCGCAAGGTTTGTTTGCTGTTATGTAATCTTCAGCAAACCGTTGCAGCTGGCGATAAACTCATCCTGTCCGAGACCGCTTAAAGCCGAATATGCCGAGGCAGTAATGCCTAGGGGCGCTAACTGGCGACGAACCTGCTGCAACATTTTAGCGCGCGCCTCGTTTTTTAGCTTATCGGACTTGGCTAGCAGAATATGCACAGGCAGTTTGTGGCCGACCAGATCAATTAGTGCCATATCCATATCACTCAGACCTCGACGTATATCCACCACGATAATCAGGCCGCTTAACGATTTTCGCTCCAGCAGATAGCCGGAAAGAACAGCATCCCAGTGCTGACGCAGTTTGAGTGGCACTTTGGCAAAGCCGTAACCAGGCAAATCGACCAGTCTGTGCTCATCATCCAGCGCAAAAAAATTGATCAGTTGAGTACGCCCTGGCGTTTTACTGGTTTTGCACAGATTTTTCTGTGACGTCAGCTTATTGATCGCGGTAGATTTACCGGCATTCGAGCGACCGGCAAAAGCGATCTCCAGGCCCTCATCGGCGATCAGTTGTGAAAGCTCGAAAGCGCTGGTGATAAACCGAGCTTGTTGATATAGATTAGACATACCGCAGTGCCTTATTGAATAGAATGGGCAGGTATGATATACATTCCGCCCCAAAAATTCTGTATTCGTTTTTAATCTTAGGAGATCTTATGAAAGCTCGCCACATCAAAGCCGTTGTGCTTGGGTTATCCCTGGCCGCAGTAACCACTCTTCAGGCGGCTGATATTGAAGCCGGTAAAGCCAAAACTATGCTATGTGGCGGTTGTCACGGTGCCGATGGCAACAGTGTCAATGTGATATGGCCTCGTCTGGCAGGTCAGAATGCCTCTTATCTGCTGAAGCAGTTACAGGATTTCAAGTCTGGTAAAAGAGTCGATACCACTATGCAGGGTATGGTCATGACCTTATCCGATGAAGATATGGTGAATGTATCCGCCTATTTTGAAGCACAAAAACCTGTTGCAGCAAAATTTGATGAGACGCTGCTAGAAGACGGCCAGAAAATTTATCGTGGTGGCATTACCGAAACTTCGGTAGCAGCCTGCATGGGTTGTCATGGTCCGGCTGGTGCGGGTAATGCTCCGGCGACCTATCCAGCGTTGAGTGGACAACATCCTGAATATATCGCGGCACAGTTACAGAAATTTAAGGATGGCAGTCGCAGCAATGATGCAGGCAAGATGATGCGTAATGTGGCTAATCGTATGTCGAATGCGGAAATGAAGGCTGTTTCTGCATACGTTGCAGGCTTAAAATAAACTAACCTGACATAGCTATTAAGCCCCCAATGGCTGACCTGTTGGGGGCTTTTTGCATTCATCGCTGGTTCATCTAGAGTTGTTTAAACTTCAGCAGACTTTTAAGGTCAAATATATTCATTCAAATAACTAAGGGGTTGCATCATGTTTCGCAATGGCATAATTTTTATCTTTGCTTTACTTCTCTCAACAACATCTGCTTTTGCCGAAGAGCAATTTAACGAAGGTATTGAATACTTCGAAATTAAAAACCCGGTAGCAACTTCTCATCCGGATAAAGTGGTCGTAAGCGAATTATTCTGGTACGGCTGCCCGCACTGTTTTCGTCTGGAACCGTATATCCAGAAATGGAAAGAAAACCTTACCAGCGATATAGTTTTTGAGCAGGTACCTTCGGTTTTGAATGCCAGCTGGATGGAGCATGCTCGTACGTTCTTAGCACTGGAAGCGATGGGAGAAACGGAAAAGGTACACACTAAACTGTTTAGCGCACTTCATCTGCAAAATAAACGTCTGAATAGTGTCGATACACTGGCAGAGTTCGTGAAAGATCTGGGCGTTGATGAAGCGAAATTTCGCGAGCATTACCACTCTTTTCCCGTCGACTCTAAAGTCAGAAAGAATAAACAAATCGAACGCGTGTATGGTCATACCGGTGTTCCGGCGATTATAGTAAATGGTAAATACAGAACCAGTGCGCCAATGGCCGGCAGCAATGCACGCATGATGGAAGTGGTCGATTTTCTGGTTAAAAAAGAACTCGCCGCAAAAAACTAATTTCTTCCAGCAGCATTTAACTCTGCCAGACAAGCCCCTGCATCGTCAGGGGTTTGTTGTTTTATCGGCACTACGCGAGTCGAAGGCTTTACAGCGCTTAAATGTGCCGGTTACTATTACCCCGCTTCAAAAATTCTGTAGCTAAGTGCTATAGAAACAATCAATTTATTACGCTTTTAAGGAGAGTTTGATGGCACATGTAGTCATTGCAGGCGCCGGTTTTGCCGCCTGTACAGCGATAAAAACGCTCAGAAAAAATGCCTATAGCGGCAAGATCACGCTGATTGCTCCACGCCCTGAACTTTTTTACTACCCCAGCCTGATCTGGGTGCCATCCGGAAAAAGAACGCTGCAGGATCTGGTCATACCGTTGCATGATTTTTTTCAGCAAAACGATGTTGACTACATTCAGTCCAGTGTGACCGGAATAGAACCCGCCAGCAAAAAAATAAAAACAGAAACCGACAGCATCGATTACGATGCGCTGATTATTGCCAGTGGCGCACGCTATCTACGCAAACTACCGGGTATTGAACACGCCAAAATAGCCTGCAGCGGCTGGGAGCATACCAAAGCCTTTGCCGACCAACTGGCGTCGATGAATGAAGGAACGGTTGCGTTTGGCTTTGCCAGCAACCCAAACGAACCGTCCGCGATGCGTGGCGGACCGGTGTTTGAGTTTCTGTTTGGCGTCGATACCCTGCTGCGCCAGCAGGGCCGGCGTGAAAAGTTTAACCTGGTGTTCTTTAGCCCAGCCCCGGAACCGGGTAAACGCCTGGGCGAAAAGGCGGTACAGAGAATTCTCGCTGAAATGAAAAAGCGTAACATCAAAACCTATCTGGGGAAAAAGATGAAGTGCATCACGGCCGACTCGGTAGAGACCGAAACCGAATCCTTTAAATCAGATTTAACCCTGTTTATTCCAGGTATGACAGGGCCTGCCTGGGCTGTAGACTCAGGCCTGCGTTTATCCGAAGGTGGCTTTTTTAAAGCCAATGAGTTTTGTCAGGTTGAGGGCCAGCAGGATATTTTTGTTGCCGGAGACGCAGGCAGTTTCCCGGGGCCAGAGTGGAGACCTAAACAGGCTCATATGGCCGATCTTCAGGCCGAGGCGGCGGCTAAAAATGTGCTTGAAGTACTCGCTCTGAAAAAAGCCCGACATACCTTCAAAACGGAGCTGATCTGTATTATTGACAGCCTGAATAACGGCAGTCTGGTGTATCGAGGTGCAAAAAGAGGTTTTATGATGAAGATGCCACCTCTGCACTGGGTCAAGCTCTGGTTTGAAAGACTCTATCTGCGTCCTTACGGTAAGTAGAAATTTTGCAGCTGCGGAAATTTAGCTAGGCGGTGTTCCAGCCGTACACCACCTCGATAATATTACCTTTGTCGAGGTGAGTTATCGAATCACTTAGCTGCCTCACCAGTTGCAGCCCCCGGCCCATCAGTCGGCCTGGGTCGAGCGATTCGGGAGCAGGTAGTCGGTGATAGTCAAAACCTTTTCCACTGTCTTCCACCCGTATGCGTAGATTTCTGGTGTCATTCTGCTGACGGATGGATAAGTGGAAACTGACCCGGCCATGATCAAGTTGAGCCAGACGAAGTTCACGTTCCCGGTAATAGCTGGAAAATCCTTTGGCATCGGACTTTACCGAAGAATCGAGAGCCAGCACACCATGATCCAGCGCATTCACATACAGTTCCGTCATTACCGTAAACAGGGCCTGGCGGTCAGACTCAATGTCTTCCATTTCCATGATCTGATTGATGATGATCGGTACAGGGTTGGTTTCTTTTAGGCGCTTCTGTTTGAGGATGAAGGTTAATTCCCATTCGCCTCTGGAGCGGGTATGACTCTTGCGTGCATGATCGCTGTCGGAATGATGCAGGGCGGGCAGAAGTTCAGGCACGCAGTTGATTTCGAGCAGGGTTACGTCATCGGCATGCGAGCGATCACCGCAGAAAGTTTCTAACTGAGAAAGTATCTGCTCAAAGATTTCACCGCGCCGGGCCCTCTGTATCGCCGCTTGCAAACGATCATGGCCAAACTCTTCCCCGGTTTCTGACCAGGCCTCGGTCAGGCCATCACTGTAAATCACCAGTTTATCGTGTTGCTGCAGCGGTAGTGTCTGGGCGATTTCATCGGTGTTGATATTGTCGATGATTCCAAGCGGCAGGCTGTTAGATTTCACGTGATGCTTAATCTGATGGTTACGCCCATCAACGATTAACAGATCGGGCATGCCGGCATTAAAAATGGTGACATGGTCAAGGTTGCGGCTGATGACGACCAGTTGTGCACACAGAAACATGCCAACCGGCAGGAACTGACGTAATTTTTTATGTATCCCGAGCATAATTTCCTGCGGTGTAAAGCCTTTCGCGGTCATCGCGCGGAAGACTTCGGAAACCGGCATCGCACCGAGTGCAGAGGTCAGGCCATGGCCGGTAAAGTCACCGATAAAAAAATGGATATCTCGCGAAGGACTGTATTCCGACAGGATCATATCGCCGCTGAAGGTGCTCGCAGGGCGAATAATACTTTTGATGTGAGGGTTTTTAATATTGTCTTTCTGCACCGCGCGATTAAAAACCTGTTCCGCAATCTCCTGTTCGCGATGAATCAGGCTGACCATGCCCTGCATTTTGCGGTTAAGGGCAGACAGTCGCTGCAGAGTAGCGAGCTTGCCTGATAGCAGAACCGGTTCATAAGGTTCGAATAAAAAATCATCCGCACCGGCATCGATGCACTGCTGTAATAATGCATCATCATGACCTGGGGCGAGAAAGATAACCGGAGTGAAGTGATGTTCGCTATGCTGTTTGATCAGACGCGTCGCCTGATAGCCGTCCATGAGCGGCATCGACAGCGCCATGAAAATGATGTCGGGTGAGGCCTGTTTAAATAGTTCCACCGCCTGTTCACCATTGTTGGCATATAGAATTTGATAACCATGCCGGATCAGTAAAGCCGCCAGGGTTTGCCGGTTGTTCTGTTGAGCGTCGGCAATCAGAGCGGTATAAGTCGATTTGTGCAGGTCCATGAATGATGTGTGCTAACTAAATGGCAACACCCTGTTGTAGTACAAATAGCGGATTAATCAAGCTGGGAGCATTTAAAGTCAACACTTCAACTGTTAAAGTAGCACGGTGAACAGGGAATATAAGATAATAAAAAATGCTCTACATACATCACAGTAACCGCCTCAATCGATTAACAGAAATTCTCCAGCAGCAACTTGGATATCAGCTATCGGCGGTGCTTTCACCGGCTCAGATTCTGGTTCAGAATCCGGGTATGAAGCGCTGGTTACAGCAACAGATTAGTCGTAGCAGCGGGATAGCCGCCAACCTGAATTTTCCATTGCCTTCGCGTTTTATCTGGGATGTGTTTCTAAGCCAGTTTAACGATCTTCAGGATCTATCGGCATACGATGGCGAAGTCTTACGCTGGCGCCTGATGGCGTTATTCAGACAGCATCAGGATGCTACCCCATTATCCATTCTGCAAGCCTATATGAGTCAGGATGAAAGCGGGCTGGCACGTTTTCAGCTGGCCGAAAAAATGGCCGGTCTGTATGACCAGTATCTGGTTTACCGGCCAGATATGATCAGCAACTGGGAGCAGGGTAAAACGGGAGACTCCAGCACCGAGCAGTGGCAGGCCTATCTGTGGAGCCTGATACGCCAGCACATCACACAGCCGCACCGGGCCGAACTGATCAAACGACTGATTCAGCATATAGCCGATGGCAAGGCGGATTATTCGAGCCTGCCGCAGCAGTTGTATGTGTTTGGGATTACCGCCATGTCGCCGCTGTATATGGAAGTGCTGGCCGCGCTGGGGCAGCACATCGAGGTACATATTTTTAATCTGAATCCCTGTGAACATTACTGGGGCGACATTAAAACTAAAAAAGAGCAGCTACGCCAGGGTAATCAGGCAAACAGTGAGAATGAACTGCTGGCTTCACTTGGCAAACAGGGACGCGATTTTATCGATCAGTTTTATGACACAGCCTACGACTATCAGGATAACCCGCAGTTTGAGCCGATAGAGGCGGATTCCCTGTTGCACAGTCTGCAGCAGGATGTATTACAGCTTTCTCTCGAAAATGAAGAGGTAGTAAACCAAGATGACGGTTCTATCCGGATTGTGAACTGTTATAGCGAATTACGCGAACTGCAGGTTTTGCAGGATCAACTGCTAGAACTCCTGCAACAGGATAGCTCGTTGCAGGCGCATGATATCGTGGTCATGTGTCCGGACATTAATACTCTGGCTCCTTATATTGAAGCCGTGTTCGGGCAGCAGCCGGAACATAAAAAAATACCATTCAGTATTTCGGATCAGAATACGCTGGCAACCACACCCGCGGTGCAGGCGGTACTCGACTGGATTAATCTTTCATCCAGCCGCATCAGTGCCAATGAAGTGCTTGGCTGGCTCGAAATACCCGCGTTACAGCGCGCCTATGCACTGGATACTTCGAGTGTCGAATGCATTCGTCACTGGGTTAAAAGCAGTCATATACACTGGGGACTGGATCGCGCGCACAAGCAACGGTTAGGGCTGGGACAGAATCAGCAGAATAGCTGGCTGCACGGCATCGGCCGCTTACTCACGTCGTACCTGATGAACGAAACCGTGAGTGTGTTTGAACAGCACGTTGCGGCAGAAAGCCTGATCAGCAATGCAGAATATCAGGCTTTAGGGCAGCTGCAGAAATTTCTGGATGATCTGGACCGGCTGACACAGCAACTCAGCCGGGACATGAACCTGGCCGAATGGCAGCAGCAGATCAACCGGATCATGGATACCCTGTTACTGCTGAATGATGATGAAGAGTGGTTATTGAAACCCGTGCGCGAAACCCTGGCGGCATGGCAGCTTCAGGCCAGCCATGCCGGTTACAGCGAAGCCCTGAGCGCCAATCTTATACATTATCTGCTGAAAGCTGAAATCTCCCAGGGTAATACCCAGCATCATTACCTGACCGGCGGCATCAATTTCTGTAACCTGATACCGATGCGCACGCTGCCATTCCGGGTGGTGTGTCTGATCGGAATGGGCGATGAACATTTCCCGCGCGCAGAAATTCCATTACAGCTCGACCTGATCAGTATGTACCCAAAGAAAGGGGACAGATCCAGGCGCGAAGATGATCGCTATATGTTTTTGCAGTCACTGCTTTCTGCCGGCGATATTTTCTATCTCAGTTTTGTCGGGCAGAATAAAAAAGATGACTCAACACTGGAGCCATCCGTAGTAGTGAGTGAATTAAGGGATTACATCAGGCAAAACACAGGGGTACAAATTGCGATACAGAAAACACCGCTGCATGCCTTCAGTGCGAAAAATTTTGAGCGCGGAAGTTTTTCCGAGCAATGGCAGTTAAGTCATACACTGCAAACGCTAACGGCGTTCAACCAGCCGATAGCTGTGGCCGATATAGATAAAGAAATCAGTCTCGATCAACTCATCAGCTTTTATAAAAACCCGGCAAAATATTTCATCCAGAATAGGCTCAATATGTCACTGCAGGATTATTCAGAAACGATCGACGATGACGAGGTTTTTGCGCTGGATGCTTTACAGCGTTATCAGATCAATAGCCAGTTATTATCCGACCTGTTAATCGATCAAAAAATAAGCGCTGAAAAATATCTCTACGCGGGAAGTCTGGCGCAGCAAAATAGCGGGCAGATACAGTTTGATGATCTGCAGAATCAGACGACTGAACTGTATAGTGAGCTGATCAACCATCAGCACTATAACGGACTGCATTATTTTGATGCTGCAATCCGCCTTAACGAGTATGGGCTAAAAGGCAGAGTGGCTTCGTTTTCACAACAGGGCCTGTTGCATCTGAGCCAGTCATCGATCAAAGGTAAATATGTATTTTCCTACTGGATACAGCATTGCTTTTTATGCGCGACGACAGACATCGCATTTAGTGAATTTTTGATTAAAGATAAAAGCTATAAATGGTACGGGTTTTGTCGGCTCGAAACAGAGCAGGCCAGACAATACCTGCAGCAGCTTATCGATGGTTATATTGAGGGGCAGCGGCAACTGCAGTCGTTCTATCCGGATACTGCATTTGTGTATGAAACCAGCAAAGCAAAAAAAGGAGCAGAGTCAGCCCGACAGGATATTAAAAGGTTATGGCAGGATGATGAATACAGTTTCTTTAATGAGCCGAAAGATATTTATATTCAGACCAGCCTGAAAAATTCCGGCTATAGCGGCGAGTATTTGTCACAGGAATTTTTTGATCTATCTGCACGCTATATGGCTGTGGCACTCGATTACTGGGACGAGATTAAATGACACAGACAATGACACAGACCGCAGAAGTCAATCTGCTGTCGCACCCGCTAACAGGGGTTTCGTTGATCGAGGCGAGTGCGGGAACCGGTAAAACCTATACCATTACCCATCTTTATCTGCGCTGCCTGCTGGAAACCGATGCCACGGTGCAGCAGATTCTGCTGGTTACCTTTACCAATGCTGCAACTCAGGAGCTGAAAGGACGTATCCGAGATTTGCTGGCCGCCGCCTGGGAATATCTGCACGACCATTCGATGCTTAACCCGCAGCTGGAATCGATGCTGGATCGTTATCGTGAAGACGATCAGGCTAGGCTCAAATTACAGCGGGCATTGATCAATTTTGATGAAGCGGCGATCTATTCAATCCATGGATTCTGTCAGCGCATCCTGAACAGTTTTCCGGTAGAGACGCAGTCCTTATTGCAGCAGCAGATTATCGCCGACGAAAAACAACTGCAACAGGCCGCGATCCGCGATTACTGGCGTAAACAGATCGTCGATTGTGAAATGTCCAGGCTGCGCTGGATTCTGTCTAACTGGGCCGATCCGGATAGCTTGCTGAATGATATTGCACCGCTACTCGAATATGCCCAGCATTTGAAGCAAAAATCACCCGCCAAGCATACCGATCAACAGCAGGCAGCGCTGGCCGATTTATGGAACCAGCTGGGTGCAGACTGGCTGACTGCGCAAACCGATATTGGCGCGATGTTGCTGCAGAGTAAAGCATTCAACCGGGCGACCCTGCGAGTGAATACGGTTACACCGCTGTTAAGCGAATTCAGTGAGCAGATACAGCAGCCACTGCCGTATGCCTTAGCAGGGCGATGGGAACTGCTGGGGGCAACAAAACTCAGCGCCTGTCTGAAAAAAGGGCAAACAGATGAGCGCCTGAACCTGGCCTTTTTTAGCAACACCGAAAATTTCGCCGAACAGCACACCGCGTGGTTAAAAAATCTAAAACTTTCGCTACTACTGGATGCAGCGGTTCAGGTTCAGAACCAGATCAAGGAGGTAAAAAAAGCAGCGCAGAATATTTCCTTCAATGATCTGATCACTCAACTGAGTGCCGTTTTAACGCCACAGAATAGTGGCCTGATCGATAAAATTACCAGCCTGTATCCAATCGCGATGGTGGATGAATTTCAGGATACGGATCAGCAGCAGTACCATATCTTCAGTACCCTGTATCAATCGAAACCGGATAAAACCCTGATCCTGATCGGCGACCCCAAGCAGGCCATCTACAGCTTTCGCGGCGCCGATGTGTTTACCTATCAGCAGGCTAGACAGGCGACATCGAGTCAGTTCACCCTGAGTACCAATTACCGTTCAACCCCCGACTATATCGAGCTGGTGAACAGCCTGTTTAGCCAGCAGCAGAACAGTTTCATCTATGACCAGTTGATCGACTTCTTTCCGAGTAATCCCAGCACCGAAAATGTCAAATCCCTGACCCAGAACGCACAGCCAGCAGCCGCGTTGATCAACTGGATTCATCCCTGCACCCCCGTGCCGCTGTCGAAGGCAGAGGCGAGCGATTATTTCGCCAGTATCTGCGCGCTTGAAATTGCCCAGATCCTGCAACAGAAAACCCTGTTGCTGGATGGAAAAGTGGTAGCAGCCGAAGACCTGGCGATACTGGTCAGAACCGGTAAGCAGGCCAGTTTGATGAAAGCTCGGTTGGCTGAGCGCGGTATCAGCAGTGCCCTGCTATTGCGCGATTCGGTATTTTCAAGCGAACAGGCCGCTGAAATCAGCCTGCTGCTCGAAGTACTGATCAACCCTGCCAACGTCAGTCGCCTATTCGGTCTGCTGAGCACCGACCTGTATGGCTGGAATGCCAAGCAGATCTATCAGTTACAGATCAATAACCAGCCGCTCATTGAACTGCTGGAACAGATCAGAATCTATCAGCAGCAGTGGCAGGAAAAAGGTATTCTGGCGATGTTTTTTCAGCTGCTGACGGATCAGCAGACGGTACAGAAAAACATGTTGCAGATGGAGGGCGAGCGGCGCATCACCAACTGGCTGCATATCATGGAGCTACTGCAGCAACAGTCGGTGCAACATGCCAGCCTCGGCCAGAGCCTGCAATGGCTGGTGCAGCAGCGTGAACAGGCAGAAAAAAATCCTGGCGACGAACAGCAATTGCGCCTCGACAGCGACAGCAATCTGGTGCGCATCGTAACCATCCATAAAAGTAAGGGACTGCAATATCCGATTGTGTTCCTGCCCTTTATGTGGGATGTGATGGGGTCAAGATACCAGCCCAAAAGTTATAGCGTACACGATGAGCAGGGGCAGCGCCGGCTGCTGATACTGGATGAGTCAGAGCGTAAACGCTGGCATCAGGAAAATCTGGGCGAAGCGATACGCCTGTTTTATGTGGCGATGACGCGCGCGGTTTATCGCTGTTATCTGGGTTGGGGACATATCAAAGGGGCCGGCAGTAGCGCCATTGCGCACTGCCTGTTTCCGGATAATATCAAGTCCGGCCCCTTTCCGTGCAATCTGGATGTCACCACCACAGCACAGTTGCGCCGACCGTTTGAGATACTGGCGCAGCAAACGCAAAGCGTAGAGATCATAGAAAGCGAAGTGCTGCCGGGCGTACCACTCCAGCGGAAAAAAACCTCTAGCAAAACACCGGTTGCAAAAACCTTCAGCCGCAGTATACGACAGCAATGGCACATCAGCTCCTACAGCCAGCTGGCCTCCGCAGGGTTCAGTCACAACAGTGAACAACCGGATTATGATGCGTTGCAGAGTAGTCCATCCCAGAGCGAAATGCTAATACCGATTAAGGATAGCAAACAGCTCAGTCGCTTCAATTTTCAAAAAGGAGCCAGAGCAGGTAATTTCCTGCACGATATTCTGGAACACCAGCCATTCCATCAGCCGGTGAGTGTTCCACTGATCCAGCAAAAATGTCTGGAATATGGATTCGATGAAATCTGGTTACCCTGTTTAAGCGACTGGATAAAAGATATCCTGCAATGCCCGCTGAAAGGTTTGCCGTTAAATCAGTTACAGCCGGCTCACAAACTCAGCGAAATGGAATTCTATATGTCGAGTAAAAATCTGCAGGCGGATGCACTGAATCAATTATTGCATCGATATCAGTATAGCCTACCCGAACAGATCTTTAGCTTCCGTAGCATCAATGGTTTTCTAAAAGGATTCATCGATCTGGTGTTTGAAGCGAACGGACAGTATTTCGTGGCCGATTACAAAAGTAATTATCTCGGCCCGACACTGCAGGACTATAACGTCGAGTCCTGCAAAGCAGCGATGTATGATCATCATTATCATTTACAGTATCTGATCTATAGCCTGGCGTTGCATCGGTATCTGCAGCAACGACGCGCTGATTATGATTATGAGCAGCATTTTGGTGGCGTGTATTATCTGTTTCTGCGCGGCATGAGCGCTGGAAGTGATAATCATGAAGGCATCTATTTTGAGCGACCGGCACTCCAGGTAATCGAACAGCTGGATGCACTCTTCTCGGGTGATGAGTCATGAATAATCTGTCAGCGATTAAACAAATGGCGGCAGAAAACAGAATTGAATACTGCCACTATACTCTGGCACGCTTTATTCAGCAGAGCATTCCGCAGGCGACCGAACTGTGCCTGTGGCTGGCGGTACTGGTGAATATCGAAATCAACCGTGGCAACGTCTGTCTCGATATCGCGAGCCTATACAAAAAAAGTCAGGAGTTGGGCTGGAACCAGAATAGCGCGCTGCAGATTTCACTACATCTAACGACAAGTCCGATCATCGGCGCAGAGGCCGATGTCCGACCGCTGGTGCTGTTCCAGCAAAAGCTCTACCTCAATCGCTATTATCATAACGAAAAAAATATTGCCGACAGCCTGTTGGCGATGGCGCGCAATAGCCACCCGGTCAGCGCTGCCAATCTGCAGTTGATCGACGTGTTATTCGAACCCTCTGCAGACATCGATTATCAGAAGCTGGCGGCGCTGGTGAGTGCGCGCCATCAGTTGAGCATTATTTCGGGTGGCCCCGGCACCGGTAAGACCTGGACCGTGAGCAAGATCCTCGCGCTGCTGATACAAGGTAATCCACAGCTGCATATCAAACTGGCCGCACCCACCGGCAAAGCCGCCGCACGCCTGTCGGAATCGATCAACAAATTACGCCCCAGTCTCGCCATCGATGAAGTACTCACGCGACAGATTCCGCAGCAGGCGGTGACCCTGCACCGACTGCTCGGGTTTCATCGTTACACGCATCGCCCACGCTACCATCGAAACAACCGCCTGCGCTGTGATGTGCTGGTAGTGGATGAAGCCTCGATGATCGATCAACAGATGATGGCCGCAATCTGTGCAGCCTTGTCCGACGACTGCAAGCTGATCCTGCTGGGAGACAAAGATCAACTGTCATCGGTGGAGGCCGGCAGTGTCTACGCCGATCTGAGTGGAGGCCTGCAGCAGAGTGAATTCAGGCGTGCGCAGCAGGACTGGATTGAGCAGCAGCTGGGCTACGATTTACCACTGCATACGGCAGGCTATGCGCTGGCCGATCAGCTGGTGGTCTTACATAAAAGTCACCGCTTCGATGATGCATCGGGCATCGGCTTACTGGCAAAAAGTGTCAACCGGGGCGATAGCAAGCAGGCGCTGCAATTGTTATCGCAGGCAACCGAAGCGGCATCCATCGACTGGCAGCAACCACCTTCCCACAGCCTCAACCAGAACTACCGCGAGCAGGCCGAGTTGCATTATCTGCCGATGACGCAGGCGCAGACGATCGCGCAGGCGTTTGCAGGGTTTCATCGATTCCAGATCCTGGCAGCGGTATGGAATGGGCCGAGCGGTGTCGATCACATCAATGCAATCATCGAACAGTTTATAAAAGCAAAACTCGGCCTCGTGCTGCATACCCCATACTATGCTGGCATGCCGCTGATGATGAGCAGCAACCTGTATCAGTACCAGGTGCACAACGGTGATATCGGCATCGTGTGGCCGGATGACCAGGGCCGCAACAAGGTCTGGTTTGAGCAGGGCGCGGGAGAATTCCGTATCCTCTCGCTATCGCAGTTACCGGCACATAAAACCGCCTATGCGATGACCGTACATAAATCCCAGGGCTCGGAATTCAACCGCGTATTACTGGTGTTGCCGGAGACCGAAACCGCCGTAGCCACGCGCGAACTGCTGTATACCGGCATCACCCGCGCCGCCGAAAGCGTTGAAATCTGGGCCACAGAGAGCCAGCTGAAAACGGTTATTGAGAACAAAACGCAGCGTATGTCGGGGTTGCGGGAGCGACTGGCCGGGCCGATGCTGGAGGGGTGAGGGTGCTAGGTTTAATAGGTTTATCATTAGCGATCGTTTGCTGGGTAATGGCTATTGATTCCGCAATTGTCAATCGGATAGTCGATGAAGAGTCATCACTGTATTGACCCTGAGATAAGAATTGAAGTAATCTACATTAAAACTCCAATCTTGATGGAAACCTTCAGGGAATAATTATAAATTATGGAAAAACAATTACTTAACTCCAGAAACGTCCAGCCAGTTAATCATTTAATGACCATTGTATTCGGTTTTTTTACCCGGTCAGGGCTTTTAGTGGACAGACAGAATCTATCCAACAACAGATCATCAGAAACCGGGTTTTACAGTTTCCGTAAAACCCCTTGAACAGAGAAACTGTAGAATTCGCTGTTA
>JACKQG010001902.1_pt2 | contig 14443 bp, 14 predicted proteins | sample 8237621 | NCBI WGS metagenome assembly JACKQG01 (sample SAMN15677084, study PRJNA649215) | marine metagenome | biome: marine; feature: Black Sea; material: saline water; isolation source: suspended particulate matter (SPM) from the Black Sea western gyre | collected 2013-06-09/2013-06-10 | depth...
AGTTCGTAATCTCCAAATCCAGCTGGATCCACAAAAACGAACGTCTTATTGATTAAATAGTATTGCCACCACTGGTAGGATTTTCCATCGGGAGCAAATAAATTTATTTCAATATTATCAGGAGGACCAAACAGGATAAATATCATCCCCATATCGGACCTCCATCCATCTTGAAAAGTTGTGAACTTATCATTTGCATATTTAACTCGCCTGTAATATTCATCCATCAATTCATTTTCAGTCGTTCCAGGTGACGGATCTTTGGCTTTCCAGAAATCTTTAAACATCTTTTCTTTCTTTTCTGGTTTCAATTTTTTCATCTTTTTTATCTGCTTCCGTTCAGCAATATACACAAGTTGATCAATTGCATCGTCAATATCATAAATGTGACTCGTTAACCCCATCCACCTTATGTCAATCACAATATCTGCGGAAGAGGTTTTCACACCCTGTTCTAATTCCAGTTCAACCTTCACTTTATTACGTAATATGTGCCCAATTTCAAGCATTAAGTGATCAATTACTACAGGGTTATCTGATGTTCTATGAAATTCTCGTTTTTCCACTATTTCATTATCGTCAGTACGAAACACAGCTCGCATAATATACTCACCTATCGAAATTCTTGCTTCATAGTAAATAGTTAACAAGGTATCCGTATCAGAAATTCGAGGAGGTAATATGGGAAATCCCATCGAGAAAGGATCCTCTCTCCTCTTTTTTTCGTCAATAAGGAGCAGGTCTGATAATACTACAATATTAGAAAATCGGGTTAGATCTACAACAACTTTACGACGTCCTGACTTACGTGTATCCAGATCAGTTATTTTTACAATAACATCACATTTTGAAGGAGTAATAAAGAAGGATATTTTTTCAAGATGATACTCTTTTGATGAAATTGTTTCAGTAAACTTCTCTGAAAAAAGAGTACCCACCCATATTTCTTCATCCAATTGACTCCCATTCTCATCCTGGATACTCACATACACTTCATACATGGCTTTGAATCCACCCTCAATTCGTAAAAATTGAATGGCTTCATAGGGTAGTTTAATTATGACATCCAAACGGACTCTATCCTTCGAATCCGTAGGATATGCTGGTGTAATAACCGTAAAAAATGGCAACCCCAATGATCTTGGCTCACTTTTACCAGCGTGAATGGTGGATATCGTCAGAAATAGAATGAGAAAAATATGACGAAGAGGTTTCATTTCACATATTTTGTCCACTTGAATTTCACCAATCCATTGGGGGTTCCTAACCAGGCAAGATCACCATCAATGATAATGGAGGTTACTACATTTGATGGTAACCCATCATTCTTTCGAAACTGGTGAATTCGGTCTGACTCCACATCAAAGAGAATAGTACCATTATTGGTTCCAAGCCATATCATTTTACCTATTTTATCTGGATTTTCCAACACGGTTATATCATTAAAATATTGATCAATCAATTGTGATTTTCCTGTATAACGACTCCAATATTCCCGATTGTTATCAAAAGCGAGAATACCGTTTTCATCTCCAAAATAGACAACACTGTCGAAAGATACTATAGCTGTAATTGGAGATATCATACCAATTGGTTTCTTACCAGTAAATGGATCAACAGGAAGAATATCTTCTCCACTTATGCCATATACTTTAATCTCCTCTTCATCAGGTAACCATCGAATCAACCCAGTTTCAGCGGAAATCCAAAGATTTATTCCATCCCAGTGTATGTCATAAATGTTTATATGTCTTAAAATATTTTCAAGAATCCACTGTTTCTTCATTCGGGTTTTTGGATAAAACTTCACTATACCTTTAGGAGTACCCACGTAGACATAATCCCCATCATAGTCAATACAAGAAATATGCTCATCAGGAAGCCCCTTCAATTCACTCAGATGAAACCAGTCTTTTTCACTTTCATCATAGATTAGAATCCCGTCAGTAAGCCCAAACCATATTTCCTCCCCGACCGATACTCCGCAGAGAATTTGGTCACTACCCTGATGGAATTCAATCCCCCAGCGATACTTCTCCCAAATCCCTCGATCAAGCTCAAGGTATGTGATTCCTGTTGTTTGAGGATTATCTGTAATTCCTCCAATCCAAAAACCATTATTCTGTTTCACTATCATTTGAACACTTGTCTGAGCCAGTCCTGCTGGTATCGGTGTTAATTGCTTCATATTTGTATCGCCATAAAATGCGGGACCTCCCCAACATCCAAGCCAGATATCCCCGAACCGATCTGCATAAAGTGTCGATATAATGGCTTCCTCAAAATGCGGTCCATGTAATACACCTAACGCATTAATCCAGCCACCAGTAGCTGTAAAATCATTTAAATACGACGGGAGGATCGAAAGATCATTTAGAAGAAAACTGCCCCAGTTTACTTCGTAGCCTTCTATATTGGAATAAGGCTCGATAAGGTATCCCGACAGATGATCAACTTTCATTATCTGACTGGTGGTTAGCAGCCATAGATAATTGGGACTGGAACCAATTCCAACAATTTTTTCCCCGGGTCTCAACCCAAGAATTTCCCGATTCACCAGTTCCCAGCTTCGACCACCATCTATAGAATAATTCAATCCCTTTTTTTGAGAAGCCCCCCATAAAAGATTTGTGGTAAAATCATAATATACCGCTGTGATATTTTCGCTGGCTAATCCTTGAGATGAGGTTATGGGATCAGCCCAGAATCTCCCAAAAAGATGGTATCTTAAAATCCCTCCATTACTCCCAAAATAAATAAATTCATTTCCCTCACTGATGGAGGTAATGTAAGAACTGTTCCTATAAGTTATCCAATCCCAGGGATCATAATTGATATTTTTCTGAGAAAAGGTTGTAAAGGGATAACAAAGGAAAAGAAGAGGAACAATAATTAGACGGGATATCCGCACCAATGTTAACTCAGGAATTGTGGTGCACGATAATTTCGTGTAGCTTTTCTTTTGAGATAGGAACCACTCCTACTTCTTCACAAACTCTACCTGCAGCATAGTTTGCCAGTGTAGTTGCTTCCACTCCGGAAGCTCCTGATATATGAGCAAGGCAGAAAGTCGCAATGACAGTATCCCCAGCTCCCGATACATCGTGAACTTTTCGAGCCTTTGTGGAAATGTGATGATACCCTGATGAATCAAAGAGGGTCATTCCCTTCTCACCTCTCGTGATAAGTACCATCTCACAATCTAACTTTTCTAGTAATTTCTGTCCACCTTCTAAAAATTTTTCCTCATCCTCAATTTTAAAATTCAATACCGTAGCAGTTTCCTGAAGATTGGGCTTGATCAAAGTTATTCCTTGATAATCTAAAAAATTGTTAATTTTTGGATCGACATAAATGGGGATCGAATGCTGATGGCAGATTTCAATCACACCATTGATCAACTCTTGGTTAAATAACCCCTTATCATAATCCTCCAGAATAAGGGCATCACAATCATTGATTTTCTTATGGATGGATTCCAACATCACACGAATCAGTTCATCACTCAAGGGAGTATGAACCTCCCAATCCGCCCTTACAACCTGTTGACTGTGGGCAATTATGCGCGTTTTGACAGTGGTTGGTCTTGAAGGATCCACAAGAATTCCACTATCATCAATGCTGTTTTCAGAGAATACATTTTTCAAAATAGTTCCATTCTGATCATCACCGACAACACCGAGAATCGTCACATTTGCGCCAAAGTTTGCCAAATTGCAAGCAACATTGCCTGCGCCACCAGGATTGCTGCTTGACGATTCAATGTGTACGATAGGTACGGGAGCCTCAGGTGAAATTCTTGTCGCTTTTCCCCAGAGGTAATTATCTAACATCAAATCACCTATTACAAGAATCCTCTGCTGAGAAAATAGCTTCTCTAACTGTTTGTATCTTGTAACTTTCATTTTCTCTCCAAAAGTGTGTTTCCTGTCATTTCTTTCGGAATCGGAATACCTAAATAATCTAAAATTGTGGGAGCAATATCTGATAATCTGCCCTCAGGAAGCAAGTTGTAATTATCTTCAGGGTCTAAAACTACAAAAGGCACCTTATTAAGCGTATGTGCTGTATGAATTTCACCTGTGGAATTATCTACCATTTCTTCCAGATTTCCATGATCTGAGGTGAGAAAAATTGTTCCCCCCTTCCCCTTCACTGCATTCAAGATTTCCGCAAGGGATTGATCAATGGTTTCAATAGCAGTAATAGCGGCACTCAGACTTCCTGTATGCCCCACCATATCAGGATTGGCAAAATTCATAATGATGCAATCATAACGATCAGATTCGATAGCATTCAAAACCTTTTTTACCACTTCTGGGGCGCTCATTTCAGGCTGAAGATCATACGTTGCTACTTTGGGAGAAGGAACCAAAATATGATCTTCATTTAGAAACGGTGTCTCCTCTCCACCATTGAAGAAATAGGTTACATGAGCATATTTTTCAGTCTCTGCAATTCGGAGTTGCCGATATTTCTCCTGAGCTAGTATCTCGGGGAAAATATTTTTTAATGATATTGGAGGAAAAAGAAATGGAAATGTAAAACGATTATCATACGAGGACATCGTTGTACAAAATATCGGCAGGTCATTACGGACAAATTCCTGGAAATCCGCATCCCCCAAACTTTGAGTTATTTGTCTCATGCGATCTGCTCGAAAATTAAACATAAGAACAGCGTCATCATCATTGATGGAATGTATCTTCCCATTTCCGTCTTTAATGATAATTGGTTTAATGAATTCGTCGGTTATTCCATCAGCATATGAATCACGAATGGCCTTCAGTGGATCTTTTGTTATTTTTCCAATACTTTTTCTCGTAGCATTGTAGGCAATCTGGGTCCGATCCCAACGCTTGTCGCGATCCATAGCGTAATACCTGCCCATAATTGTTGCTAATTCCCCAGTTTCCAGAACAGTCATTTTTTTAATGGTTTCCTCCACATAACCGATACCAGCTGTTGGAGAGGTATCTCTACCGTCGGTAATGGCGTGAAGAAAGACCCTATCTATTTCGTTTTCTCGTATTAGTGAGAGGATAGAAAATAGGTGATTGATATGGCTATGTACACCCCCATCAGATAAAAGACCGATAAGATGTAAGTTCACCCCATTGGATTTCACATAATTTAACAGGTCAATAAATTCATGTATATCCTTAAACTGGTTTTTTTCGATGGAATGATTGATCCTCACAAGATCCTGTTTAACAATCCGACCTGCTCCAATCGTCATATGTCCAACTTCAGAATTTCCCATTACTCCATCAGGAAGTCCTACAGCTGTACCGGAGGTTTCTAACCTGGAACAGGGATAGTTCTCTATTAGGTCATCCAAGACGGGGGTTTTCGCAATTTTGAAAGCATTAGCTTCAGATTCATTCCGTAGTCCCAATCCATCAATAATAATTAAAATGAATTTCATGTCCCGGTTACACCTCTTCCTCTGTGGAGTTTGTACGCAGAAAAAACACCAAAACAATATACAGTATTAATCCAATTCCACCGCTAACAAAAGTACCAAACAGCCATATAAAACGCACTATCGTCGGATCAAAATCAAAATACTCAGCTACCCCGCCACATACACCTGCTATTTTTCGATCGGTGGAAGATAAATATATGGCTGATTTGACTTGAGAATAGTCTCCTTTTTTAAATAACTCAGGTTTACGAATGTAGAAGTAATAACCAGCTCCCAACAATAATATTATTGAAATTACCCAGCTCCCTGTAAATTCCCAGAATTGGTTCCAGAACAGTTGAAAGAAATGGTGATGTTGTACGATAAAGAATAAAGTGACAAGAATAATTACAGGTATCCAAGTGGTAGATCGTCTATGATCCTTTTTGGTTCCTTTAGCTTCTGGAATGATGATTGTACCAATGATGTACGCGATAATTCCAGATCCACTAAAAAGTGTAAATAGGAGCCAGATAATTCGAACAATCTTTGAATCAATATCGAAGTATTCAGCAATACCACCACATACCCCGGTAATGACCCGATCATCCAAAGATTTGGATAATTTCTTATAACTATTCATCATACTGACCGAGTGACATCAGATGTGTTTCCACGCTTTCAGCCAAAGCGGTTAAATTATATCCTCCTTCCAGACTGGAGAGTAATTTTCCGTTTGAAACTTCCGTGGCAAGTTTAACCATAATTTGAGTCATTTCACGATAGGCATCCGTGGAAAGTTCCATACCTGCCATAGGATCAAGCTGATGTGCATCGAATCCCGCCGATAAAATAATCAATTCAGGGGAAAATTTCATAACAATATCAGGAATCTTATTCTGAAATATATCCAGATACTCTTTATCTCCACATCCTACTGATAATGGAAAATTGATGGTGGTTCCCAATCCTTCCCCGTAGCCAGTTTCCTCCTGGCTACCTGTACCCGGATAGAAGGGGTATTGATGAATACTGATGTAAAAAATATTGGGATCTCTTTCAAAAATGTGTTGCGTACCATTTCCGTGGTGAACATCCCAATCGAGAATCAATACTTTCTGGATTTCATAACGGGATTGGGCATAGCGAGCGGCGATAGCTACGTTGTTAAATAAACAAAATCCCATAGCTGTATCAACTTCTGCGTGATGTCCTGGAGGTCTAACGGCACAAAAAGCGGTGTGTAGTTCCCCAGTAAAGAGACCATCAATTGCTCCCACCATCCCCCCCACCGCCAGTAATGCAACCCTGTGGGAATCAACACAGATTCCTGTGTCTCCAGAATCAAGGTATGAGTAACCCATATCACAAGTTGTTTTAACATGCTCAATATAGTAATCAGGATGAACTAACTTTATAATTTCAGGATTGGCTGATGTTGGAGAAACCTTTTCCAGTTTTTCCCACATAGGAGATTTCTGCAACCGGTTGACAATTGATGTAAGTCTCTGTGGAGACTCAGGATGACCTGTCCCTGTTAGATGGTTGAGGTAATCAGGAATGTAGATAAAACCAGTTCTATTAGGTAACATAATGGAAAAAACGGTTTAACTTTTATAAGATCGAACCTTCGAAATATGTCCATTATCCAGATAAACTACCACAGTTGCAAAATTCCGAAGAGAATTGGCCTCAGTAGTTGAGAGAATCACCGTCGTTCCCCTTGATTTTACAGTGTTTAGAATTCGTCGGTTGAACTCCCTTTTGAGTTTCGTATCAAAGTTCATCCCATAATCATCAATGACCAGTACTTTTGGGTCTGATTCTATAACAGAAATGAGATGAACCCGATACCGTAATCCAGACGAAAGCTCATCCATCAGGAGATTCCACTCACTAGAATGGCGAGGTTTTTTGAAGTAATTTTGTTTAATTTCTTCAAATCTTTCTGGAACATTTACGTTGAAATAATCACGAACTTTTCCTTTGTATCTATCAACCTCATCAAGAACACTGATATCTGCGGGAAGTTTTACTTTCCCCAACCAGCTTTTCTGATAGGGTTCTTTCTCATAAAATACCTGACCCTCGGTAGGAACAAGCCTACCAGTGAGTACTTTAAGCAGGGTGGTTTTACCAGAACCTGTACGTCCAACGATACCATAAATCGTCCCCCGATGAAACTGAAACTTGGAAATTTTCAAAGCAATTCTATCATTGTAGGAAACAGTTACATTTTTCAGTTCAAAAATTGGCACTTGAATTCTATTCATAATACTCTCCTTCTGAAACATATATACATACTTTTTTATTCAACCGAATCATATCGGTGTATTACAAGGTATGGGGATAATGAGAAGAGCTATTGTTGGACTTCAAGCCAACGTTCAGCGTCTAAAGCTGCCATACAGCCACTTCCTGCTGCAGTAATGGCTTGTCGGTAAATATAATCCTGAACATCCCCAGCCGAAAATACACCCTCAACTGAGGTTTTGGTCGAACCATCTTTCGTGATAATATAACCTCTGGAGTCCATATCCAGTTGTCCTTTAAAAAGGGATGTATTGGGAACATGACCGATAGCAAAAAATACACCATCACAATTCACTTCACGAGTCTCATTTGTTACCGTATCACGTAGAATAACACCTGTTACACCAGTATCTTCTTTCCCAACGACTTCTTCAATGACAGCATTCCAGATAATATTAATCTTGGGATTTTTAAAAACCCTTTCCTGCATAATTCTTGAAGCCCTGAGCTCATCTCTGCGATGGACAATGGATACCTTGGAGGCAAATTTAGTTAAAAAGATCGCCTCTTCCATAGCGGCATCACCACCCCCAATCACGAGGACTTCCTTACCTTGATAGAAAAATCCATCGCACGTAGCACAAACAGAAACACCCTTTCCAATGAATTTTTTCTCCGACTCCAGACCCAATAAGTTTGCGCTGGCTCCCGTAGCAATTATGAGTGTCTCTGATTTATAGAGTTCATTACCTACCCATACTTTAAAAGGCCTTTCAGAAAGGTCAACCTTGGTAACTTGTTTGAATAGAACATCAGTCCCAAACCGTATCGCTTGATTTTTAAATAGCTCCATTATCTCGGGACCCATAATACCTTCAGGAAAACCTGGATAATTCTCTACTTCCGTGGTTATCGTTAGTTGTCCACCGGGTTGATTCCCCTCAAAAAGAAGGGGACTCATATTTGCTCGTGCTGTGTATATTGCCGCTGTTAATCCAGCGGGACCCGAACCAATAATAATGACCTTTCTTACTACCATTTACTTTATCACCCTATCTAACATTTTGGTGATGTTATTTTTTGATACCGCACCGACAATCTGATCCGAAACAGTACCATTATTAAATGTGAGTAGTGTCGGTATGCCACGTATTCCATATTGCATTGCTATGTTTCGGTTTAAATCCACGTTTAACTTCCCCACTTTTGCTTTACCTTTATATTCTGTGGCAATTTCTTCCACAATGGGACCGATTACCTTGCACGGACCACACCATTCAGCCCAAAAATCCACAAGAACTGGTACATCAGACTGAATCACCTCTTGCTCAAAGTTTGTATCATTAAATTCGAGCGTATTTTGACTCATAAAACCTCCTCAAACAACATTCAATTCATCAAATATCGACAAGAAAATATACAAAATAATTTAAAAAATACCACTCCAGTAAATAATAATTCAAGGTACCAATCTCAAAAATCGACGTTTTCCAACCTTGAGAATCACTTTATTCTTGACACTGATTGTGTAGTGAAAATCTGTTATTTTCTCACCATCCAACCTAACTGCTCCCTGTTCTACCAATCGGCGTCCTTCCCGTTTTGAACTGACCAACCCCGAATCGACTATAACCTGCAACAGAGCAACTGGTTCAGGTCCAATCCGATACTCTTCAATGGATTCAGGAATATCCTTTGAAATAAAAATTCGATCAAACTCTTTCTCTGCTTCTAATGCGGCTTTCTCCGAGTGATATATCGTTACAATTTCCCGAGCTAACTGACGTTTTAGATCACGCGGATTGACAGATTTATCCATTAACTGTTGTTTGATCATAGACAGCTCAGATGGAGGAACTTCAGTAGCGAATTCAAAATAACGTTCTATGAGCGTATCAGGAATTGACATGGTCCTGCCGTACATCTCACCAGGACTTTCAGTAATTCCGATGTAATTTCTATATGATTTGGACATTTTTTCAACACCATCCGTCCCCTCAAGAAGAGGGGTGGTAATAATAACCTGAGGATCTTGACTATAAGCTCTTTGCAGGTTTCGCCCTACAATGAGATTGAACTTTTGATCCGTTCCACCAAGTTCTACATCAGCTTTCAGTTTTACTGAATCCATTCCCTGAGCAAGTGGATATAAAAATTCGTGTATGGAAATGGGCACTTCATTTTTATAGCGATTCTCAAAATCATCCCTTTCCAACATACGGGCAACGGTGTAGTGTCCCGCTAATGTGATTACATCCTTGAATGTCATCTCACCTAACCATTCTGAGTTAAATACAATCTTCAGTTTATCCACATCAAGGATTACAGACGCCTGTTCTACGTACGTATCTGCATTATCACGCACTTCCTGATATGTCAGCTGAGGTCGGGTTTTACTTTTCCCAGACGGATCTCCAATCATTCCGGTAAAATCTCCAATCACAAGCACTGCTTGATGTCCAAGATCCTGAAAATGTCTCAACTTTCTCAACACAATGGCATGTCCGATATGAAGATCAGGCACACTTGGATCACATCCCAGTTTTACAATGACAGGTTCGTCTTCCGCCTTTGCATACTCCAGTTTTTTTATTAGTTCTTCTTCAGAGATAATCTCCTCTACTCCCTGACGAATGAGATCCATTTGTTCGTTAATGGATGGAATTTTTCCCATTATAATATTTTTCTCCTTTGTAACTCTTTCGCCATTGCTCGCTTATGATCACGTTCAGCAATAGCATCCTTTTTATCAAAGGTACGTTTCCCTTTTGCAACAGCAAGTTCAACTTTTGCAAGTCCACCTTTTAAGTAAACTGATAAAGGCACTAAGGTATTTCCTTTTATGGTAACTTTTCGTGATAATCTTTTTATTTCCTGTCGGTTTAACAACAACTTTCTGTCTCGGTATGGTTCATGTTGGGCGTATCCCGTGTGTGAATAGGGCCCAATGTGCATTCCAATTAAAAAGACTTCTCCTTCGCGAATCACAGCATATGCATCCTTCAAATTTGCCCTGCCTTCTCGCAAACTTTTTACCTCACTACCTACCAGGACAATACCTGCCTCAAGGCTTTCCAGAATGTAATAATCATGACGGGCTTTTCGATTTTTAGTAATTATCTTTTTTTCATCATTCATTACAGGTAAAAGTTAATCTAAAATTTCATATACTGAGAATAAATATTCACACAATCTTATCTGTTCACGGGCTTATCATTCGATCAACAATAAATTCTCTTAATTTTATGGTTATTCAGCTATCCGTTGTAAGCCAGACAGGTCAGTAAAAAGTCTGACAGGTTCCGTCAAGAGCTGAACAGGTTTCAGTAACGGTGGGTACAACGGAATTCAGGCTTTAGCCTTTTAAAATATTTCCGCAATGGAAAGACGAAGAAAAACGTCTGAATCACAGATGGTCGCTGATTACGCTAATTTACTCCGTGGAATATAAAACTACTTTCCCCTTGTGGGAGAGGACAAAGATGAGGGGGATTTTGATGAGATCAACATCGTCACCGCTCCCTCATCTCCCGACTGGAGGTACGGGATCTCCGCTCCAATTTTGGTTCGACTTCGGGGATCACCGACGGATTAGCTTAATTCAAGTATTATTAGTAATAACCAAAACCGTCACTGATTCCGCCAGCTGGCGGATCGGTGACGGCTATAAATGGCAGGCGATTTATTCTACACAACCAGTGAAATGGACAACCATATCTGGTCGATTTTGTATGACCAGAATTATGCTCAATAATACGTTCCTCAAGGCGATCAGTATGTCCAATATAATATCGATCATGGGATTCACTGAATAATATGTATGTAAAAAAAGGCATGTCGGGGTGGCGGGATTTGAACCCACGACCTTCCCGACACGTCGGGACGCGCTAACCAGTTAAAATAAGAGTTTCAATAAATTTCCTGCTCTTCTGACTTTTTAAATACCGCTCATAACGGATTGCTTCTATTCTCGTACCAAATTCTCGTTTGAACACCAACTCCCACGGACAACCATATCTGGTCGATTTTGTATGACCAGAATTATGCTCAATAATACGTTCCTCAAGGCGATCAGTATGTCCAATATAATATCGATCATGGGATTCACTGAATAATATGTATGTAAAAAAAGGCATGTCGGGGTGGCGGGATTTGAACCCACGACCTCATCGTCCCGAACGACGCGCGCTAACCGGGCTGCGCTACACCCCGCTGACTATTTAGAATTTATTGCATTTTAAAGACGTATAATAACGTAAAATTTTACTTGTGAAATATTGATTGATCACTATAATTGAGAACCCATCCTAATGATAAACTATTAATCATAACTAACTCCCGACCTTCCCGACGAGTCGGGACGCGCTAACCGAGCTGCGCTACACTCCGAAGTAAAAATTCCAAATTCCAATATCCAAAAACCAAGTGCTAAGAGTCCAAGATTAAGTTCAATAGGTATAACCCATTTAAAAAAGTTAAACTAATTTAACAATCATACATTTTTTATGACACAAAATCAGTTTGTTTTCAAATCCAAAATTTTCTACATTGAGATTAATAATTTTCCTGTCGTTGTAAGAATAGTAACCACCGTTGCACTCAGAATAAGTCCAAGTAAAATAGCAAAAATGGATTTTCTATAAACAAGTCCGAAAATGAATGCTGCAACACACCCAGTCCAGGCACCTGTCACAGGTAAGGGAATCCCTACAAAGAGAACCAATCCCCAGAATTCAAATGTTTCAACCAGTTTCCCTTTCCGTCGAGTTCGAGCAAACAGCCAAGAAAAAAAGCGATCCCACAATTTCCATTGTCGAAGCCACGATGATACAGGTTCCAAAAAGAAAAGGATAATTAAAGCTATGACGTAGTTCCCTGCAACAGACCAGAAATAGGCGGAGTACCATTCCAGTCCACCAAGGGTCATTCCCCAAGGAAGGGCTACCCTAAGTTCAGTAATGGGTAACATTGCCAGAAAAAATGTGATCAATTGAGGGTTACGGACAGATTCCTGAAAAAATGAAATAACAGCGTCTACCATCTACTCTTCAATCTTTCTCTATTTCCTCATTTCTCAACATTAGCCTTTACCCAATATTTATTAAGTTGATATGTAGAACATAGCCAGAACAATTTAATCTCGATTGATTTAAGATTACTAATCTTACAGCCTGTAAAAATATAATCAAATAAGGGATTAAATATCCACTTGTATTGTTACGTGGAATAATGCTGCGGGGAAAATAATATACTTACTTATGCCGATATACAATTCTTCCCCGTGTTAAATCATATGGAGAGATTTCAAGTGTGACAGTATCTCCAGGAAGTATTTTGATAAAATGTTTTCTCATTTTCCCAGCGACGTAAGCCAGAACCTCGTGCTTTTTTCCGCCTATTTCAACCTCGACACGAAACATAGCATTCTTAGCTGCCTCTTTTATCACACCATCGATGGTGATTGGTTTTTCTTTTGCCATTAACTTGATACTTATAGTTTTATCGACTAATATTACTTCTTGGTTAATTTTAATTTACAAAATTGCTTTTTATTAAACACGGTATAAATACGAAATAACAAATATTGATACAGTTACTTTATATATGTCCGAAATAATCTCATTTAAAGTTCATAGTGTTTAGTTTTTCTATTATCAAGGTAAGTTGATCTTATTTTTTCCCCCACTCAAATTATACCATAAATTATTTACCTAAATACCTGTCATACAGCATCACGGTGTTTAACCTAACCTAAACACACTTAAGGGGTGGGCGGAAGTTTAAAATGTTAAAAGTTGCATCACATCATTTACTCCACAAACGTATTTTCTTACAAGTCTACTGATACTGAAAGGTAGACGATGTCTTACTATATTTCTCCATTAAATGGGTAAACGATCTTGTCAGTAATTTTTGGTAAACGATGTCCTGCTATTCACCAGCTAATCAACAAAAGAAACCATTCAAAAGTCACCAAAAAAAAGTCCCCCGCAGAGGACTTTTCTTTGCCAGTCAGGCGTCTGACTGGTCGGAGCGGCGGGATTTGAACCCGCGACCCCTTGAACCCCATTCAAGTGCGCTTCCGGACTGCGCCACGCTCCGAAATTAATGATAAACTATAGATCAACCAGTTTTCAAAATGTCAAGTATACTTTGAAGTTCTTCCTTAATTGATGTTAGCAGATTTTTATACCTCAATTCATCCTTAGAGTGTATAACAGATTCTTGCTCTTCAGTTTCCCCAGACTGTTGATCCACCATTATTTGCTGTCTGGCTCCTTTTATGGTATATCCTTGATCATAAAGTAATGATTTAATTTTCAGTACCTCGTCAATGTCTTTCTGACGGTAAATACGATTACCCGCACGATTCTTCTTGGGGCTTAAGGTGGGAAACTCTGTTTGCCAATAACGGAGTACGTATTGCTTCAGTCCGGTTATCTTACTTACCTCGCTGATTGAGTGATATAACTTTTTAATTTCAGATTCCATACCACTAATGGTAATATACTTAAACCTTTACTTTATATTAATAAATTTATTTTATGGGTACAAGTAATAAATAAATATGGAAATTTTTACAATTATGGCTCTTCACCAATCCGTCAGTAGCCGGACAAGCCTGTCGGGCACTTGACCAATCAGTCAAAAGCCCGACTGACAGAAGGTCGTTTGAAAATAAATTAACCACAATAATGTATGATAAACCATAAAGAAAAACCCCAGCGGACTGGGGTTTCCCCATACTGATTCACCGAAATTTAAGCATCAAATTAAGATTTA
>JACKQG010005229.1_pt1 | contig 14443 bp, 11 predicted proteins | sample 8237621 | NCBI WGS metagenome assembly JACKQG01 (sample SAMN15677084, study PRJNA649215) | marine metagenome | biome: marine; feature: Black Sea; material: saline water; isolation source: suspended particulate matter (SPM) from the Black Sea western gyre | collected 2013-06-09/2013-06-10 | depth...
ATAAAGGTCTTCCTTACTGTAAAAATATAAATATTAATTGATCCGCTTGTGGAGAATGCACTCCGAAAATATAATACTCAAAACCACTTTGGCGTGAATATAACAATATTCATCACTCCAACACTCCATCAATCCTGAACTCAAAAATAAACCAATCGAAATTATATCAACAAACTCCAGTATTCCAGTACTCCAATAATCCATTACTCCATCACTTCATTAATCCCGAAGCTAAAATGACCTCCCCAAAAATTAAATAGCCCCCTCATCAAGCAGGCTATAGATGCCATGGCGCACGCATGGGCTGACGCACAAAATGATTTGCTTCTTCATCATTTATGAATACTAATTTATCAGGATCGAATTTTAAAGGTCTTCCCAATCTCACTGCAATTTTCGCCAAATTGACCAGGGTACAGGAACGAAAACCGTTTGCTTCATTCAGGGCAAATTTTTGACGAGTTCTAACAGCCTCGCTGAAATCTGTTACCTGTGGCTCCGGATCCGGCAGCGTAGCTAATTTCTCTTTTAAGCCCGGAATATCTGATTCAAGATTTTTGTATAATTTCCCTTCGGGGCCTTGAATGAATGGCGCATCCTTGTCTCTTAATTCGCCATCAAGAATTATTTTGCAGCCATCCGCATATTTTAGTTCAACCCGGTGCCATTTTCCGCAAGCATCAGGATGCTGCTGCGGACATTCCGCTGTTATTTCAATGGGGCTTGTGTTATCTTTTTCCAATAAATATTGAACCGGATCGAGATAGTGCATTCCCATATCTCCGAGACCACCGCCGTCATAATCCCAATAGCTGCGGAAATTACTATGCACACGATGCGGATGGTAAGGTTTGTATGGCGCCGGTCCCAGCCAAAAATCATAATCTAAAACCTTTGGTACTTTTTTGGGTTTAAGATTTGTCCTGCCACTCCAGTAAAATTTCCACTCAAATCCGGTAGCGCCACTAATAGTAACCGTCAGGGGCCACCCCAAAATCCGTGATTGAACAATTTTTTTAATTGGTTTTACGGTACTGCCATAACCATAAAAATTACCCTGGAAGCGAAACCAGGTATTGATGCGAAACATCCTTCCATTTTGTTGAACAGCTTCAACAACTTTTTGTCCTTCGTAAATTGTTCTGGTCATGGGTTTTTCGCACCAGATATCTTTTCCGGCTTTTGCCGCAGCAATTGAGATAAGTCCATGCCAATGCGGTGGTGTTGGGATATGTACAATATCGATATCTGATCGTTCCAATACTTCTCTAAAATCTTTATAACCTTTGACTTCGGATTCGGATAATTCCAACGCCCTGTTCAAATGATTCTCATCCACATCGCACACAGCAAGCAATCGGGTGTCTCCGTAGCGCAGGTGTGCTCTACCCATTCCGCCAACGCCGATGACAGCTTTTGTCAGTTGATCACTTGGGGCTGTGTAGCCATTTCCTCCCAACACGTACCGTGGAACAATTGTAAATGCGGCTGAAGCAGTTAGAGATTTTTTAATAAAATTCCGGCGATTAATCATATTTGTTTTTTCCATTTCGTGTAAATCTCCAATGAATAAACAAACCAGGTTTCTTCAGGAAACCTGGTTTGTGAAAGTAAATGTTATCTTTTTTCAGTTCCCGGCACTGGAATTGATTTATCAATATCAACCGATCCCCATTTCAACTCTTTTGGACCATATTCCAAATCAGAGCTCATCATTTCATCCCACGTCACCTCTTTACCTGTGTATGCAGAAATACGCCCCATTATTGCTAACAGGTTTGATTTAGCTGTATTTTCAGCTTCATTGAAAGGTTTATTTGTACGAATTGCAGTTACTAAATCAACATGTTCCTGCACATAAGGCGAAACAGTTTCTCTCTTGATGGGATCACCAGCTTCATTCTTTTCATAAGGATATTCCCATACAACATTGCCGCTGTGGTCTTTTATCATGTCACGGCAGTTTGAGACACCTTTGGTACCCACTACCCATTCTGATACGTTATTCACGCAACCGTTGATTTGGCGGCACATGCTGTGCAGATGCATACCGTTTTCGTAAACGAAATCCACACTAAAATTATCAAATTGATCACCAGTTACCCGACGCTGCCTGGATCCAAAACCGACAGCTTTAACCGGATATTTCCCGGTGTACCAGTTAATCACATCAAGGTTGTGAACATGCTGTTCAACAATATGATCCCCTGACAACCATGTCCAATTGACCCAATCTCGGATCATATATTCCATTTCGGACCAACCGCTTTTTTTCGTTCTGTACCAGAGTTGACTCGAGTTCCAGTAGCAATTCGCTGAAACAATATCACCAATCGCACCGTTGGCGATCTGTGCGTAAATAGAATTATAGGTTCTTTGATGTCTTCTTTGAGTCCCGGTAACTACACTTAATCCCAGGTTTTTGGCTCTTTTTGCAGCGCTTAAAACTGATCGCACACCGACAGGATCCACGGCAACAGGTTTTTCCATAAATACGTTCTTTTTTGCTTCAATTGCAGCAGCAAAATGTTCCGGGCGAAAAAAGGGCGGCGTTGCTAATATAACCATGTCCACATCGGCAGCCAGCACTTCTTTGTAAGCATCAAAACCCAGAAATCTGTTTGCTTCAGGAATTTCCACATTATGTTTCTCTTTTAATTTTCCCAAACAGCCTTGCATTCGATCAGCAAAAACATCGGCTAAATGAGTTATTTTTAATCCAGTTCCAGCGTCTAAAAAGTTGATGGCAGCGCCGGTTCCCCTGCTACCGCAGCCAATAAGACCAGCTTTAATTTCTTTACCTTCCGGTGCTTGGTCTAAAAATTGTGGTAGTTCTGCTGGTTTGAACTTGCCCTGACAACCCAATACCATCGCAGCTCCAGCAGCAGCGGCACCAATACCAATAAATTGACGACGAGAAAAATCTTTTTCCATTTTGTTCTCCTTAATACAATTAATAAGTAAGTTCATTAAAAAAAACCACTAATTACACTAATTGCACGAATTTTAATTTCACTAATTTCAATAAAATCAATATTCCTTCGGCAGATTACTATTATTGATTGATTCGCCGAAGGAGAATTAGTGAAAATTCGTGAAATAGTGGTTAAAAATTTTTTAGAGTAAACTCATAAATCATTTATCAAATTCACAAACCACCCTAAATCCAACTTCATTATTATCAGAATACCACCAGAGACTTTTTGGCATTTGCGGATCAGTCAGCATCCAGGAATCATGATGAGTAATATCTCGATCAGCAACACGGATTTTGACAGCATCATTTCTGAAACATCCGCCTCGAATGACGTGTTCCTTTCCAGATTCAGGACCTGTCGGATTTATTATAATTTCATTTTGTTGGTATGAAGAATAAGATTTTAGCGAATAATAATCTGAACAGAATTCTTTGACATTCCCTAACATATTTACTAATCCAAAAGGATTCGGTTTTACAAAAGAAGGCGGTTGTGTTTTGCCCTGACTATTTTGATTATAAACAACATAGGAATTTATTACACTGGTATCAGCGCCAAAAAATTTATTCCAAATCCTTTGTTTTGAATATTTTTTGGGATTACCTTCAAAAAAATATGCGCTCTCGGTTCCACCTCTTGCTGCATATTCCCATTCAGCTTCTGTCGGCAGCCGGTAATGTTTACCTGTAACTTTAGATAACCATTTGCAGTATTTTTGGGCAGCGTAAAATGTCATTGTGATGGCTGGTCTTTTTCTTTTTCCCCAACCCTGGTCAGGATTGCCATAAGCAGGTGTTGGCCCGGTAACGACATCAAATTCACTGTTCAATTTACTGGAAATGATTTGATCTTCCGTTCTGCCTTCGCCTGATGCTTGTTTTTTGAATTCTTCAAATTCATTCCAACTGACTTCTGCTTTTCCCATCCAAAAGGAACTGATTCTCACATGTCTTTGAGGTCCTTCATCATCTTCCCGGAAAGGTTCCGATTCAGGGCTGCCAAGCATAAATTCTCCGCCTGGAATGGCAACCATTTCAAAACTAACCGTTGATTTGGGTATTTTTTCCGTAAAATTAATGAATGAGTCAACGTTAGCTGGCTCGTAAAAATATACTAAATCTTTTTTATCTGTCACGGATACAACTTCAACTGGCTTATCGTGATAATGCCCAACTTCCAAATGGCAATTAATACAGCGTAACTCATCCGCATGCTGTTCGTAATAGAGATGCGCGTCTTCGCCTTTTTTAGTCAAGCCCTTTGAAAATAAATTTTGATGACATTTTACACAGGATTTTTTATAAGTGAATTTTATCGCATGTTCACGTCTCGATTTTAAGTCCCAATCGATTTTTGATTTATCTTTAAAAATGGTTCCCCAAAGATCCCTGATGCCTACTTTGGTTTTTTCTGTGAGATAAGCAATTCCACCAGGCGGCAAATGGCAATCCACACAATGAACAACCGTACCGCTTTTTGTATCTTTATGAAGTCCCTGTTTCCATGAAATTGTCGAATGCGGATGAACATGACAGGCTTCACAGAATTTATCGGATGAAGTGTATTCGATACCTGCTTTACTTAAAAAAACGAACGCTATTCCGAGTATAAAGGCAACTATAAAAAGATGTTTTTTTAGAAAATTTTGTATTGGTTTGATGGGATTAAGTTTCATGCTTTCTGTTTCTTTATTCATTTTTCGATTTAATATAATTGTATCAGTTCAAATTCTATATTAGTTGAATAACTGTCATTCTGAACGCGGGAGGGGATTGGGGATGTTAGGTAGTGAAGAATCTCTCTATCATCATAAAAGATTCTTCACTTCCCATCCAACATCCTAACCCTCCCCTCGTTCAGAATGACATTTTAATTAAAAATCATCACAATAGCGATACGCCTCGATCACTGCCTTTTCTCCCTGAATACCGGATTTGCTTTTACCATGTTCCATACAAAGAACACCATCATATCCCTTCATGTGGATATGCCGGAAAATATTTTTATAATTGATTTCACCGGTCGTCGGTTCTTTCCGCCCGGGATTATCGCCTAAATGAAATGCTGCTATTTCATCGTAAGCTATATCTATATTGGGAATTAGATTTCCTTCTGTAATTTGCTGATGATAAATATCATTAATAATTTTACAGCTGGGACTGTTGACTGCTTTGCAAATCATGTAGGTTTGCGGGATTTTTGTTAAAAATAATCCGGGATGATTTGTCCAAGCGTTCAGCGGTTCAAGTACCATAACCAAACCAGCCGGCTCTAAAATTTCACAGCAAAGTCTCAGGTTTTCGATCACATTAGTTGTTTGGTAGTCCCATTCCAAGCCTTCGTCAAATCTCCCAGGGACAACCAGCGCCCATTTGGCATTAATCCGTTTCGCAGTCTCAACTCCCTCTTTCATTTTTTTGATCAGCATTTGCTGAATTTCTTTATCACGGGTGACAAATGATTTTACTTTGAAGTCTGCATACAAAACAAAAGGTCCCAGATCCATGTTTCGCTTTGCTAATTCATTGGCAATTTTTTCCTGAAGTGAAGCCGGTTTTCTCATGATGCCATTATCAAAGATTGCTCTGAAGCCCTGTTCATCAATGAATTTGATTTGGTCGATTAAATCTTTTCCGGCATGTTCTTTAAACATCCCAAAGTTTGGCGCATATTTCAGTTTAAATTTTTTTTTGCTATTGGCAGCTTTCGAGTCTCTGAATGTCATCCCTGCAGTAACAACTGCAGAAGCTGCAATTGAACCGGCTAAAAAATTACGACGTGAAATGTTCTTTTGTTCTTTCATTTTGTTAACTCCTAACCTGGACGAGCCAGAATTCCTATTAACAGTTATGATCCGTTAATTTATGATAAGTCTTGCTGTACATAAGATCAATACCCTTCGGGTGCAGGTGTCGAGATCAAGGTCAAGAAATATTAGATTTTTTCTTGATCTCGACCTTGATTTACAATTCTTTAACATAAATATTTCTGAAATAAACCGGGGATCTGCTGTCGTGATTCTGCAGACCAATGTAACCTTCTTTTGCAAAATCTCTTATTTTGCCGCGCGGTTCCGCATCCCAGTCGAGAACCTGTTTGTTGTTCAATTCAACTTTAATATTATCACCCTTAAAGGTGATTTTAAAATGATTCCATTGATCAATGGGATTCCAGGCGTCCTCGGTTGGCGCTTCGGAATCATAGGCTGCGCCTGTTTTATGTTTTTCACTTTTTGTGGCATTGTCGATTTGAATTTCAAATGAGTGGTGAATGTAGTCGTTGTTTGTAAGCATATTAGGAACCCTTAAAAATACGCCTGAGTTTGTGTTTTCTTTAGAACATTTAAAATCAAGTTCAAGAACAAAATCTTTATATTTTTTCTCACTGAACCAGAAAAGTCCCATGCCGCCCTGTGATTTCAAAACACCTGATTCTTCACACAGAATGAAATAACCTGGGCCATAATGATTCCATCCATGCTTATTAAATCTGCCATTGTGTGATTTCAAAATCTGTTCATAATCTTCATTGAAGTAGGTAATGCTTTTAATGTACTCAATTCCTTTTTTGATTGAAGGCGATGGATTATCAATTTCATTTTTGTTTTCGTGTTCAACAGCGAGGTAGCCGCTGAAATTTTGTAATGTCAGTTCAGCCAGGATGTCATGAATATTTGCTTTGCCTAAACCAAAAGGAACGTCTTGTGCTTCTCTAACACCGAACTGATCCAGGTCTTTTAAATGGACATCAAGGATACGCCCATTCAAAAGTTTAAGCGCTGCAATGGGGCATTCTTCGCTGCGCAGCCAATGTCCGGTATCTGCACAAACGCCGATCCTTTTGTCAAGGTTTTTAATACGTCTCTTTACAGTTTCAGGAAGCGCATATTTTGATGGTTTGGGATGATTGTGAATGGCAATTTGTATGTTGGATTTTTTAACCATTTTTTCGATTAAACTGTAATCGTTATATTTCGGCTCGGTGACAATGGTTTTAATTCCTAATTTTTTAGCAAATTCAAAAACCGGTTTCATGTTTTCTTCTACATTTTCAAATCCAACGACACCGTAACTGACAATTTCCAGTCCAAGCTCATGCAGTTTTTTCTTTACCAGTTTAATTTTGTCATCAGGCAGCTTATGATCGAATTTTACATCGGGTATGTCCTTGCTTAATTGTTGACCCGGGTACGCCTGAACATATTTTACATCAAGCGCTTTAATTTTTTTAAGGGCTTCAAAAAATGTGAATTTTCTGAATGTCCAGCATTGGATGGAAATGGGAAATTGTTTTATGCGGACATCAGCATAATTAACTACTGTTTCTTTTTTTTCTGTTGTAAGATTTTCATTTGCTTGTGCAGTAGTCAAACTAATTGAAACTACAATCATTAGAACAAATATTAAAACTATTTTTGTTTTCATGTTTTCTCCATTATTTTATTTTGGCAAAATAATTTAGTGGCAACCTGTCCGCCGTCTTTTTGGCGGAAATAATTAAAAACTTGTCAAATATGAGAACGCCCACTAAAATGGAACAGGTCACAGAAAAATCTCTTATGCTTTAAATTCTTGTGATCGAAGAAAGTTGAGTAATTATTAATGCCAGTAAAATTAGCATCGTTTGTTTAAGATGAACCATTAGCGAAATTCGCGAAACTGAAAGTCCGTCGTCTTTTTGGTGGATTGGTGGTTTTATTTCCTCGGATTCCACTCACCTCGTGCCACCGCTGGAATAAAATTTTCCAGGTCAGGATCGGGGTATGGAAGCGTTCTCCCAAGTTCAGCGCTTTTGTATGCTAACATCAACAGTTCAGTAACATTCACCCCATCGCTGAAATTTTCATCCGGGCGTTTACCAGCGAGGAAGCATTCGACCATGTGCCTGTTTTCTCCGGTATAACCATATTCGCCTTCTTCATCACCGACAACCGGCATCAGTCCCATTTCTGCGTTCTGCTTTTCAACAAGGTCTTCACCAGTCTCACCAGAGACTTCCCTGCTGAAAAAAACTTTCAACGAAGTGTCCAAAGAACTGACCTGCATTGAATATTCAGGTCCCAGTAATTCCATGCTTAATCTTAAACCAGCGCCAACATAGCTCCACGATGTTGTTGTTTCAACGATGATTTTTTCACCATTATCATCTTCATACTCAATTAATGACCGGGCAAAGTCTTCAGATGGACGATTGAGATAATCCAATTTCCCACCACTGTTTTTTGAGAGCATCTCTGCATATTTTGGGATTTGCCATTTTAAACATGCAGTATGAGCCTGAACCGTTTTAGGTGTAAGTACCTCTCGATGCGCTCCTGGTGGAGTTAACAAATAACGGGCCGTTTCCACAGAATGGCACATCATGTCGTTGAGCACTCCGCCTCCCTGCAGTTCGCCTTCCCAGAACCAGGGCTCATGAGGGCCAGCGTGTTCTTCGGCTGCACGGGCAAGATAGGGTCTGCCGGTTAATGCAGCGCCACGTGTCCAGATAATATTTTTGCCACGCTGAACCGTCGGGGAAAATACCTGGTCTTCCAGATAGCCATCAAGCAGGTTTACTCTCCGGACAAGTTCCAGCATCTTTTTAGCTTCTTTTACATTCCTTCCCAGCGGTTTTTCACAGGCAACACCAATCAACTCACCTTTGCCGGATTCAATTGCATGTACAATTTCTTCCATCACTTCAATGCGGTTATAATTTGGTGAACAAATCCATAATGCATCTATATCCGGATCAGCAACCATATCGGTAATTGAGGAGAAAATTTTTCCTTCACCAACAGCTAATTTTTTTACAAGTGCGGCTGCATCACCGGCTGATTCAACTGGTTTGGCAATAACGCCGTTGACATCGGCATTTCGAATATTTATCCACGACCGAATATGAAACTGGCTAATAAAACCACTGCCAATAAATCCAACGCCTAATCTTTTTTTAGACATTTAGTGCCCTCCATAGTGTTTGAAGTATGTTTTATGACTAATAATTTTTTCTTGACAATACTTTGCCCACACGGATCAAGAACTCACGCGGAAGTAAGGAAAAAGAAATCCGTGTGTTTTTTTGATCCGTGTGGACAATTTAATCAGATGTTTTTTCATCTGCTACCTTATCATTAAAAAGTATCGCAAAACCAACCATCACAATGCCAGCTAAAACTGCCGGGATAATCCAAAACAACTGCCAGGCTTTTAAAATTTCAACTGATCCCTGACCCGCCACTTTCACCGTATTCACAATATCGTTGAACCATTCACCGGCAATCTGGGCTCCGATGAGCATGCCAACACCAAGTGTAACAAATATAAGAAATCCTTGTGCCTGCGCTCGAATTGCCGGGGTTGCTTTTTTATCCATATAAATTTGACCTGTTACAAAGAAAAAGTCGTAACAAATTCCGTGCAGAATAATTCCGGCTAATATCATCCACATGATACCAGTTGGAGCGCCGACTGCAAAGAGAACATATCGCAATACCCATGCAAGCATACCTGTAAATAGCATCCATTTCACACCAAGACGCACAAAAAAGATGGGCATTAAAACAATGAAGATCGCTTCGGACATTTGACCGAATGACATTTTAAATGCCGGGTTTGTTACACCGGAATCATTAACAAAAACCGGGGCGTAGCTGTAATACGCTGACAAAGGAATACAAATTAAAAAAGAACTCACGATAAAGACAATAAATGGTCGGCTTTTGAGTTGTACAAGTGCATCCCAACCGAAAATTTTTCTGAACGATGTTTCCTCGCCTGTTGCCGGTGGTGGCGTATGTGGGAGTGTAAATGAAAATAAACCCATAACAATACTGGCAATCCCCGCGATGTAAAGAGGCGTTGCTGTTTCGTCAGCCTGTAAAAATCGGCTTACAAAAATGCCGGCAACGATCCAGCCGATTGTTCCAAAAACACGAATGACCGGGAACTGTTTCTCCTGGTTAGTGATATGATGAAACGCTAATGTATTCACCAAACCGACTGTGGGCATGTAGCACAACATGTGTACAAAAAGAAGAGAAATAAAAAGTGTTGGTGATCCGTTCATGGCGGCAAAAGGAGCAAAAAACATGGCAACGCCGCCAATCATGTGTAAAACACCTAACACACGCTCTGTAGAGAAATATCTGTCCGCGATCATTCCGAGAAAAAACGGAGAAATAATTGCTCCGATTGGCCCAACAGTGTACGCCCAATGGATAACTGATGACATACCAATTTTTGACATGTAGTTACCCACCGTCACATACCAGGCTCCCCAGATAAAGAATTCAATAAACATCATCGCGCTTAATTGCAGGTAAGTGGTTCTTTTCATAAATCTGTCTCCTAAATTATTGTATCAGTTTAATACTTATTTCATCTGAAAAACGAACCACGAATTTCACTAATTAACACGAATTTAATTCTACTTTGTCACCTTGTCAGTATTCGCCTGGCATTCCGGTTGAAGCGAAGCGGAATACCGAAATCTCGTCTTTATATTGCAGGAGATTCCTGCAAAAAAACGTGCTGGAATGACTACTTTATGGTAATTTTTCTTATCAGACAAAGTAGAATTTAAACAAAAAATAATTAGTGTAATTCGCGCAACTGAAAGTCCGCCGTCTTTTTGGCGGATTCGTGGTTTACTTCACTTCCAAATAATCCCTCCCCGGCAGTTTGGGAAATTTTGCATGCGGCTCTTGTTGATACCAGAAAGCCACTGAAGAAATATCATCCTGCAACGGTAAATAACGACCGCCGGACATCCAACCTAACGCCTGCATTGTAACTTTCAAATTTTTCTCAAAACGCACCGGATCCATAATGTGCCAACGATAAAGACCGAATCTTTGTTGTGAATTGTACAAACCGTCCGGCGAAAGTACCTGTGGCATGCCGGCGTGGGGGGTTGTGTATTCCACATAGTTATTATCTGATACAAAACCATAGGAACCGCAAAAATAATCTTCAGTACCCGTGCCACAGATAGTAGGAAATTTTTTATCACCATCCATGAAAAATTTAATTTCACCTTCACCCCACCAACCGTTGTTGTTTGAGCCCCAACACATATAGGTTCCCACATAATGCCCCCAGCCTTTTATGCCATCAACAATAGTGTAATCTTCTTTGTAAGGCACTGGATTCGTTCGTCGGAATTGTGCGTGGAAATAAGCTTCGTCTTCGGGAATGTCGGTGAGTGTGTAATTGATTTGATAGTAAAGGGTCATTCTTTTTTCATCAAGATTTTCCATGGTGATTTTGCAAGATTTGCGGAACGGCATCACCCAGTAACAGTTGAAAGCGCTGCCCGGATTCACACAAACAGGAAGTGAACTAACCTGGGCGTACTTTCCCCAACCACAAGCGAAAAAGTCACCGACCGGAACTTCAACCGAAGGATTCTTTTCGCCATCCCAGTAAAAACGTAGAATTGAAAACCGCCAATTACCAGCAGGTGTCATCCAGATTTGTTGAATGGCGCCGGGACCGTCAATTTCAGCCAGCACAAAAGTCTCTTTTGGCTTAATGTGAATGTAAGGGGAAACCTTCCAACCCTGACCCAAATCCCGGGCAGCATTTTTAGCCAGCCCATCGGTGGACATGCCGCCTTTGCCTTTCTCGCCAGTGAAATTTTCCGGGCTGATGGATCGGGTTTTGGCATGGGATAATTTTGACAAATTTCCCATGTTCATGTGAAGACCATTAAAAGATGATTTTTGGGAAAGAAGAAGAGATGAAAAAGAAAATACAAAAAACGTAACAAACAGGAAGATAGTAAAATTAACTTTCATGATTACTGCTCCTATTAAATGTGTAATGAAAACAAAATGGTGAGAATTGTTTTCCGATGTTTCGGTTAATTATATGTTTACATAATCCTATAATATAATTTAATAAATGAAAATGTCAAGGATTAAATTGTATTTTTTTGTAAAACTCACTTGAATGTTTCTAAAAATTGGATTATATTATAACTCGCCTGAAAAATGAGTGATATGTTATACTCGTTAAGGTTAAGTTTGTAACATTTACAATATTTCTTTTCAATAGTTAAATTAATTATCAACTTTCGCACGGCGCACTAAAGTACAGGCATAGGGCATGGCGCAAAGAGTACGTTTTACTGCTATGCCTGTACTTTAGTGCGCTCTGCTCTTTGCGCCATGCATTAAGTACGACAGATAATACACTAAAAAAAAATAGTTTTGCTGATAGATACATTTTAATCCTTAACTGACAATAGATTCCAGAAAGTTATTCTGTACTTCTTGCAATTCAATGCCTTCCAATAAGTAAAGGAAAAAGTATGTCGCAGCACGAACGATTCAAATTTAAAGACAAAGAAGCACTGTTAAGAAAAGCTGAAGAATTAAACATAAATTTACCATTTTCTGAAACAATTGAAATACTTTTTGATAAAATAGAAATAAATGGGAAAACTGTACCGAACCGCTTTGCTGTCCACCCAATGGAAGGATTTGATGCTGATGCTAATGGGACGCCGGGGGAATTATGTTTTCGAAGGTATAAACGATACGCCTCTGGTGGAAGTGGTTTAATATGGTTTGAAGCAACTGCGGTTATACCGGAAGGGAGATCCAATCCCCGACAATTGTGGATTCATAAAGAAAACGTTTATGTGTTCAAACAATTAGTTGATGAAACACGGGAAGCTGCCCGCCAAAATTTTAGTAACAATTTTGATTTGACTCTCATTCTTCAATTAACACATTCGGGCAGGTATTCCAAACAGTCAGGAAAGCCCGCACCAATTATTGCTCACCACAGCGAAATTCTTGACCCAAAACACAAATTACCGGCAGATTATCCTTTGATTACAGATCAGGAATTGGATGAATTGCAGGAGAAATTTGTGGAAGCAGCCTTATTAGCTGAAGAAGCAGGTTTCGACGGAGTGGGAATTAAAGCCTGCCATGGCTATTTGGTTTCAGAATTGCTTGCATCCTTTACGAGAGAAGATAGTAAATATGGCAGTTCCTTTGAAAATCGCACGCGGTTCCTCCAGGAAACTGCAAAGCAAATTAAAAATAATGTTAAAAATGTATTTGTCACCAGCAGGCTAAATGGCTACGATGCCATAAAATATCCTTACGGATTTGGCGTTTCAGCAGATGATTATTTGAAACCGGATCTTGCCGAGACTAAAAAGCTGATTAAAGAGTTAATAAAAATTGATTACCCGATCTTAAACCTGTCCATTGGAAATCCCTATTTAAAACCGCACTTTTGCAGACCGTTTGATTTTCCCCTTGCCGGATTTGAACCACCAAATGAACATCCATTGAAAGGAGTAGCTCGAATTATTGAGATCACTGGTGAATTACAAAAAGAATTTCCTCAATTGCCTATTATAGGAACAGGTTATTCGTGGCTGCGTCATTTTTTTCCCAATGTTGCAGCCGCAGTTGTCAAACAAGGTAAAGCCACATTAATCGGACAGGGAAGAGGCGCATTTGCTTATCCTGATTCTGTGAAAGACCTGCAGGAAAAAGGTGCAATGGATGCACATAAAGTTTGTGTTACTTGTTCAGCGTGTTCACAAATCATGCGGGATGATGGCAGAACAGGATGCATAATTAGAGACAAAGAAATTTATGGAGCTGAATATCGAAAAGTGAGAAAAAGGGCAGCAGGAAAAAACCAATAATTATTATAAAAAATTTTCATTTGAAGTTTATCAAATATTTTACTATATTGAAACTACAAATTATTATTCACAAACATAAGAAGGAAAAAAATGACAAAATTAACATTAATTTCTTCAAAGAAACAGCCACTAAAACCTTTGGTGGAAGCAGCAATCCAGAATGAATTACGTTTGTTAAAAGTCGGAATAGACAAAACTAAACGAAGAATTAAAGAATATGAACTTCAAAATAAAATGGCTACCGATAAATTTTTAAGACTTTTTGAACAAGACAAATTAGAAGAGAATCTGGATTTTGCAGAATGGATTGGTGAATATAGATTATTAGAACGACTTGAGCAAAAGGAAGAAACTCTCGAGGAGGTAAAATTTGCAGATTGATGATTATTTTTCTGAAATTCAAAAAATAATTAAATCCTGTAACGCTGTTGGAACGTTTGATGTATATTATGATAAACGAGGAACTCACGAAGGTTTCATTCGAGGAGAAATTTATTTATTAGATGGATCAATTTTACACTTTCGTGAATTTATCGATGTTGAGACTTTAATCAATCGTTTATTGTATGTATATCATTATGTTGATTCATCAAAAAAACTAATATTTCGATATGACAATACTGGCCATCATAAAAAATTAAATCTTGCAACTTTTCCCCATCATAAGCATGAAGGTTCTGAAAATAAAATAATCAGTTCTACTGCACCAACCTTGCGTGGAGTTTTAAACGAAATATTAACTTCAATATCAATATTTTAACTTAATGTTTTTAATGAATTATTGTTGAACAATACAAATTTCTGAG
>JACKQG010005231.1_pt1 | contig 14439 bp, 15 predicted proteins | sample 8237621 | NCBI WGS metagenome assembly JACKQG01 (sample SAMN15677084, study PRJNA649215) | marine metagenome | biome: marine; feature: Black Sea; material: saline water; isolation source: suspended particulate matter (SPM) from the Black Sea western gyre | collected 2013-06-09/2013-06-10 | depth...
AGAAAATTCAAGAGATAAGTTATTATCAAATATTAAAAGAATTTTACCATCAGTAATTTCTGTGCTTAAAAAATTACTTTTTGATATTGAATATATTTTATTTTTTTTTGAAACTATCTTGGCAAATTGAATAATAAGTTCTAATCTTTCCGTTATTTTATCCAATTCATATTTTCCAAGTACTTTACTCATAATGAAGAATTTTGGTAGCGCTGATCGGACTTGAACCGATACATCTTGCGATACACGATTTTGAGTCGTGCGTGTCTACCATTCCACCACAGCGCCAAATTTAATTTTTATTTTACCACTTTTAATATAGGACGTGAAACTTTATTAAAAGTATCTAACATAGTTTCTAAAGCCATATTTGCCGTATAAAATTTATCTATCATTTGTGTACTTGTGCCACACATCTTAGCAACAACTGTACTACTCATTCCTTTGTCTAACATAAACTGAATAAATGTATTTCTAAAACTTTTAGCATCACGCTTAACAATAGCATCACCAATTTTTGCAAACTTCAAGTTACACTCGTTTAGTAAAGCATTAAGCCCATCTCTAAACACTTAGAAAATATTTTATCTGATATTTTCTTAGGGTTTTTTGTATGCATTGCATTGGGAAAATAAATACCCCCTTCATAAATAGGATTTAAATTAGGCTCCATGTCATGAACCTCATGCTTGCTTAACAAATGTTGTTTTATTTTTAACTCTTGTCTCAGCAAATTAGATTCCTTGACTGGTTCTTTGTTATCTTTGCCATAGATATACAAAGTTCCTTTTTGCTCTACCAAATCTTCAGCTCCAATATCTTTAAAAATTTTTTCATATTCAGCTATGGAAAAAACTAACAAATCATTCATTTTTTCAGCAGTATTACGCATGGACTTTTGATTACAGTTTTTTAGAAATTGGAAAGCCCAAGGGAGTATTTTAAGCAGGTAATTAAATTTAATCGAAAGAGGAGAAAAAGAACTAAATAAATATTTTGGTAAGTTCTTAATAACTGACGGCTGATTAAGTGCTACTGCACCATAATCTGAAAAAGAACCAGCGTTACCATAAGAAGCCCCGCTACCAGGCTCATCTCGGTCGTAAAAAGTAACTTCATACCCTTTCTTTAAAAGATGGTAACCAGAACAAAGACCTATAATACCGGTCCCCAAAACAGAGATTTTTTTTTTCATCTATAGAAAGTTAATACTATATTTTAGTTTTTGTAAGAGTTCTTTTAAAAGTCATGAATAAGTTTTATCCGTAAAGCTTGATCAAAACAACACCCGCAAAAATTAAGCAGGAAGATAGAAATCCCAAAATTCCAATTTTTTCTTTTAGAATAAGAATTCCATATAGAGAAGCAAAAAGTATACTTGTCTCTCTTAAGGATGCTACGGTAGCAACTTTTGCTACCGTAAAACCATAAACTGCAGGAAAATAAGAGTACGAGGCTAAGATTGCAGAAATTAGAATTTCTTTTGAATATTTCTTAAAAAAACTTAATGACAAATTACTATTTTTTAAAAATAAAATAGCCAGCAGATTAAAAATAATTCCATCAAATGCAAAATAATAAATAAGATAAACTATAGCGTCAGAAGCTCTGGAGCCCAGCGCATCCACTATTGTGTAAATGGCTATCATGAGAGCAACTAATAATGCGTAAGAAAGGCCCTTCAAATTAATTTTTTTAAATCTACTATCTGCAAATATTAATAAAATTATACCGAAACATAATACGGATACTGAAAAAATATTACTAATAGTTAACTCATCAGAAAATATTAATGGCGTTACAAACAAGACTATTAAAGATGGAGTTCCTCTGGCCAGCGGGTAACCATAGGATAATTCTGAGTTATCATAAACACGGCATAAAAAGAATTTATAAAGTGTATGAATAATCAGAGTAATTATAAAAAATGAATATGCTGCTGAGGGTAACGGCTCCACAAAAAATAAAACAGGTATAAAAAAAATACTAGCAACAAGAGTAAATGCCCTTGTAAACAAAACCTTATCTTTAGATTTTTTTAAAAGAATATTCCACGTTACATGGCATGCTGCACCAGATAAAATTGCAAAAAATAAAAAATTATCCAATAGTTACAATCCCATAAAGTCTTGAGCTTTATTTAGGCTTTGTAAATTTCCAATAAAGTTTTTTCCTCTTTCTCCTTCAAAGGCCTCTGAAACAATTAAATTCCACTCGTTGGAACTTCCAATATAGCTTTTGGGGTCTATGGAAATATCAATTGATTTAAAAAAATCCTTTAGAATTTTTGGTCCTTGTTCCAAATCCTGTCCAAAAAGAGTTCTGAAATTGTCGTCACAAACTTTATCTATTCCAATTACCGATTTTAAGACTGTGGGCAAAGTGAAAGAACATGCAATACCATGAGGTACACCGTGTTTTAAAGTGATTGGATACGATATATTATGAGAAATGGCAGTTTTTGTATTGGAAAAAGCTAAACCTGCATACATAGATCCCATCGTTAACATTTCTCTATATTTTATATTTGTTGGTTCCTTTAGTACCTGAGGAAGAAATTCCATAATAATTTTAATTGCTTTTATCGCATAGGTATTAGAAAGAGGATTTGAGTTAATATTCCATATACTCTCAAAGGCATGGGACATCGCATCTAATCCAGGCTCTAATGTAATTTTCTTAGGTAATGTAAGCATTAAATTAGAATCGAAAATTGACATTTTTGAATACAGGCACTCATGCGCTAATGAATACTTTTTTTGATTATCGCTATCCCATATAGTTGCCCAAGAAGTTAACTCACTACCAGTTCCAGCAGTTGTAGGTATTGAAATTAAGTCTGGGTGATCTTTTTTAATATATTCACTTTTCTTTTCTAGAAAATCAACTGTATAATTAAAATCTCCAAGCCCGAAGGCTATAAATTTAGCAGAATCAATTACTGATCCTCCTCCTAAACATATAATTTGCTGGTTTTCCGAGCTTATATTTTGATATTTTTTAGCAATAATTTTTAGGTTTTTGTAATCTGGATTAGGAGATATCTCGTCTACAATTAGCAAGGGTGCTCCAAGTACGTCCGTAATTTTCTTAACCTGATCTTTAAAAATTTTATCTGGATAGGTAAAAATACAGTACTTTTTTTTTGGAATTAAAGCTAAAGATTTTAGATTGTCTAAGAATCCTGTTTTAAAAATTATTTTTGACGGATTGTGATAATTCCACATAATTTACCATTTCATATTTACATTTTTTAACTTCGCATAACTTTTCATTTCGTCGAAACATTCTTCAACACCCAAACCACTCAATTTCCATCCTCCATAAGGAGCCCCTGAATATCTACCAAATGTATTAATCCATACATAACCTGCTTGAATATCTTCAGCTGCCTTCATTGCATTGCTTAAAGAGTTCGTGGCTATCATTGCTGTCAATCCATAAAGAGTTGAATTTGCAATTTCAATTAATTCCTCATAATTCTCCCAAGTTAAAACAGATATCACTGGACCAAATATTTCCTCTTTTGCAATAGTCATGTCAGGCTTGACGTCTGTAAAAATAGTAGGATTGATAAAAAAACCATTTTTTAATTCTGGGTCTTTCGGATTGTCACCTCCAAGAACTAATTTCGCTCCTTCTTTTTTACCTGTCTCAATATATTCCATGATTTTATCAAACTGTCTTTTAGAAACGATGGGACCTATTTCATTTTTTTCAATCCAGGGTAAACCGACTGGTATTTTTTTTGCCTTTTCTATTAAGTGCTTTACAAAATCTTCCTTTAAACTTTTGTGCACTAAAACTCTGGAAGTGGAACTACAAGACTGTCCTTGCCTACTTAAATTCATTCCCTTAATTGCCAAATCAGCTGCAAACTCAGGATCAGCATCATCAAATACCATTAGTGGATTTTTACCGCCAAGTTCAAGAGAAACATTTTTAAGATAGGGTGCTGCATCTTTATTCACTGCAATACCTGTATTGACTGATGAGATCACTCCAATCCTTTTAATTAGAGGGTGCTTCACAAGAAAAGAACCTCCCTCGGGCCCTCCTGTAACAACATTGATCAACCCGTCTGGAAAAATATCCTTAAGTAACTCACACCACTTAAGCGGTGAAATTGGAGCTTGTTCAGAATTTTTTATTACCAGGGAATTTCCCATTAGCAAAGGTGCTGCAATTTTTTCAACACAAAATCGAAATGGGTGGTTAAATGGATTGATTTTAAGAACAACCCCATATGGCTGATATCTTGTAAAGTTTAAGTGTTTCGGTTCCATAGAAAATGTTTCGCCCTTAACCTCACGAACCAATCCACAAAAATATTTAATATTTTCGATGCTCATAGTCACATCTTTCCTCATGCCTGTTAATGCATTTCCTGCATCATACGAGTCAATGAGCGCAAATTCTTCTGCTCTTTCTTCAATTCTAGAACAAAGCTTTAAAAGGGCGTCTACCCTCTGGTTTAAAGATTTTTTTTCCCAAATTTTTTGAGCTTTTGCTGCAGACTGTACAGCCAATTCTAGTTCTTGGTTGTCAGAGATAGGAACGTCACAAAGTTTTTCCCCATTGGAAGGATTGATAACCTCGTAGGTATTTGGATTGTTCATCCATTGACCATTTACGTAAGTTCCTTTTATTTGAAATAACTTATCGATCATAATTCAAAGCTAAATCAAATATGTCATAATTATTCAATTTCTCTTTTTTCTTATAACTATCGTCTAGCTTGTCTGAAATAAAAATTGGTATTGAAGTTTCGTCTAAACCCCCATGAGATCTCAAGGGCTCTTTTAATTGGCTAAGGTCATGGTCTTTTTCCCCTTTACCAAGAGCAAAGCTGGCCTTGCAGGTTACAACCAAGTCACCAATACGATCTGCTGGTTGATTTAATTTATTTACAGCTTCTTCTTTTGTCAAAGCAACGTCAATTCCTTCAATGGCTTGAATGTAATTTTTGATTTCATTTATTTTATCTTTATTATCTAAGTAAATTGTAACGAAAGAACCTAACGCCCCATGGTGAATAACGTACGGGTCAGTAATGGTACATATAACATTGCATTTGTCCTCAGGATAATCTTTGTTCAATAAATCCTGCAAATAAATTACATTTGGGGTTCCGTCCGGCTTGCTTTTTGCCTTCATTCCATGATCAGCTGTAAATGCAATCTTACACCCAAAGCTTAGAAGTTTTTCTATATAACCATCAATCATTTTATAAAATGAATTTGCAATATCACTTCCTGGAGCACACTTGTGCTGAATATAATCTGTGGTAGATAAGTACATTAAATCAATTTTTTCACCTTTTTCTAAAATTTTAACTGCAGCCGCAAAAATAAATTCTGACAAATCTGCACTATAAACTTCTGGAATAGGCTTTCCTACTAATTCTAAAACATTTTCTATTCTGCTATCTTGTAAATTAGCAAGGTCTGCTTTCTCAGCAGAAAAACAAATTGATTTTTTTAAGTTTTTGCCAAGTAATTTTTTGAGCTTATCTTTTGCAGTGATGACAGCTACATTTGCTCCTGCTTTTTCAAAAGCTTCGAAGATAGTTGGTGCTCTTAAAAAAGAGTCGTCGTTCATCAATGTTTCTTTTTTAGATTCAGGATTATAGAAAAAATTTGCACAAATTCCATGTACGTCAGGCGTGGTACCAGTCACGATTGATAAATTATTCACATTAGTGAAGCTTGGCATGGCACACTTTCCTATTTCATAAGTCCCCTGGCTGATAATAGACTTCATGCAAGGCATAAAGCCCATTTCTATTGCTTTTTCAATGTAGCCATCTTTACCAGGCTCACTGCCATCTAAGCAGATGATTATAGTAGTTTTTTTGGGCCAATTATAAGATCGATTATTTATTGATATTGAATTTTTCATAATTATTTAAAAAGACTTATATCAAATATAATATTTTTAGTCCTCACGCTTTTATATATAATGCTTATACAAAATTCATATGAACTATACCCAAATTAGAAGTTTTAATGCTGTCACTAAACATCGTAGCTTTACAAAAGCAGCAAAAATACTAAATGTTTCCCAATCAGCCATTTCAGAACAGGTAAAAAGTGTTGAAAACAGATTTAAAATAAAACTATTTATAAGAAATGGTAGTGGAATTTCATTAACCGACTATGGGAAAAAACTCTATGATATTACAAAAGATATAGATGATATTCATGAACAAGCATTAAATCTTTTAAAATCATCTAACAGACTCACAAGTGGAACATTAAATATTGGAACTGTAGCACCTATACACTTAATGCCTATCTTGAGTAAATTCTCAAAAAAATATCCCAAGATTAATTGCAATATTGTTTTTGGTAATTCAGTTCAAATTAAAGAAAAGCTTTTAAAAAAAGAAATAGATATTGGAATTTTGGCTGATATAAACGATCAAAGTCAACTGTACTCAAAGCCTTTGGTACGTGATAAATTATTATTGTTTGCATCTATTAAAAATACTATTTCAAAAATAAAAAGTATTTCTTTCAAAGACATTGTAAACGAAACATTTATTGTAAGAGAAAAAGGATCTCAAACAAGAGCTCTAGTTGAAAAAGAATTGCTGCATTTAGGGATTAAAAAAAAATTATACACTATTGGAAGTAGGGAGGGAATTTTTGAAGCAGTAAAAAATAATATGGGTGTGGGCTTTGTCTATAGTACTGAGAAGATAGCCTTACCAAAGGTAAATTTTGTAAAGCTTACTAATACAAATTTCTATGCTACTGAATATGTTTGCTGTCTTACTAAAAGATATGACTTTAATGCCATAAAAGCTTTTTTTGATATTGTTCCAAGTTTTAAAGACTTATCTAAAAGTTAAAGATAAATAATAACTAAAAATAAAAACAACAACTGGTAAATAGATCCAGCTACTTATTATGAATAAAGAATTCTTAATATTAGTTTCTCTAAATCCTTTAAATGCAGCTATACCTAAAATGCTAGCCAAGGTTACATGTGAGGCTGAGATGGGCATTGCAAACAAATTAATTCCAAACTTTAAATTTACATAGTCAATAATTAGCTTCGATGAGAAAAAAAGTAATATGACTATTTGCGTTGCCAAAATTGCCAATGCCGATACTGGATTAATTTTGGAAACTTTAGTTCCAATGTTATGAATAATCTTTTTTGAAAAGAAAAGAGCTCCCAGTCCAATGCATGAAGAGCCTAAAAAAAATAATAGGTTTTCATTAATATGAATTGAAGAATTTAGGAAAGGAGAAAAAATACCTACAATTGATGCTGTTAAATTAGACCCTAGTGCAAATGCTGCTAAACAGCCAAATAAAATTAATAAAGCTCTTATGACAAAATCTTTATAAAATATGTTTAGTTTTAGAAGGTTTAAACAAGAGTTAATTAGAAAATATAAAATAATAACTAAAAGAAATGAAATAAATGGAGTTAAAATCCAAATAAAAATTAATCGTTCAAAAATATCATAACTAATATTTATTCCAGTTGCTGTAGCAAAACCAATAATAGAAAAGATTAGAGATTGTGAAATGGAACTTGAAATTTTTAATTTTATAGAAACTAAAGTTGCAACTATAACAGGCATTAAAATAATAACGGTCCTATCTAATGAGAAATAAGAAGGAATGATATTTTTGTAAATAGCTGATGGATATTGAGCATTAATAATAGCGCCAAGAATTATAAAAATTATAAAAAACCATATTGCTAAAGAAAATTTAAGCATTTTAGAGCCAATGGCTGACCCAAAAACATTTACCGCATCATTCGCTCCAATAATTATCCCTAGTACTAAAGCTAGAATTAGATATGTCATATAATTAATTTTTAACTGAAGATATTATTAAACGGTCAGCAACATCTTCTGCCAGATTGGCTACCTCATCTATAATTTCAACGAAGTATCTTAGGTGCATTTTTTGAGAAAGATCCAAATTATTATTATTAAAAATTGCATTTTTAAGTTTAGTGCTAATTTTATCACCCGTGCTTTCATGCTTTGAAACTAACAAGCAATCCTCAATAGTTTTTTTAGGATCAATAAAAAACTGTTTTGATCCACTGATCAAAAGCTTTACGCAGGTACTGTTGTTTTGCACAAGATTATTAAAATCATCATGTAACTCTTTGTGAATATCTGGCTTTTCAGTATTTATTCTATGGGCATTTCCTTGTAATTGACCAGGAATTTTATCAAGGTTTTCCAGCATCCCTAAAACGTCCCCTCTCTGTTCTGGAATAAGAGTTTCTTGATATATTTTTCTTTCGGTAGTCCTGCGAAGTTTATCACATGCACTTTCTAAATCAGATATTTTCAAAGTCAGATCTTCTACTTTTTTGTAATTTTTTAAAAAAAATTCTTTCATTAGATTCTCAAAAAGACTATTTACTTCTAAAATATTATCTAAAAACAAATTTATAGAATTGATTAGTTCTTTCTGATCATTTTTATAAAAAGACATATCTTATTGAGTTTCTTTTTGAATTTTGTTTCTCATGAAAGCTGACAACGATTCAGACAAGACAACTAAAACTATAATGGAAACAATAATAGCCGAAACTCTTGCATACTCTAACTGAAGCACATTTCTTTTTAAATACCAACCCATGCCACCTGCTCCAAAAAAACCAATGATTGTTGATGCTCTGAAGCATACATCCCAAGTATAAATTAATATTCCTGTAAAGGCTGTTTTTACCTGTGGCCAAACCCCATAAGCAAAAACCTGAAGCTCATTTGCTCCATTGGAACGAATAGTTTCAACTAGTTTCATATTTACATTTTCCAACTCTTCAGAAAAAAGCTTTCCAAAAAAACCTATGCAATACATAGTAAGAGCCATAACTCCTGCCAACATTCCAAAGCCAACAACGGTTACAAAAAGGATGGTCCATATCGTTTCATGTATGGATCGCGAAAAAATAATTAAAAATTTTCCGATAGGATATGCAATTCTCTTGCTGGGAGTTATGTTTCCAGCTGCAAAATAAGCTAAAACTGATGCTATAATAACACCAATCACCAGCCCTAAATAACCCATTTGAACACTGTTCAAGATCGACTGCAAATAACCAGGGTCCAAAACATACTCTAAATCAACTGGATAATAACGATTTGCTATTAGGCTTCCAAATCGACCAAGAGCAGAAAAAAATCTTTCAAAATCTATACCCAGATAAAGAAAACATAAATAAATAACAAAAAAGAATAGGGCTACACCTACAAATTTTTTTGAAGTATTGTTTTGATAAATATCTTTCATAATTTAATTTATTTTCTTTCTTAAAAAGTGTGACAGAATTTCTCCAATAATAATTAGTAAAAAAATAAACATTATTACCGTTGTTACTCCTGGATAATTAGACATGTGCATCTGTCTAAAAAAAGCTAAGCCTAGTCCACCGGCACCAACCAAACCCATAATCGCAGACCTACGAATATTAATATCCCACTCAAAAATAATAGTTCCAATTACCGTTGGTAGTATTTGCGGTATAATTCCATAATACATAATATCAAAACCAGAGCCGCCTGCCGCTCTAATTGCTTCTATCGGTTTTTTATCAGCTCCTTCTATAGCCTCCGATATAATTTTTGAAATAAATCCTACCGATCGAAAAGCTAAAGCTAAAATTCCAGGTAATGCTCCGAGTCCAACCGCTCCTACAAATATTAATGCCCAAATTATTTCATGCACAGACCTACTTATAGTCATTAGAAATCTAGCAAATCCAAAGCTTACCATACCCAAAGGAGTTACATTTCTTGCGCCTAGCCATGCGACAGGTAAGGAAAGAAATAAACCAAGCATTGTACCCAAACAAGCCATTAAAAAAGTTTCAAAAGTTGGTACAATTAAGTGCTTCATAATTGTAAAATCAAGACCAACAAAATAAGATAACTGCTCAAGTATCCCTCCACCTGAGCCAATTCGATGCCAATCGGTATCTAAAACAATAATAAAATAAACACTAAAAAAAATAATGACTACGAGAGAGATATAAAAAATTATTTTTTTTATTATCTTTTTAGAATTTTGTTGTGAATAGGTATCTACATCAAGTGCAAACGATTCCATTATAAGACCTCATATTTATAAAGATCTTGAAGAACTTCGTGGGTTAGCTTGTCTGTAGTGTCGTCAAATTTTTTCTTTCCATCTTGAAGACCAAGAATTCTGTTGGCAAATTGTTTTGCCAAATCAATATTATGAATATTGCATAATACGGGAATTTTTAATTCGTCTGCTATCCCTTTAATTAATTCCATCATTTCAATGGCAATTTTTGGATCTAGACTAGAGGTAGGCTCATCTACCAACATAATCTCTGGCTCTTGCATTAAGGCCCTAGCAATACCAACTCTTTGTCTTTGACCACCACTTAATTGATCAACCCTTTTATTTGCAAAATCTTCTAAACCCACCTTTTCTATTAAGGCAATGGCTCTACTGATGTCTTTTTTATCAAACATTCTAAAAAGACTGGTAAAAGTATTCATGTAGCCAAGTCTACCTGTTAAAACATTGTCTATAACTGACATTCTGTCGATTAGATTAAACTCTTGAAAAATCATTCCAATTTTTCGTCTTACTGATCTTAATTTTTTTCCACTTAAATTAATTATATTTTCTCCCTTGAACAAAACATTACCACTGTTAGCATCTGCTAATTTGTTAATACATCTAATTAATGACGACTTCCCAGCTCCACTGGGTCCAATGATTGCGTAAAAGTCACTTTTGGAAACTGAAAATGATATATCAAATAAAACTTGGGGGCCTCCCTTTTGATATGTTAAGTTTAAATTTTCTACTTTTAATATTTCGTTCATAAAATCCCATCTAGAGTATGCGTAGATTGTTAAACCCACGCATACTACTTATTCAACTAATTAACAGGAGAGTTAATTATTTCTTAGCTTTTTTCTTTTTCTTAAACTCAGCTTTAGCTTTAGCTAAAGTTCTGATTACATCATAATCTTTGTCTGTCATTGCAACAAACTTAGATGATTTAAGATTAGCTAGAAACTTTGCAGCACCTGCATCGTTTCCAAGCTCTAGAAAAGTTTTTCTAATGTTATCCTGAATATCCTTACAAAGCTTACCGCTGAATACGAAAGGATCTTGAGGAACTGAAGGTGATCTCCATAAAATATTAAAATCACTCAATTTTACTTTTCCTTTTGCAACTACGTTGTCAAATCGGTGACTTGCTACGAAGCCAGCATCGATTTTTCCACTATAGACTGCTAGAGTTGTAAGGTCATGACCACCTGTGTAAACAATTCGTTTCCAAAATTTGTCTGCATCAGTCTTCATATGAGGTGCCCAAACTACTCTTGGAATTAAATCTCCAGAAGTACTTCCTGGATCAGCATGACCCACCGTAGCACCTTTTAAAGATTTTTCAGTTGTAAATTTTGAACCCTTTTTAGAAATCAAAACACTTTGGTAACCTGGTCCTTCATTTTGCATATATCCTTTTTTCTTAGCATATGTAGCAAATACCGTTATTGAAGGTTCTTTCTTTTTAGCAGTTATGTAACCATAAGGTCCCAATACAGCTATATCAACAAAACCACCTATTAAAGCTTCTGCAACTGAAGCGTAAGAAGTTGGCATATAAAATTCAATTTTTTTACCAGTGTTTTGTTTTAATTTTAAAAGAATCGGTTTGTATAAGTCTAATTCAAAAGACGATTCTTCTGTTGGAATAATTGAAAATCTAAGTTGCTTAGGATTGCTACACTTAGCGGCATATGCGCTGGTACCAATCAAGCAAATTGAAATCAAAACTCCAATTTTTTTAATTATATTCATTATGTTTTCCCCTCTTTTGTTAATTCTTAACATTACATAACAAGTCTCAAGTTTCGACCAATATTAAAAAAAGATACCCCCTATCGAAAAAAGAGAAATTTTATATTTGTCATAAAAAGTAAGAAATTAGACAAAAAATGAAAAAAATTTACTAATTGTAGGTTGTGTGTATATCTTGAATTGTATAATTTTTTACGTCTGACCCTAAACTCTAAATTAATAAATGAGTTTGTTATTTTTTCTGTAGTCTTTTATTTTATCCGCATTCTTAAAAAAGCTTATTTTTTTGTTAGTGTAGCCTCCTTGCTTAAGGCAAAAATCAATCTTAGAATTTTGAGCTGCATGATAATCATGTTCACTATCTCCTACGAATAAGGCATCTTTTTTATTTACCTTAAATTTTTTTACCACATTGTTTAATACACTTGGATGAGGTTTTTTAAATTTAAAAGTGTCTCCCCCTGCTACAAAATCAAAATATTTTTTTAAATCAGATTTTTGTAATACAATTTTAGTTAACTTTTCTAATTTATTGGAACACACTGCTAGTTTATAATTTTTTTGTAATTTATTTAATAAATTTTTAATACCAGGATAAGGCTTGGACTTTACATAGACGTTTTTTTTATAATAAGAAAAAAAATAATCATACATGTCTTGTTTTTGCTGGTTACTTGCTTTTATTTTTTGCATAGCTAATGATTTTATAATATTGCCCATAATTCCCTGGCCAATAATACTTTTTACCTTGTGGTAGCTAATAGTTTTATAACCAAATTTTTGCAAGGTAAGATTATTAGCTATTAAAATATCTGTTTGAGAATCCACTAAAGTTCCATCCAAATCAAATATAATTAGCTTCTTTTTTTTTAGATCCATTACAAAAACTTAATTTTTTTGGAATCTAAGAACATAGTTATTTTTTCCTTTGGATAGTAAATTTTTTTATCTACCTCATGCAAAGTATCGATAACTAAGGAATGATTTTTAACATTCACAACATACCTTACAATATTTCCAAGAAATTCATGGTTTACAACCGTACCCTCAAACTCTTCCAATGGTAATCCTCTTAATCCCAATGAATTGTTCTTATTTTCCAAATATAAATTTTGAGGTCTTAATAAAACAGAAGTTCCCTTTGCATCTGCACCAATGCCCTTGATTACCATTCCATTCTTGCTCGTAAAGACAGAGTTTTGAAATTCTCCTTCTATTACGTTGGTTGTTCCAAGAAAATTAGCTACGAATGCATTGGTTGGATTGTTATACAAATCTACGGGTCTACCCATTTGCTGGACTATTCCTTCATTGAAAATAGCTAAGTTAGTGGACATGGCATTAGCTTCTTCTTGGTCATGAGTAACAAAAATCGTTGTGATATCTAACTTATGATGAAGTTCTAACAATTCTTTTCTCATCTGAACTCTTAGTTTGGCATCTAAATTAGAAAGTGGCTCATCAAGAAGTAAAACTTTTGGTTTCACAACTAATGTTCTAGCCAGTGCAACTCTTTGCTGCTGTCCACCAGATAGCTGGTAAGGGTATCTTTTGCTCAATCCATCCAAGTCTACTAGCTCCAAAACTTCAGCTACTCTTGTTTCTATTTCTTTGCTATTAATTTTTTTTTCTTCTAAACCAAAACTAATATTTTTATAAACAGTCATATGGGGCCACAAAGCATAGTTTTGAAAGACCATTCCAACATCTCGTTCCCATGGATTCAAACTGCTAACCTCCTGACCTCCAATAAAAACTTCTCCTGATTGAGATTTTTCAAACCCAGCTATCAATCGCAACAAAGTAGTCTTGCCACATCCAGAAGGTCCTAAAAAAGTATAAAAATCTTTATTGTTAATATTAAGATTGACGTCTTTTAAAACATGGTTTGAACCATAAGACACATTAATATTTTTTATTTCAATTATTGAATCACTCATTAGTCTATCTTAGCCTCCATCCCTCTTTGTTTGTAGTTTTTTTCTATAATTAACTGAGAAAGATATGTTCCTGCAGCTACAATTAAAACTCCGATCACACCAAAACCGGCACCAGGACCTCTTCCTGCGGCTGTTTGCATGTAAGAATAGATTGCATAAGCTAAAGGTGCATCGGTTTCTGTAGATACCAACATAATAGTTGCTGACAACTCGACAGTGGCAGTTGAAAAGCTAGTAATAAACCCTGCAAGCAATCCACCTGTCATCAAAGGAATTAATATTTTTCTAAAAATCGTGGTTTTTTTTGCTCCCAATGATTCAGCGGACTCTTCTAAATATTTGCTTATTTGCATTAAGACTGCGTTGCAAGCTCTCAAGGCATAAGGAAGTCTTCGTACAGCCAAAATAATAACAATCATAAACCACCAAGAAGCTAATGGTTTATCGTTCCAAGGTAAATTAACTGAATAGAAAGTCCTCAAATAACCGATACCCAAAACAAGGCCTGGGATCGCAAGCGCACTCATAGCAATATAATCTAAAAGCTGCCTACCTACAAACTTGGTTCTTAAGACAATGTAAGAAATAAAAAATGCTAGCACAATATCGATCAATGCTGCAATGGAACAATACAGCATAGTGTTTTTAATGAAGACACTATT
>JACKQG010005232.1_pt1 | contig 14438 bp, 18 predicted proteins | sample 8237621 | NCBI WGS metagenome assembly JACKQG01 (sample SAMN15677084, study PRJNA649215) | marine metagenome | biome: marine; feature: Black Sea; material: saline water; isolation source: suspended particulate matter (SPM) from the Black Sea western gyre | collected 2013-06-09/2013-06-10 | depth...
ACCCCCTCCATTTATATCGGACCCCACTAAATGCAGCCATTTGGTTGTTAGAAAACAGCAAGATGAAATCCCAATTTTGAGTCTTTGAAAAGAGAGTGCTGGAGTGTTGAGGAACTCGGAATTTGAACGAATTTTCAGCCTTCCATCACGTTGCTCCAAGACACTTGCTAAGACCCGGGGATTCCATTCACGATTGGAAAAAGGGGATTCCTGTTGAAATTAGTGAGTTCCATAAGTGCTCTCCCATCTGGGTAAGCATCTTTCATGCCAGGGTCTTGAAAAGAGGATGGGACTGGATAATCCCGCTAAATTAAGGGGAGAATCAGAGCTAAAACCTGGATACGAGACCTTTGAAAAACGCCCCCTTTTGCCCAATCTCAGCGTCAGGCTCGGATTTTAATCCTCGAAATATTCAATATATTCCTGTGGTTAAAATCCTCGGCTTCCTTGACCTTGACCAAAATTGAGCATTTTTCAAAGGTCTCGATACAAAAAGGGAGGGGGAACTACTATTTCAGTGTCGCAACCACAATAGGCGAATGACATTGCAATATTGCAACTTTAACCCATTTGGTGGCTTTCAAAAAAATCGTATGGGACGGTGAGCAACCGCTTACACTCGGCGAGAGCGTAGGGGCCGGCTTTGAACCGGCCCCGACGCTTTTTAGGGAAAGTTGTAGAGAAAAAAAGTGCGTTACATCAACCAAAAAGGACCTCGTCCCCATTTCCTATATAAAGATCACTCTTTGACCCGTAACGGGCTGTTCCTTTGACCACCGGGTATCCTAATTCAACCATTTTCTGAACGGCTGCCAGACCGGTGCAATGATTACACGCTACCTTCTCAAAGTTGTACTTGGCCATGCCTGTAATGAGGTACTCCCTTTTTGGATCAACCGGGCCGAAGGGTGCAATGTGGAGGCCTCCGTAAACCCCGTACATCTTATCGCCCCCAACAATCTTCTCACCTGCAAAATCTGCGAAGGTCAGGATCCCCTGGTGGCAACAACCGGTAACGCAGACCATCCCTTTATCCTTTACATTGAAGTAGAGTGACTGCTCACCGCGGACACGGATGACAATGGGGAGGTCAAAGGCAACAACGGCACAGCCATTGTAGAGCTTATTAACCTCTTTCGGTTTACACTGAATCAATTTGCCGCGATGGGTGATACGATTCCTCGCATTGGGCTCAAAATACTCGGCCCCCCTCAAATAAAACATCCCTTCAGGATAGAACGTGCTGGGGATGATGATCTTGATGTTCGGATTATACTTGAGCGTTGTCTCCAGACCCCAGTAGTGATCCAGATGCTCATGGCTGATAACGAGGGTCTCGATGTCACCGTTCTTGAGCATCTTGTCGATGCCTTCCCTCTTGAAGGCCTCATCCATGTATTCCCTGCTCCATCCGGTGTCCAGAAGGAACTTGTGGTGACGCCCATCGAGGCTTTCCATGTCAATCAGCGTGCAGCTACCGGCGGCATTCTTGGGATCCCAGGGGATGATCCACTGGTTTGTCTTTCCCCCGCCGGCTGCCTTCATCTGGCTGACGAGTTTCTTGGTATCGAACCAGCCCAATTCGGAAATGCATCTGACCCTTACGCTCTTACACTGGCCGATGTCATGCTGCCCGCTTGCAAGGGCCTTCAAAGGCTTGTTCAAAACCGCGCTTCCCAGGCCTAAGACCGCGCCGCCAATGGCCACATTCTTTATAAAATCCCTTCTGTTCATCTCTTTCATAGCTTCCCCCCTTGGTGCAAAAGGTTAACATCTGTCCTTAAAACCCGTATCCCCTTGACCTAAAAAGCCTTTCCTCACCTCCCTTCAGTCATGCCCGGCCACAACAGCTCCCGGGGCCTGCGCAGGTGGAAGGCGGACCCTCGGTGCCGCAGCACCGATCCGCCGCACTTTCAGGGAATCTCCCTGTCGGGTTTACGGCAGCATGTGCGGACAAAAGCTTCTTAAGATTCCGGCCACCACAGTTCCCGCAGACAACCAGTTCCGTCTCATGACTGGCCATCAGGATCTCGGTATTCTGACCGCAATCACCGCATTCATACTCGTAAATGGGCATGGGTACCTCTCTCTATACTAAACAGCTTACATTTTTCCTTATACAACGAATGCCGGTGACGCCAAATGGCCATTAATGACACGTAATGACAGCTTATTTCTACCACTGCCCTTCCACATTTGCCCCGTCGGACAAAGGCAATTTTCCATCAAGATACGCCTGAACGGCCTCTTTGACCGATCCGCTTGCATCATTTGCCACACCGATATTAGCGGCCCTCATAGCCTTGAAGGCATTTGGCCCGCAAAACCCCGTAAGCAAAACCTTCGCCCCCTTATCGCTGACCATCCTGGCCGCCTGAATGCCGGCGCCTTTGAGGGCATTCGTATTTTCCTTGTTATCCAAGGCTTCGAATTCCAGAGTTTCTGAATCGACGATAAGGATATATGCGGCCCTTCCGAACCGGGGATCAACCTCAGCATCGAGGTCGGTTCCCTTAGATGTAACTGCTATTTTCATCTACCCCTCTATTGTTTCTCGTTTACTGGCATGCTTAACTGTTGCTCCCGGTACTGGTCCAAGGCCTTTTGTAAAGTCTTGATTGCCAAACGGGCGCAATGAACCTTTTGATCGGGCATTTTCTCAAGTTCACGATAAAGCTCATCCAAATCAATATTCAGCGCTTGCTGCAAAGTCTTTCCCTTAGCAAGTTCCGCCAGGGCACAGCCTGACGCCACAGCTCCCGGACAGCCCAGAACCTGCATCTTGGCATCACTTATCCTTTCACCATTAATACTCAATGATATTTTCATGGTGTCCCCGCAGGGTCCCGTGAGGTCCGTAACCAGATCCGCTTTTTCAATAACACCAATATTTGCCTTTTCCTGAAAATATCGAATTGCCTTATCAGAATACCCTGATTCAGAGAGCATTCTGTAGGTATCGTCATTCGGTTTCTGATTTCCCATAAATACAAACCTCTTTCTCACTTTCTCAACAAATAATAGTACCTATGATAAGTCCTGAGCGCCGCCCCCACAGACCTGATCCTCACTGATCATAGGGAGTTTTCCATCTATCAGGTCCTCAACCACCGCCCTGATCTGCGGCCGTACCGCATCATGATACACATCAACCCCGACCTGTTTGAATCCCATCAGGGGCCGCATGCCGATCCCTCCCACAATCAGGGCCTTGACATTGTGACTTGCTAACAGATTCACCGGAACCATGCACCCACCCTGAACATGACTCTGATTTTGAATGGTCGTTACCTGCTTAATCTCCCCATCTTCAACATCCACAAACGTAAAAACGTCGCAGTGCCCAAAATGCCCCGACCGTTCACCGTCGAGACCACCCGGCCCCATACTCGGTATCGCAATTCTTCCATTCTCCATATTAAAAAATCCTCCTAAACCGAAAATATTTCAAGACTTCTTCAGCCTCCAGACTTTAAAGATTCTTTCCATATGAAATAGTCCGCCTTCATGTCAAGCATTTTTTGTGCCAACCTCATAAGGGTATGAGATAGGGACATAACATATTGAATTAAGGGCTTGATTCCGCCATGAATACGTTAGTGAGAGAAGAAACAGGAAAACCCCTTTTCATCACCGCAATGAAAGTATGCTCGGTATTGCAATATTGCAATTATAACAAATAGGCCCACATAGACTGGCCCAATGAGCCCTCTTGCTTATCACTTTGGCTTGTAAACAAAGGCTATAGACATATAACATCTCGATTTTGTTTAACTATCTCCCCGCCTACACATTTATTCCCTTATGCCACGGCAGGTTTGCTTATTCTATTCCCGCTGCTGACTAAGAATCGATGTTGGAAATATACAATGAATTTCAGATAATTTTCATGGATAGACCTTATTATCTTATCTATTTTCTCAACTGGCATACCTGTTGCTTCCTTTATATTGACAACCAGCACTGAGTGGGTGAACGTAACAAAGGTCCACCCCCCTGGAAAAGAGAGTGCCCTTATGTCCATTGCAAAAAAACTCAAGAAAAAGGCCCTCACAATCGCTGGCCATATTTCCATTGTGGACGTCCGAATCGGACTAACGTACACAGCAGTGCTTCTAAACAATGGCCAGTTGGGAGTAGCCTACACCTTTCATAGAAATTTAACGGGAGGGTGCAGCGTTCTACAAGGCCTACGCCCGTTGGCGGGAAGGTCGGCACCTGAATTGCTTGCCCTGTTTGACTCAACTGAGAAGGTGGAATTGGCAGTTGCGCTGGCCACCTCCAATGCCCTTTCCAATAGCATGAAAGGGCATTACCTGGAAGGTGATGTCTTAGAACATCTTGAACTCCGCCCGGACGATAGGGTTGGTATGGTCGGATATTTCGCACCGTTAGTCCCTTTGTTGCGAAAAAAGGTCTCATCCCTCAAAATATTTGAGCAAATCGATGAACCAAAGGGAGACCTGCTACCCGAGAGGGACGTTTACAAATACCTGCCCCAATGCCAGGTGGCCCTGGTTACCTCGACAGCCATTGTGAACCACACGATTGACGGACTTCTTGATGCAGCTCAATCATGTCGAGAGGTAGTCCTGCTTGGAGCTTCCACACCGCTTGTTCGCGAGGCCTTTGCAGGCACACCAGTGACGTTCTTATCCGGAGTAGTCGTAACCAGACCTGATGATATAATGCGTGTTGTCAGTGAAGGAGGGGGGATGCGGCTTTTCAAGAATTACATCAAAAAGGTCAACATCTCTCTCAAATAGTAGTTGACTCCCAAGTTACGGCGGTAGAGTGGAATAGATTCGGGTGGTTTGAATAAGTGTAGAAAAGGAGGTCTATTTTGGCTAATTTCTTGTTTGTACTGAGCCGGGATGACAATGAGGCAGCGACAAGGTGTTTTCAGTTTGGCAAAATCGCCCATTCAAAAGGGCACAAGGTTGATCTGTTTCTGATCGACAACGGCGTATTATGGGCCGATTCAGACAGAGATTTTGAGCAGAAAACACTAACCGGCGATTGTCCGGATGATTATGTGCCCTATTTGGTTGAGAATGAGGTCCCGATAGGTGTCTGAATTCCCTGTGCAAAGGCCCGTCAGGTTGACGAGTCAAAATTCTTCTCCAACATGGTCCTGGACGGGGGTCCCCATCTGATAGATCTGGCTGCTGAAGCCAAGGTATTTAATTTCTAATTCAGCCTTACTTCAGCGGTACCAGTTCGCCATTTGGACTGTTAGGGGGGGCCGGGACCAAGTCTTTTTGGCTGCACGGCATCATCTGATAAATGGAAAGGGGCGGCACACCAACACCGCCCCATTTCACTGCCCATTCACTGTTAACCCCTCTTTAGAGGTGTTATCACCTTTCAAGACATTGCTATTCCGAAGGGTTTTTTTCTGATGCTTCGATACGCTGGCTGATCTCATCCAGTGCACGTTTCAGAGAGTTTACCTCTGCCCTGAGCATATCGATCCCTTCTCCCTGGCCGCTCGGGTACTCATAGCCGTATTGCGGCGCAAAACCACCCCTTGAAGTGGGAAAGAATGCGCGAGGTCCAAAATCCCGGCCATATCCTCTACCCCGGGCAGCGCCTCTTCTAAAACCCGCTCCCCGGCCAAAACCTCGGCCAAATCCGGACTCGTATCCGGCGCCATATCCAACGCCGGCAGGGTTGCAGAACCCACGGCCTCCGCCAGTCATCGGCCCCTCTCCACGAGGCCCTGTACCATTAAATCCAGGCATGCAAATCACCTCCTTTCAAAATGCTGATGCGCGACCGCGCCGCCGCCGTCTCCGTCTGTTCGGCGGGAGATTATTTGAGATTTAATGTGTTTTTGACAAGATTCTTTTCATGTTCATAGTCGATAACCCGCTGGAGCATGATCTTCTGGGCCATCACCGGACCTGCCCCGTGCCATGTACCGACCCCGTGCTGACCTGCTGTCCAGTTCTGAAGGAGTTTGTGCACCTTCATGATATTTTCCGTGGGCTCGTCAGAACCAAAGCTGTAAAATTCTTCTACGTAGTCCTTGACTTCGGGGTTTTTCAGTTCTTTGATCGAAGGCATCGTCACAAGGAGTCCACCACCGATGTCCCCGGCCAATGCCATGACCCGCCAGAAGGCGTTGCATATATTTAGCTTGGAGACATTCCCCATGATCTCATCCGGCAGATATACCCCGGAGCCTTCAGGCTCTTCAATCCCTTTGGTGGCGGCAGCCATACCACATGCCCGCCCGGTTTCTCTCAAGACCACCATCTCCATTAACTGGTCTTTGATATGAGCGGCATTTTCCAAGCCTTTATACTCCTGAATCAGCTTGGAGGCCCCTATAATCTGGTTCATAAAGCCAACTTTGCAGGTACCCCCGCAGGTCATACGGTGGGTCTTTGCGTAGCGGCTCACGATCTTAATGGAATAGGGGTACTCGCCACAATGGAAGACTCTTTCCCATGGGACAAAGACATTGTCAAAAATGATCATTGCCGTCTCTCTCTGACCAAAAACAGGGTTCCCTAATTCTTCCAGACTATCAGCCATATCCCTCTCTGCGGAATATGGGGAATACTGGCAGACATAGGTGATCCCCTCGGCATCAATCGGTGTTGCAAATGCGATGGCATAATCCTCTTCTCCTTCAAAATGAGCGGCTTGAGGAAGCACCATCAATTCATGACTGGCATAGGCGCCGCTGATGTTGATCTTTGCACCGCGAACCACGATGCCGTCCTCGTTCTTATCGACCATTTTCAGGGAGAGAAAAGGATTCGGCCATGACAGTGTCTTCTGATCCCGCCTTCCCCTCGGCTCGGTGAGGGCACCGGCGACCGAAAGGTCCTTGGTCTGCACCATTTTGAGGTACTCTATGAACTTAGGATGATATTCTGTGCCCAGATCACGATCCATCTCCCAGGTGGTGCTGGCCAATGCGTGGAATGAATCGTATCCCACACAGCGGTAGATGCATGTCCCCAACATCTCAGCAGTGAATGTGCCCGCCTCAGCTTTCTTGACCAGGTCATCCGTGCTGGCACTGACATGGGTATATCGATTGACGACATCATCGATGAGTGGGGAATAACAGGACATGATATCCTTGTATTTTGGATCGAGTGCCCAGGCATAACTGGCCTTATTGGCCTCCACGACGGTGCGAGTGTTTCTGTTCTCCAGGACATTTTCCACCCGTTTTCCGTTCATGAATATTTTTGGCCTCAGGTCCTTCAAACTCTCCTCAAACTGTTCCGGTGTCATTAGGGCCATTTTTCCCCTCCTCTTCTTTTTGATTTGATTTATAATTTGAATAGAGAGAGGTAATTCACGATTCATGCCATGGTCCTGACAGAGCGCAAAGGCCGAATAACCTATCGGATTAATAGAAAATCTTAATATCAGGAGATACTCGGGGCAGAAGGAAGGCCGGGGATTTATTTCATTGATGCAATCATTTTGGCGGCAAAAGGCTGCAATTTCGCAATATGGTTACACATCATTCTGTTTAGGTCAAGAATGATGGTCGCGTGAAGAATCTCCGCGGCCGGATTTTCAATAACACCAATATCTGCCTTTTCCTGAAAATATCGAATTGCCCTAAAGCAAAACCTGATCACCCTATCAGCTTTCTCAACTGGCATAACTATTGCTTATTTTACCGGGCAAACAGCACAGGGTGAATCAACATAACGAACGTCTAACCCCTGGAAAAAAGAGGGGATGGCCGAGACGGCAGGGTTAGGAGGTATTTTATGCTCAAGTTACTGTTTGTAACTCCAAAAAAAGAAAATCTGTTTGATCTGGCTTCAAGTCTGGCCGCACGCGGAAATGTGGAAGTGTCGTGGGCAGAATCAGGGGAAAAGGCCTTGGACATGATCTCAGACACCTCGGTCGACCTAATGGTGGCGGATGAAGAACTTGGGGATATGACGGGTCTGGAGTTGGCAAGCCGACTACTCAGGGTGAATCCGATGACCAACTGTGCGATGGTAAGCGCCCTTTCGGCTGAAGAATTTCACAAAGTTAGTGAGGGCCTTGGGCTTATCGCACAGTTACCAATCCGTCCGGATGCAGAGCACGCAGAGGGACTATTGAACCGTTTGAAAAGGCTTAAGGAGCTCGGGGTAGATCTGAACATTGGGCATAAGACATAAATCCTGAGCGCAGAAACCCTCCTCGCTGCTTTAGATGATCATATGTTGAAGACAGGCCATACCACTTAGAACTTTCCCATTTTGTGAAGATAATGGTATGCCACAATCCCGACTGTGGTTGAGAGGTTCAAGCTCCGAACCCTCCCCCAGATCGGCACGGCATAACAAGGATAAGCCTCTCGAATGGAGGGGGGCAACCCTTTCGTCTCCTGGCCAAAGAGAAGATAGTCGCCAGGACTCACTTCCGCCTCGGGGTAGGCCACTGATGCATGACGGGAAAACGTCACCAACTTCCCGCGCCCATCCCTATTTGCCAAAAACCTTTCAAAATCAAGATGATGACGGACATCAACCTCGTGCCAGTAGTCCAAACCGGCCCTCTTGAGATGTCGGTCATCTACTGTGAAACCCAGGGGATGGATCAGGTGCAATCTTATTTCAGCGGCTCCGCACAGCCGGGCAATATTCCCTGTATTGGCGGGGATCTCAGGCTGATAAAGGACCACATGGAGGTGGGGATTTTCAAGAGTTCTGTGCCTTATCCGGGTAATATCATCCGTCATGGAACCTTTACGATCCTGCCTTTGCCTTCTCCCGGATAGTCAATCACCTTTATGTGCCGTCCATAATCGATCAGCACTTTATAATCAATCAGATCCGTTTTCTTCCATTCAACAGAGCCGGGTTCCAGGTGAAGATATTTCTTCATATTTTTGGGAAGGGTACAATAGGAATTGTGGGTCAGGGTATAAGCGCGGTCAAGAGCCACCGGCTCCCCGCCGATCCTGGCCTCAACAACTCTCGTCCCAGCAGGTTTTCGTGGATCGACTTTATAGGTCATTCCAGATATCTGGTTGACAAAATTGACCGCGTCTCCTTCAATAATTTGCATTATCTGTGCCCCGGTGACCTTTCCCACCACCAGGTAGTTTTGATACGGGCACATCGCCTTGAAGTCCCCTTCGTTGAGCTCAAACGTTTCGCCCGGATAAACCCGGAAATCCATCCTTAGCGACGAGCTGTTGGTCATTGCCACATCTGTTCCCGTAGCCCATCTAAAGGCATCGGTCACAAAATCACCCAGGCTGTTCTCCTGCCCTCGCAGAAAAGCCCCTGACAGGGAATGCTTGAGAACGGCAAATCTCTTTCCGCCCAATTCATCCACTTTTTCCTTAACCACCATGGCGGCATGCGCTAAAGGAGAGGGGGTCAGAGGTACTATCCGGTTTTCCATGGAGGTAATTATCCCGTCCTTTACCATGAGGTCGGCCTCTCCATAACAGCCGTTCATGGCGCCTGCCTGAAAAATGTAGATGCCGTTTATGACCAGCGGCGGGTCAAGAACCATATGATTATGGCCGGACAGGATCACATCCACTCCCAACCGGGAAGGCATTTCCTCTGCAAGCCTTGTAATGTTTGTCATTTCGTCGTGGATCATTACGACCGTCAGATCAAGCCTCCCCATCTCCGGAACGAATCGCTTTGCGGCCGTCAGCAATGGAACCATCTTCAGCCCTTTCTCTTCAATGCGGTTAAGCATGCGGCCCCTTCCTGTCATGAGGAGACCTATCAGGCCGATTTTCAATCCTGACTTGCATTGTATAACCCTGGATGGCTGATAATAGGGCCTGTCTTCCCCGGTCAAAATATTTGCGCAGAGAAGCCCTGACCGGAAAGAGCCGGGAGATGGGACATCGTAATCAAACTCATGATTCCCAGGTGAGATCATCACCCTCTCCCCGAAACCTTCTTTTGCCAGCTGTTCCCAGAAATGGTTCCAGATGTTTAACTCTGAAACGCCTTTCATCCGGTCCGGAAGGTTGGGCCCGGTAAAAAGATCGCCGGACATGGCATAAAATGAATTCGGGGTTTTTTCAAACAGCGGTGTGATGATACGGGCCATTTCGACCATGCCGACCCTTGTTGAAGAGGGGAAAAGCCAGCCGTGAAGGTCATTCTGATAAATAATGGACACCCTTTCCGCGGCCGCAGGAGAGATGAATATTGATACAATAAGAAGTAGCGCAATTATGAAAAACTGTAGCTTTTTCATGACAATAACCTCATACGAGAATCTGCGGGACGTCTATTCTGAATAAAATACGGAAGCCGTGCCGTGATACTGTGAGACCTTCCCCTACACCTTTTTGCCCCTGTTTAGCTGCCTATTATGATTCTGGTGAGCATCATGAGAGAAAATACTGAATGTCATGAGGAAATTCAAGAGGTTTGATTTGGCATCTGAGGATTTTTATCTTCCCGGCGCCTATCATCCGATTTTCACGGTCGATCTGGCTCCAATAAAACCGTTTGCCCTCGACGGGACGGTCCCTTTGAAAATACCGCTCGTTCTATTTGCGTCCACCCGCGCTATGTGGTAAATTGGTCAGGAATCCGGCTTATACTTGAGTTACGTCTTTTTCAAGTATAGGTCTTGCAGTGTTGAGTTCGGTCCAAAATTTGGCCGATATGAGACGTATAGATGCGAGAAAACCCTGAACCCCATACATTTCATACGGTGAGCATTGTCTCACGCCCTCTAAAAATCAAAGTCCGAAGTGATGACGGTGCGTCTTCCAAAATCACTGTCTTTCCCGCCCTGGATGAAAGGTCCCCAACCATTATCTGCATGCCGGCAATGGGAGTCAGAGCCCGTTTTTACGAGCCGTTAGCTCACAATTTCGTGAAGAAGGGTCTGAACGTTGTCACTGCCGATTTGCGCGGCCACGGAGATAGCGGCATTCGACCAGGCAGAACAAGGGACTTTGGATATGGCGATATGGTGGTATATGACTGGCCTTGCATCATCGATCAGACAAGGAATCATTTTCCTGATTCCCCAAGAATTATCCTGGGGCACAGTTTGGGCGGCCAGCTAAGCACCCTCTATTTAAGCGAAAAGCCAGAGAAAGCAGTTGGCCTTATTTTGGTTGCTGCCCCTTCACTATACTATCGGGACTGGCCTTTTCCCCACGCTATACGGATCCTTCTCATGCCCCAGACGTTTGCCTTGATTGCAAGTGTATTGGGCTATCATCCAGGGAAGAAACTTCGCATAGGCGGAACGGAAGCCAGACGGCTCATTTGTGATTGGGCCCGGATCACGAGGAAGGGGCGATACGACATGATCCGTAAGGGCGTCGATTACGAAAGACTTTCCAGAAATCTCCAGATGCCGGTTCTGGCAATTTCGTTTTCAGATGACGGCTTCGCACCAAAGTCGGCAGCGGACCGTCTCTGTCAAAGGATGCCGCTCGCCGAACTCACCCGATGGCACTTGACCCCAGGAAATCTTGGTTGCAGTTCACTGGGACACTTCTCCTGGGTAAAGCAGAGCAAACGCCTGGTTCCCATGATCACAAACTGGATTGAGGCGGTAAGTTTGTCTTAAAAGACTCCCGCAGGGCATAAAAATCCCCGGGAGTCTTCATTTCCAATATCCCCCTGGTTTCACTTTCTCACTGATATCGCATGATATTTAGGCATTGAAAGCCTGAGACATGGCAGATTCATGATTTCGACCAGTTGACAATATCCCAACTCTTAGAGATGGTGGGGGACCAAAGACATATCTCTACCCAAGCTGCTCAATCAACTAAGGTTCAAAAACTATTTACCAGCAAGCCCAGAAATAGGCTGAAGATTGAACGGGGTAAACTTTAGGCACTGTTCCGGTTTATCCGGGTTAGGAAGTGTTCAGAAGGCGTGGTCCGGCCAGTGGGATGCTACAATTGAAGAACCCTGCAGTCCCGCCGCGGCGGGACAGGGAATCTCCCAAATGTAAGGAATTTTGACCATTTTTAAAGTTCGCTCGCTAACCCCGCCGCAAGCAGCGGGGAATGCGCTCGCTGAGCATTTTCAATCATCGGCCCGGGCGTATCCTGTTTTCCGATCAAGATATCGGCAGATCCAAGACCGCACTTTAAAAGAACCCCTGCCGCTGCCCGATTGGCCTTCTCAGGATTATTATTGGTTTCGCTCAAGTGTGTGTGAAGGGGACGTTGTTTCCTTGTTGACAAATGAGCACGGATTATGAGCTGGCGGGTAAGCAAATAATGGGAGTTGGGATGCTGTGTTCACGCACGATAGGGATTTAGTGGTTGGCTGTTTGAGGCCACTCCAAAACCTCCACGGTGGTGGACACGGCGTCATACATCTTGATGTATCGGAATGAGGCAGCATGCCATACTGGATGCCAGCAAGCGCAGAGCATGGCCCAGGGATGAGCTGATTCTTGCCATAAATCTGTACTGTAAAACCCCGTTTGGCAGGATTCATGTTCACGGGTTTGGGGGACATCCATTTGTAGTTAAATAACTGTCTCACACGGTGTGTCCACATCTGCTGTTTCAAAAATCTTTCAAAGGGGGGGAGGTTTGTCAATATAGTCAAAAACATGCCCTACTCCGTACATTGAACAGGCTCAATTAGGAAAAATATTTCGCCAGCGTGGCTAATTATTGCAGGACACCCAAAATAGATATTTTCTGGCTTTATCCCGGCGCTTCCAATTCCTCTGCAGTGATTTTTACCCACTGAAGAAGACGCTCTCGTAGCTGCTCTTTCACCTTTAGTGTGCGTATCCTTTCTGTAAGGATTTTTACATTGATCAGTTTCTCGATAAGAAGCAAGCGAACAAATTCTTTGTCCTTTTCCCTGTAGGCTGCGAGCTTGCTGGCAGCAAGATCGTGCGCTTCAATACACAACCCTGTCTTACCGTGAGTCGATATGGGGTCACTGATGGGTACGGTTCTCTGGTCCCAACTGTCGGGAAGTTTTGCAGATTCAATGGATATTCCATGGACGTAGAATCCATGTGTTTGATGGAACAAGGACAATTCACCTAAAGTACCATCGATATCATCAACAGCTTCAGGTCGATTTTTTGGCTGAACATCAACTTCGATTGATGCACGAAGGCTTTCCGATGCGTTTGGAAATTCTCCTAAAATCGCTTGAGAGCCGAATATCCATAACTCGGTGTCTTTTGAGACATCACAGGCTGCCCGGATTGCGTGTTCAAGTTGATCACGTGTCATTTTTGTCCTCCAAATCATCGACCAGTTGAGCCCGTTCATCGGAGTTTAGAATGGCAAAAAAGGGGTTACTCTGCCGTAAGCGATTGGCCCGTTCGCTGGATGAGGTGAAAAACCGGGACAGACGTTGAATGGAATACATATCGAGGATGTTCCGCCACTCCATTAAATCCCTGGCAGCTGTTCCTTGATCTTCCTTTAACAAACGATCGATATGTTCTTTTGCGCGCCGTAAGAGAGATGTATCCTGTTCGATCGCTTTGGCCAACTTAGAAGATAGTACGTGCAACCGTTGATCCTTTTCCCTGTGTGTCAACGGTTTCTTTATCCGGTGCCGTTCAGAGCTGTCCAGTGAAGGCATGACTCCGTAAAGAGCGGTAAAGTCACCAAACTTCAGCTCGGAAATATCCGCTTTTGTATAGCCTTCGAGTTCAATCGTAAGATCGAAGTCATTTTCCATCTGATTGAGTTTTGTTCGCAATTGGCGAACACAATTCGTCAGATGGCGGGTTTCATGCAATAACCCTAATGTAAGCGGCTCGCCGATTTCCTTCGGGAACGCTTGAATCCATGCTGCGTGTGGATGCGGTGTAAGGTTTTTGATTTCCTTTTTGATCGCGGTGACCAGTTCTTCATATCGATCCTTTTCCGCCTGAAACAACTCCGATGTGATCTGCATGAGCCTGTCCGAACAACGAATTTCATATTGGTGGTTTCGACCACCTCCCACACGGGAGATGAAACCCGATCTAAAGAGTCTTCCCAGTGCTTTTTGAGCTCCAGGTACAGTCAGCCCAGCACGTTTGGCAACATCCGAAGCGGTAAGAGGGCCATCAACCTCATTCGCCATGACTCTGAGCAGTCTCACATGGGCTCGGGTGCCGAGGAGTCCATTCAATGGATAGCGTAACGTATCCTGTTTAAAAACAATTGGCCGCATAACAAATTCTCCCTCTTTCCAGTTTTTACCCGCATTGATAATAAAACTATAGTTCTATTTTGTCAACTATTGTTTTTATTTTAAAACTATAGTTGGATAGTAATAGCAATATTATGAAATAGGCTGAAGATTGAACGGGGTAAACTTTAGGCACTGTTCCGGTTTATCCGGGTTAGGAAGTGTTCAGAAGGCGTGGTCCGGCCAGTGGGATGCTACAATTCAATCATCGGCCCGGGCGTATCCTGTTTTCCGATCAAGATATCGGCAGATCCAAGACCGCACTTTAAAAGAACCCCTGCCGCTGCCCGA
>JACKQG010005233.1_pt1 | contig 14437 bp, 19 predicted proteins | sample 8237621 | NCBI WGS metagenome assembly JACKQG01 (sample SAMN15677084, study PRJNA649215) | marine metagenome | biome: marine; feature: Black Sea; material: saline water; isolation source: suspended particulate matter (SPM) from the Black Sea western gyre | collected 2013-06-09/2013-06-10 | depth...
TTCTAAATATTCTTGATAATCACGATTGTTTGCCAATTGGTCAAACATCTTACCTTCTTGTAGTATCGGAAATACATTTGGTTTAACACCTCTACGCACAGTAAAGTTCTTGCTACCAGTGGTGAAATCAATTACAACCATCAACTTTTTTTCATTGATGTGATTCACTAATTGAGATTTGTTGATGTTACGGGAAGCTTTACCAAATAACCCAAAAGTAAGAGCATCTAAAATTGTGGATTTTCCCGAACCATTTTCTCCGATAATAAGAGTTGTTGGTGACCTATCGAAAAAGACAGTTGTAGGAACATCTCCTGTGCTTAGAAAATTGCTCCAAGAGATTTTTTTAAATACTATCATTTAACCTTCATTTAACAATTGTGTTTGGGGACGTTCAAATATTTGTTCTGAGGATCTTAAACCATCTTTTATTATGATTCCTACCATTTTATTAATAGTAATATCTCTTTCATGTGCATGAAGAGCAACCCTTCTAAAATCATCATCTGTAATTTCTATATCAACTACTCTTTGAGGTTTTTCGTCCTTGCCAATTTCAACTGATTGAGTTCGATTTCGTTCTTTAGTGAACACATTCGCTCTATCAGCTCGTTTAAGTTTGTCTCTTTCTCTATCATCTTCATCTTGAGAATAATTTGTCATAATATCCTTTTTAGTTAATATATTATCCGATACGACCCGAATTTCTTTTTTGAGGTAATGTGTTATCGCCTTCTAATCTTCGTTTACGAGTTGTGCCTGTTTCGTAAATAGCATTAAAAGAAACACTTCTTCTTTCTGTATCCCCTTCTTCACAACGATACGGATATACAGTATGTAATTGTTTAGCCCCAAACACAAAAAAATCACCAACATCTGGTCTAATTGTTAATGAAGTTTGACTGAACTCTGCATCTGCACTAACATTTGATATAAAGGTAATTGAACCATCGTCTAAATCTCTATGAGTTTTTTTAGATGGTGTAAACTTTGGAACTTTGAGATACATCACAGCAGAAATTTGACATTCTGTATGTACATGAATAGGATTATATTCATTTGGTTGTTGAGAAACAACCCACATTGTCAACATTTGAACAAAATATTTTTCAGCTTGAACTACATCAATGTTAAAGGGAAATTGTTGCATTTTCGTGTGCAATACGAACTGCTTTACAACATCGTGAAAAAAAATCATTATTCCAGCATCTTCTAACATCTCATGGGATACTCGTAATTCTGTATCTATTTGACCAGCAAGATATTGCCCATGATTTATCGACTCTTTATCAGCAATTACATCATCTGAAATTGCAATCATTACATCTAATATTTCTGGTGGTAACTTTATCTGAAGAACAGGAACAGACCAAGGCTGAAGAAGCCTCATTTCCATCTGGTGTTGTTTCGGTGTCTTTTTAGCATCTCTTTCTCTTCTTCTTCTTTCTTGTCTGTTCATTATACTGTTTCCATAGTCAAAGCTTCACCGTAAAGGTCTTGCATCAATTTATTTAAGTCTTCTTTATTTTCCATTTGTAATCCATTTACACAATTTTTGATTACACTCATTGTATCTTCAACATCTTCTATTCCTTCTATGTCATCTCCCAAATCTTCCATATCAAAAAGATTATCTACTACCGAAATATTACTAGTTCCAGCATCAATCAACTTATCCATCAAAGTTTCAAACATATAATTATTATTTTTATTTTCAATAATTATTTTTACATAAGTATCTTCATATTTTGAGAGATCACCATAATCATTTTTCTCATCGTTGTAATATATCTTATGAAACATCGAATATGGATTTTCTATAAACTCTGTTTCCATTGTTTCTGTATCATATATATGAAATCCTCGTTTGTCGTTATAATCACTCCAAGTTATCTCATAAGGATTACCAAGATATGTGATATTTCCAGTAGTAGAACGATGATGAAAATGACCAGAAAATACTCTTTGGAATGCCTTAAACATCGTTGAGGGATATCCATCCATACTAAAAGAACCCTTGTTCATTTCTATGCCTTCTAAATGTAGATGACCAAATGCTGCTTTAGTTCTTGTCTTTTCAATTAGTTCTTTTGTTGCATCTTCATTATCTGCACACATCCAAGGCACAAACAATACCTTATGTTCTTTTGTCAGAGACACTTCACAAGGATCTGAATAAACCGAAACATTGTTCATTCCTCTTGTCAGTTCTTCCATCGAATTTACTTTGAGAGTGTTCTTATAATAGATGTCGTGATTACCAACAATGAGTCTAGTGTTTACACCCATTTCTTCTAAAGGATGAAACAATATTTCTTTCATCGAATTGAGCGTCTTGAAGTTGATAAATTTCCGTCTATCAACCACATCACCCAAATGTATCACATCGGTAATACCTCTCTCTTTCAGAGTAGGAAAGAATATATTTTCATAGAACTTACGAAAGAAATCTAGGAATAGGAGACTATCATTTCTAGCACCGAAATGTGTATCGGTTATCAAAGATATTTTCATGCACAAGCTCTCATAAAAGAAGTAAGGGGAGATAATTCCAAAATTGCATCATCTTTTTTCTTCGACACCACTTTAGGTTTCTTTTTCGCTCTTTTCTTTTCCTCAAACTGATAAATGAAATCATAGATATTAGCCTGTTTATCAACTGTCATCAAGGTTGCTCCTGCGGCTATACCACTCTGTTCGCCATCAGACATATTTTCCATATCTGAATTGTCTTCGATGGAATTATGAGCATCCATTTGTTTGTATTTTATATAAAGTTGTTTCTTTTCTTTTTCGATTCTTCTTAGGAAGGCGTAATATATTATCTGTGTGAAATAAGCAAATGGATTTTTGGATTTCTCAGGATTGAAATTACTTGCGTACATCACACAATTTTCTATACCATCGCTCACCATCTCTTCACGAAATGCGTAGTTTATAAAATTGGGTCTATGAGATAATCTTTCTGCTATTTTGAGGAAACATTCACCTGCGTAATCGGATAGTATAGGTTTGCGTTCTTCACCAGCATCAATAGATTTAAGGTATTTTTCCCTATACTCTCCCATGACTATTAGAAACTTTTCATTGTCTACATAATGTTGTTTTGTTCGTGGTCTAGCCATTTAAATCCTTTTACTAATTGTTGATAATATATTATTATAACAAGTTATTTCAATAAAGTCAAGTGTTATTTTACTAAAAAAAAGACTTGACTAATTCTGTCGTATCTGGTATAATTACTCTGTAGGGTTTGAGATGAAGATACTGCTACAACACTAATTGACTAACATACTAGTTACTTCAAATGAATCAATATCATTATTTTCTTGTTCTCCTAGTATATCATCATATATTTTTGACATCTTCTTAGATAAACTAGTCATTGTTACCACATACTTCGTAGATACAGGAATTATTTCATCATCCGTGTAAGGTATCCATTTCGTAAAACGAACCCCTTCCTCGTCTTTTTCAAACACATGAGTTATTTGAATTGGGTGTTTTAGATTGAAAAATCCATCGGTTGGTTTCAAATAAACAGCCAGAATTTCTTCTCCTGTTGAAAGTTTTATATATTTGTGAGAACTCATGTTACCCCCTTGAGTGATATTACATAGATTTTATAAGGAAATTGTTCTGAACTATAAATTTTTATTCTTTCGGAAAAATGGTTTAATGTATAATTTTTCCTATCATTATGAGTTAGATCATCTGAAATATCATAAAGTATTGCTGAATCTTTAGTATCAGATTTCCTCAATCCTCTACCTATTGACTGTAAATTTCTAATACGACTTTTAGAAGGAGAAGCGAAAACAATGTTATGAATGTTCCGAATATTGATGCCGGTACTGTATACACCATAACTTGCGCAGATAATAGCATTCTTTTCCTTTTCGACAAGTTCTCTGACTTTTTCTCTTGAATCCGCATCTGTTCCTCCATAAACAAAAAAGATTTTTCTAGAAGAATCAATTAGATCTTCTAGTATTGAATGTAGAATGTTACCATGTTTTTCTATCAATTGAAATAAAACTAATGTGTTCCCATTCAGACCATTTACAAGATTACAAATATACTTGTTTCGTTCTGAATGACCCACTATGAAATCTATCTCTTCTTGATAGTTCATTTTTGATACAATGGCACGTTCCTTTTTATTATATTTTAAAATAAGACAATTTATATCAATCGATGATATAGTCTTGTTCTTGATAAGTTCTTTTGTAGTGGTTATTTTCTTTATTGTACCGAATAACCCCTCTAATATTAATTTATGTACCTCTACTCCGTCTAGTGTTCCAGTAGTTCCAATTCGATAAGGAGTATTTTCTAGATTCTTTAATATCTTAGTAAGAGAACGAGCTTTGTAAAGATGTGCTTCATCTCCTATCACCAAACTAAAATCGCTGAAGAAATCTTTATTCAATTCATAAAGTGATTGCCATGTCGAAATGATGATTGGTTTATCTGTTTCTTTTTCCTGACCACCGAATATTTTGTGGACGAATTTTTCGACCTCAAACGTTTTGTCCGCTTTCGCATAGGCTTCAAAATCCGAATACATCTGACTTACCAGAGAGAGCGTTGGAACAATAACTAGAGCTTTTTCAGGTAAGTAGTATCGTATCAGATAGTAGATTATAAGAGATTTACCAGATGCAGTTGGTGATAATAACACACACCTTTTATTGTCTATCGAATGTCTTACTGCTAAACTTTGATAATCTCTTAGTTTATATTCACAAGGAAATGATGTAAGAAATTTAAAATAATCGTCATTAGAGATTGATTCATAAATCTCTCCTGTATTATCTATAAGCTCATATTCTCTGTCATCAGAAAATCTACTTATTTCCGATTTGAGACCAGCATAAATTCGATTACTATCCATATTGAAAAGGTAAACATATCCATCCCATTTTTTCCTTCGATACATGGGCATGAATTGATAACCATTTGGTCTGAATCGAAAATAATGATTCATCTCCATCTTCACATGAGGTTCACAGATAAGTCTAACGAATACCTCAGTATCCCTTTCCATCAATATTTGTGTGGTCATCCAAGACCCGCTACAAATTTCCTCCAATTAATAGCATTGTTGATATGGAAACTTCTGTTCTCAATCATCGAAAGAACAGATTTTAAATATTCAACCTTACTCTTTTGTTCATTCATAATATATTCTGCTTTTTGAAGAGCACCATCTGCTGCAACATAATGTCTTTCTAATTCTGTCTTGGATATTCTGATGTTGTGTTCTGGAGCTTTTCCATTCTTGGAAATAACCGCTTCCCATCTTTCTTGAAAAACAACCTTCCAACGAGTTTCAAGATCACGAATTATTCGTTTCTCTTTAGAGTAGATGTCTAAGTATTTTTGGTGTACATTGGGTATGTTTAGAGACTCATTATCCAAGTCTTTGTCATCAATATGAGCATCTTCTTCCCACATCGACATAATTTTTTCAAGTTCCATAATTTTAGTTATTTAATAAATTCTTAATCTCATAGTTAGTGTAACGAAAACCCGCAGAAGCAGTGAAATATTCCACATCAGTAGCAGAACTGCTGAACTCTAAAGAAGATATTGATATAGGAAATGCTTCGTAGAAATGAAATTCCATTTGTGGATTCATTGCACTTGTTAGAATAGATAAAACGATAGTAGATACTGTCCCACCTCTAGGAGTTAAATCTGACTTTCCCTGAAGTAATCTATATTTTTCGTGGCCTTCAGCCAAACCCAATGCAATACATCTATCATAAATTTCAATCCAATTTTTTAGATGTTCATCGACTATGAAGGTTACTGTCAATTCCTCAAAGGAAACGTTACCTCCAGCGTATGGTATATTTGCAAATGGTGTGGCCATATCAATTGCTTCGATAGAAACACCTGGCACATTTACTGATTGGCAAAACCAAGTAAGATGTGGTGCATCCTCCATCGTTAATCGAAAACTGATATTGGAAAGATAATTTAAATTGTCTGGTACTTTGTTTGATGCTGCCATAGTTTCCTTTTCTTATTACATTACTATTTATGTAACATTTTTTCAAACTCAGGATATCCGATATCTTTACCGACAAACACAAAGCTGCAATTTGGAAATTCCTCTTCTATTTTACTATGTTGGTCAATCCAATCTTGACTTTCTGAACTGGAAACATTTGTAGAAGAACCAAGATAAACACCAGAACTAGTTTGACTGTGGAAATAGTCATATCCCACACAATATAATGTTTCGTTTGGGTTTTCCAGACAAGCCGTTCTTAAAGCAACTGTTTCTGTAATCCAATCATCATATTCATTTCCCCACCAATCAATATTTTTTGTCAAATCTGAAGAATCAATCCAAAGAAAATACATCACTCCTTCGTGAGCAAATTGTATAAAATTTTCTGTGGTTGGTCTGTTTTCTGCAATCTTCATTCTCCTATCCGTAGTTTGTTTCATCATGTCATAATGAAAACTTGGAATGAGAGTAAAATTTCTAAAATGACAAACGTGTTCTTTGGTGTGACCATTAGTGACGAGTTCGACAAGAATTTGGATATTTTCACTAATTAAATTGTCAGGAATAAATCTCTTGTGAATGTAATCACAACCGTATGTGGTATGGGTTTTGAAAAGGGTTAAGTCAGAAATGGTTTTAGAGTGACCATTCCCTATCACTATCAACATTTTATTCTCACAAGAAAATGACTACAAACAAAAAAAGGGAGCAGATTTCTCTACTCCCTTTTGAAATCCTACTATATGTAGGGAACGAATTACATCAAGTTTGAAATTGAAGCTTTTCTGTAATAAACGTTCAAGTGAGGATTAGCTGTCAAGTCACCTGTTAAACGACCAGTTGAAGTACTTGCATTCTCAGCAAATGGGTTTGCAACTAGACCATAACGTGTCTTGAAAGCGATCTGTGGTTGAAAACTAGCGGAATCAACTGCACGAACCATCTGAAGAGGAACGTAAGGACAGTAGAATACACCAGCATCCATCGGAGAATCACCTTTGTAACCAACACAGTAAAACTCTTGTGCGTGAGCATCGGCATAAGGATCAACATAAACTTTATATCGACCATTAAGAACACCAGCAAACGTAGAAGATGATGTGTCTGAATTAATGTCAGTACTCATTGCTGGAGCATAATCCAACATTCCTGCCATTTGAAGAGCGGAAGCGACATCTGAAGAAGTCATAAGGATATTTCCTTTTCCTCTGCGTGTGTCTTTTCCAATCTGGTTAGCATCTTTTTCAATCTGCATCATCAGACCTTTGAATTTCTCAACCATCCAACGACCATTAGAATCGGTGTCAAGGTCAAAAATTCCAGCAGTTGTAGTACCGATTTGAGCACCAACTGCAGCGTTTATGTAAATCTTACGAATTACTTCACGGTTGATCTCAACTAGGATTTCACTAGATAGGATGTTAGCAAGTTCTGCTTCTGCATCCAATCCATGAACAGCACGTAAATCCTGTGCTAATTCCATAGAATACGAACCTTTGAGGGCACGTGTTCCAGCAGAGATGGATATCTTCTCAATTGAGAATGACATCTCACCAGCAATATCGCCCTCACCACCGTCTGTTTCCAGAGCACTTGAAGCAGCAAATTCTGTTCCTGTTTGACCAGTTCCGTCAGTACCCGTGATCAAAAGACCAGGCGTTTTGACTGTATCACCAGTATTAGCTGTTCCAGACTCACTTGCGACTGTATCAGCATTAACACCAGGCATTTCAGCTCCAGCCATTGTATTAACACGACTCTTGAGCGCGAAAATAAGACCTGTTGGTCCTGACATTGGTTGAACTCCACAAACGTCATATGCAACTAACTGAGGCATTGCTCGGCGAACCATAGAGATCAAAACTGGGTCTGCAAAATTGAATGCTGCTGTTTGAACTGGATTTCCAGCAACACCACCCAAAGATGGGTTAGTGGATGTCAAAGCGTTGATTGTCGTTGGTGTTGCTTCCGACAATAAACCAGATTGACCTTGCATTGCTTGATCTTGAGCGTATTGGTATTCTGTGTTCTCAAGACACATAGCGGTAACGGCACGTTTGTGACTATCTGTGATCTTTGGAAGATCTGGATGGTCTAAAACCGGAGCCCACTTTTCATTTAAATTTTCTGCGAGTTTCATATTATTTAACTCCTATAATATGGATTAAAAAAAATTGTAATATTTAATTACGAGCAATAGCGTGGCTATATGCTTCCATTATGTTAGACATCTTTACAGGAGTTTCCTCTTGATCTTCTGAACTAACACTTTCTTCACTGATAACTTCATCCTTTTTAACTTGACTAGGGAAATAACTTTCCTTAATCTGTTTTACTTTACTTTCAAAATCTTCGACATCGCCTTCTTCCATTGAAACACCTTCTGTAAGTTCTTTCAATTTTTCAGATTGTGTATCAGCAAGGTCATTGCTAACTTCTTCGACAATCTTATTTTTGCGATATTCGTTAAGTTCGTTTGTAACTTTAACGTTCTCTTCGATTTTGCCATTTAATTTGGTTTCTAATTCCTCAACGCGGTCAAATAAGTTTTCAACCATGTCTACTTTTTCTTCTGGAACTTCGATGTAATGTTCTTGGAAAAGACCTTTCAATCCACCAATGAACTCTTCTGTAATTTCACTTCTAAGTGAACTGTCGAGGGAAAGTTCGTTTTCTTTCATCCATTCTTCAACAACATAGTTCAAGTATCCGTCAACTTTTTCTGTCAACTCATCCCTAAAGGAAATGATTTCTTCTTGAAGATTCTTAGAATATTCTTCTTCCAGTTCTTCGGTCTTCTTTGTTACCGTTTCCATAACTTTCTGATAAACAGCGGCTTCAAAAATTGTAGATGCTTTAGACTTAAACTCTTCAGAAAGTTCTTCACCTTGAACAAGTGCTTCGATGTCTTCTTTGACATTGATTTCTGGAAGGTCAGATGGTTTTATCTTCTTTTTCTTTTTACCGACTTCATCTTTTTCGTTGTCAGAATCAGTTGGGGTTGGTCCACCTAAATCTTCTGCTTCAGCAACATCCATTAAAGATTTCCACTTAGCGGTGACTTCTTCTTTTTTCATACCATTAACAGCATCAAAAAGAGCTTTAATCATTCCCGATTTAGTAGAAGGCATTTTGACTTCTTCTATTTTTTCTTCTTGAACTTCTTCTTCTTGAACTTCTTCTTCTGGAGTTTCAACAAGTTCATCCTGTTGTTCTACTTCTTCCAGAACTTCATCTTGGTTTGTAATTTCTTCGTTACTCATTTGAAAACTCCTAAAAATTTATAGTAAATTGGTTCGTGTTAATATTTATAATAATCATAAATTAGACATTAATTTGGTGAATTCTCTCAACTTAATTTCTTCAAGTTGTTTTGAAGGAGCTGCTTCAATAATTTTCTTCGCTCTTTCTATATCTTGTTCCTTTAGTAATCCATTATCCCAAACCCATTCTTTACCTTCCATAATACCTTCAACGAAAGCATTTGGAGCGGATGGATCAGCAACAATGTCTGCAGCGGTTGCAAGATAAAAATCGCTTTGAACGATTTGTGCTTTGTCTTTTGATTCTGATTTCAAAGTTCCCATTCCCCTTGAGGAAACACCCAACTTGCAACCTTCATCAATAAAACTCTTTACTATTTTTCCATTTGGTGTATCGAGTATTTTTGCTCGACCAACAAAGTTAGACCCTTCTTTTACCAAAGAAGTAATCATATGAGAAGCACGATCCAAATTAACAGTAGGACCGTCAGGATGACCTAACTCTCCAAATGCACGTTTTGGTTCAACGTATTCTTTCACATAACGTTTTACTTCTTTTTCTAGAACGCCCAAAGGATATATTCTTCCGTTTTTATTTTTCGTTTCCGATTGCATAAAAATACCTTCGATAAAATACTGCTTAGGTTTATCGGAACTTGCTTCAACTAGTTCATAATCCACGGCTTCTTGTAACTCGCAAATTAATTTCATTTTGACCTACCCTTTGTTATTAAATGCAAAATCTAAGACTTTCATGAATGATTTTGTATCTTTGTTCATGTTGTCTTGTGTTTTTTTCTTATTACTACTATTTAGTGAATCGAATGTCTTCAGAATAGTTTTTGCTGAATCTGCATCAATTGGTACAGATGTTCCAGATTTGAAAGTTATATTCGATTCTTTTTTCTTTTTTACTATACTTCTTAGTTGGTCTATAACATCTTCACCCAAAGGTTTTTTTGACCGTATTACCCCTTCTACTTTTTTCTCAGTTACAGGAAAACCTATTGATTTTCTAAACTCTTTAAACGATTTCATTATATACCAGCTGACGCTACTACTGTGTAAGTACCATTTGTTACATTTGCCAGTATAAATTGGTCAGTATCTTTATTAATTACTGTTACTGAACCAGCAGGTAAAGTAATAGAACCCTGAACCGTTCCGCCCGTTCCTCCTTCAGTTCCATCATTTTCAACTACTGAAATGATTGAAACAGCTGAGCAATAAACTGCAACAGATGTTGCTTTACCCAAACTTAATTCGGTGGCAGTTGTGGCAGTTTTTGCTGCTAATAGTTTCATTGTGTCTCCATTGGTTGTGCTTCTACTTCTGGTTGAGGTTCAGCTTGTACCTCTACCTCAACAGGAACTTCTTGTTTATCCTGAAACATACTAGCAGAAACTTCTTGTTTTCTTGTTGCCAAAGAACTCATTACTTTATCTGCTATGATTGAATCAAAGGCATCGTTTACTTTTATTGGTTGTGAATTCATTGCAAAATCTACAATGTCTACAGCTTTAAATTCTTTTTGTGCTGGTTGTTCCGCCATTTTTTTTATCTCCAAAAAATTATCTATTAATATTTATAAACATTATGACACTCTAAATGTCATCAATAGTCATATCACCATCAAAGTCACCCTCTTTTTTCTCTTTTTCTATCTGTTCATCTTCGATTCTTATTTCTTCTTCTGACTGTCTTAGAATATTCTTTCTAAAATACTCTCTAGAATAATAATTACCGACATATTCTTCCATGTTTCTGGCAAGATCAACTCTCTGAGTCAATGTTTCTTGTTGTTTGAATTCTGTATAGTAATGATCCTTTTCAAACTTATAATGAACTTTATCTTTTATTTGAGACCATTCTTCAGAAGTTATTATGTTCTTCAGTAACAATTGTTTTTCTAGTATTTCACCGAAAAGCATTGAAAATCTTGTTTGTAATTTACCAATAAACTTACTGAAAAGAAGCTCGTCCCTAGTAATCTCGCTTTCTCTCCCCAAAGAGAAACCAGAGTCAGCCTCTAGTCGAGATACAGGAACGTGCATTGCCTTGTACATTTTCTTTTGAAAGTATTCTACATCCTCTAATTGACCTAGATTTTCTCCGCCTGGAAGAGTAGTAATCTCTGTTCCTCTACCACCTTCTCTACGAGGCAACCAATAATCTTCCAACATTGATTGGTGTCGTCTGTCGTCTTTGACTTCACCAGTAGTTGAATCATAAACCAGTTTATTTTTATATCGTGTCATGATGTCACGAATATATTGTTCTGCTTTTAATTTAGGTAGATTACCAACATCAATATAGAAAATCCTTCGTTCAGGAGCTCGTGAAATACGATAGATGACAATAGCATCTTCTACCATTCGTAGTTGATTGAGTGGTTTGATTGCTTTGTGGAGATAGGATAATACACCAGTTTTTGTTGGACTGAGTAAACCAGAAGTAGCGTACGCGATACTATCACCCGAAATTAATATACCATCAGAAGTTCTATTTCCCAATCCAGATTCATTATAGTTGAACATTGAATTGACACTTACTTCTTTTTTCTTTGGATCAGCTGTGTCTTTTTGATTAATCTGTTTTACTTTTTTGATTTTTGTAGCATCAAGACTACGGAGTTCAACAATTCCAAGATTTGGATTGTTCTCATCAATCATAATATGATAGTATAACTTACCTTCTACATACCATCTGCGAAAAATATCGTAACCAAAATTATTAAAGTTCAATAAATCCAATACTGTGCTGAATTCATCGGTTATTTTTTTCTTAATTCCAACGGATAAATTTGTTCTGTCAAGGATAATATCAACAGGATTTCGTGTATCATCTATTACAATCGATTCGTTGATAATATTGTCTATTGCTATTTCGCAATCAGAAGTTTGAGCCATTTCACGATATTTTAGAATCAGTTCAATTTCGTTTTTATATTGACCATCTAAATCTAGAGAGGTTCCGTAAGCACCAGCTCCAGATACCATCATGGAACCATCGTCATTTTCCGGCATAGTAAATGCTGGAACACTTGCGTTTGCTGCTCCTTGATTCTTTCTTTCAATTTTGAAACCGAATATTTCAAAAGCCATAATTTATTCTCCTAATATAATGTTTATTCATCTGTTTCATCTCCACCAAGAACGTCTTTTCGATCCCAATGATCATATGCCCAATTACAAGTATAAGTTTCTATTGCACTAGACTCCCAACTAAGAGGAATGCTAGATATTGAAGTTGGAAACGCACCTCTAAAATAATAGGTTTGTAATGACTTCCCATTTTTACTATACTGAGTTACATTTAAATCTGTTTTGTAATCAGCATTAGTGCCTTCGTTGACTGCAGATGTTCCTACTATATCGATATCTCTAGTATTTAGGTCAGGTTTTGACACTAAATTTATCCATCTTTCAAGATTTTTTCGTATAGCAAAATTTTCATCGTTGATAATTGTAGTTTCCCACGCGTCAAAAGTTCTATCGGATGCAACTTTTAGTGCTTTTCCATGATAGAATATGTCGTATGTTGTAAGTGTAGATGCGGGAATAGATGAGGCTGAAATTAGGAATTTATATTTGTCACTACCGACTACCGATAGAGCGGAGGGGAAGTTAAGATTAACATTAAAAAGGGATGATCGTGCACCACCCCCTGTTAGATTTGATTTGAATTCTGAGATTCCGAAAGCCATTCATTTATCTATTTCTATGATTAGTTTGATGACCATGTATCAAAGCACCATTCTACTGAATACTCTTCTATACCGTCAGTTTCCCACGAAAGAGCAATCTCCCCAAGATTTGTAGGCCAAATATTATTAATGGTGTAACTTTGACCATCTTCACCGTCTTTGTTTACCTGAGTGACGGTAGCTTGTCCCTCGAAATATGCTCCATCTACAGTTGCATAAGGACCATAATCCGTATTTCTTTCGCCGTCAAGTTGACCAGAAATTGTTCTCATCCATTCCATGACTTTATTTCTCATAGAAAAGTCGTCATCATTAATTATGGTAGTCGTCCAATTATCAAAAGTTCTAAACCCAGCATATTTAATTGGTCTTCCAACATAGTTTATAGGAAGAGCAGCAATAGTTGAGCCAGGAATCTGTGCAGCTTTAACCAATATAGTTTCGTTGTTTTTAAAAGATAACGAACCATCAACCGAATTATCTATTTTTACTTTAAATAAATTAGGTCTTGCGCCCCCGCCGTTTGAAGCAATGTTAGATTTAAATTGTGAAACTGCAAATGCCATATTTTTCCTTTTAAATTATTCTTGGTCGCCCAAGTCTGTGGAAGTAAGTTGAGCAGTTGTAGTGTAATAGTTATATTCCCAAGTAACATTAAATTCTTCCATTGCACCTGTTGTGTCATAACTTAACTCCATTGCATCAACAGCACTTGGCCAACAATCTTGAAAATCAAAGTCTATTGCTACACTACCATCTTTTGTATATTGTCTTATTTTAAGCGTAGTATACCAATCAGCCGGAACCACACTCCCTGCTAAATTGTTTTCGCTTCCGTTAATATACTCTGCCCATTTTTCCATCGCGATTCTTATTCCATAATCTTCTGGATTAATGAACGTGGTGGATAAAGTTCCAAACGTCATTTCGCCAGGGATTTTAACTGTTCGACCAAAGTATTGCTTTTCTATTGGTGTAATAGTTAAGCCAGGAATTGAAGTAGTAGTACATTGATACTGAGATTTCCGTAGTGCCTCCAACCCTTCAGGTCCAGACGGAGAGTATATTTGAACGTCAAATAAACTAGGTCTAGCGCCCCCTAATGTGAGCGCCGACTTAAAGTCTGAAATTTTTCCTATTGCCATTTAATTTCTCCTAATCTTGTTGTAAGTATTTATATCAAAAATATTAAACAGCACCAACGACTTCGGAGAATTCTACACCACTTCTAACAGCAACAAAGTTGAGTTGAATGAAGTTGATAGCTCGTGAAGGTTTGATGAAAATGTCTCCCCTAAACGAATTAGAATCTACAACTTGAGCAGTATTATTAGAAGCATCACACACGACTCTAAAGTCTTGTATTCCACCTCTACCCTGAATGTCTCTCAAGAACGGTTCTACCATTGCAACAAACTGTGAACGTGTGACCTCATCGTTGAA
>JACKQG010005234.1_pt1 | contig 14436 bp, 11 predicted proteins | sample 8237621 | NCBI WGS metagenome assembly JACKQG01 (sample SAMN15677084, study PRJNA649215) | marine metagenome | biome: marine; feature: Black Sea; material: saline water; isolation source: suspended particulate matter (SPM) from the Black Sea western gyre | collected 2013-06-09/2013-06-10 | depth...
CGGGCGCTTACTGATTTATATGAGCCGGGATCTATCATTAAGGACATGCTGGCGGCTCCAGCACTAGAGGAAAAGCTGTATGATCCCTCGGACAAGTTTGATGTATCCCAGGGGTATATCGAGGTCGGCGGTAAAAGAATCAGGGATATCCATAAGTTTGATATCCTGACCTTTACAGAGGTATTTAAAAGGTCATCCAATGTCGGCTCTGTACAGATCGGGCTGAAGCTCGGCGCCAAGGATTATCACAGTTATCTTAAAAAATTTGGCTTTGGCTCAAAGACAGGTATAGATTTTCCGGGTGAGGTGAGTGGAATTTTCAGGGATCTTAAAAGGTGGTCAGGTACGTCCCTCGCTGCTCTTTCTATCGGGCAGGAGATAGGTGTAACTCCTTTGCAGATTCTGAGGGCCTACTCTGCTATAGCAAATGGCGGTGCCCTGGTTAAACCGTATCTGGTGTCGGACATAATCTCGGCGGACGGTCAGGTGATCAAGAGTGTTCGTCCTGAAATTGAACGTCAGGTTATTTCCCGCGAGACTGCAAGGGTGACTACGGAAATTCTGAAGACAGTGGTTGAAGAGGGCGGTACTGCAATGAGAGCAGATATTCATGGCAATCTTGTGGCAGGAAAAACAGGTACTGCGCAGATATTTGACAGCAAAACCGGTCAGTATTCAAAGGATAAATTTGTGAGTTCATTTGTTGGTTTTGTGCCGGCAGATGATCCGTTACTTGCGCTTATTGTAGTGGTTTATGAGCCCGACGGCCGTGGCTATGGCGGGGTTGTGGCTGCACCGGTCTTCAGGAAAATTGTGGAAAATACTTTCACGTATCTTGATGTGCCTATGGAGCGGGATGAAAATCAGATCTTACTTGTGAGTCAATGATCCTTGCGGATCTGCTAAGCGGTCTGACGGCAAGGATAAGTGGATCTCTTGAGATCCCTGTAAAAGGGGTTGCTTATGACTCAAGAAAGGTCGGTAAAGGATATTTATTCGTAGCTATTCAGGGATTTTCCATGGATGGTCATGACTATATAGAAGAGGCTCTCAGCAGAGGGGCGATTGCAATAGTCACCGAATACGGGCGTGGGAATAAGGCTTGCGGTGCGGAAGTTATTGTGGAGGTATCTGACAGCCGTATTGCACTGGCCCTGATAGCTTCGGAGTATTACGGAAGGCCGTCAGAGAGTTTGTCGCTTGTTGGTATCACAGGGACCAATGGCAAGACAACAACAAGTTTTATTACAAAGAGTATTTTAGAGGCGGGCGGCATGCAGACCGGCCTGTTGGGAACAGTTAAATATATAACCGGGAAAAAGTCATCTGAGTCCGTGATGACCACCCCGGAATCGCTTGAACTGCAGGGCTATCTCAGGGATATGGTGGATGCCGGTATGGACTATGCCGTTTTGGAAGTATCATCACATGCTTTGTCGCTTAAGAGGGTGGAAGGCTGTAATTTTAAGGTGGGAGCATTTGTGAATCTTTCACAGGATCATCTGGATTTTCATGGCTCTATGGAGGAGTATTACCAGGCCAAGAAAAAGCTATTCAGTTATATTTCGGATGACGGTTATGCCGTGATAAATCAGGACGATCCGGCTGGTGAGCGTCTTTGCAGTGAGCTTGGAAACAGGATGATTACATGCGGTACAGATGCAGGCTGCATGCTCAGGGCTATGAATGTAGAGGAACAGTTCAATAATAAGGGAAAGGGCCGCGGGGTACCTTCCGGAATGTCGTTTGATATTTGCACCCCTGAGAGTGCCTTCAGGGTTTCTACAGGGCTTATAGGGCGTTTTAATGTACAGAACATTTTAGTGGCCGCAGGCATTGCCCGGTCACAGGGTCTGGGTGCTGATGTTATAACCGAGGGTATACGGAATGCCCTTCCGGTCGAAGGACGTTTTGAGCGTGTAGATGAGGGTCAGGCATTTCTCTGTGTTGTGGATTTTGCACATACTGATGATGCGCTGCTGAAGCTTTTAACGGAGATAAGACATATTACTGCGGGAAAGGTAATAACTGTATTTGGATGCGGCGGCGACCGGGACAGGTCTAAGCGGCCTTTGATGGGTGCTGTTGCCGCAGGTCTTAGTGACCATATATTTATTACATCGGATAATCCCCGTTCGGAAGATCCGGTGATGATAATAAATGAGGTTATCACAGGTATCAGCAGAGATAATTATACCGCGGTTTCCGATAGGGAAGAGGCCATACGGGCAGCGGTTGCTTTGGCAAAAGAGGGAGATACACTTGTTGTGGCAGGAAAGGGACATGAAGAGTATCAGATTGTGCAGGGGGTAAAGCATCACTTCAGTGACAGGGAAGTGCTCGTCAGGGCGATAAGGGAAATAGTATAACGATGACACCAGTAAGGCTATATGAAGAGGATAAAGAAAATTATAGCGATAGATGAGACATTAATGGCAGAAATATCTCTGGACAATATTATCGAGGCAACCGGAGGAAGATTTCTTGGAAGGCCCGGGATCAGCTTTAGCGGTGTTTCTATTGATTCAAGGGCTATTACCGGAAGTGATCTGTTTTTTGCGATCAGGGGTGACCGGTTTGACGGGCATGATTTTCTGGATACTGCATTATCGGTATGCGCAGGTGCGGTTGTTGAGAGGATACCGGTCTCATTTGATCAGGATAAAACGCTTATTTATGTCAAAGACACACTGCGAGCATTACAGGATCTTGCACATTATATAAGGAGCAGGTGTTCGATACCGGTTGTGGCAGTTACCGGCAGTAATGGAAAAACTACCACCAAGGAGATGCTCTGGCATGTCCTGTCCTCAAAGTTCAGGACTCATCGTAATGAGGGCAACCTGAACAATCATATAGGATTGCCCCTGAGCATTATGAAATTGGCGTCTGATGATGAGGCCATGGTACTGGAAATGGGGATGAATGCTGCCGGTGAAATTCGCCGGCTTTGTGAAATTGCCGAACCGGGATATGGAATTATAACCAATGTAGGGCTTGCTCACATAGGCATGCTTGGAACTCAAAGGGCTGTCAGAGATGCCAAACTTGAGATGCTGCAGAATCTTGGCACAGCAGTGCTTAATTCTGATGATGATTATCTTATGCAGGGGGTAAGAGAGCTTAAGGATTTTGAGGGGGAGATTATAACCTTTGGTATAGATTCCGATGCTGATGTAAGGGCTTCTGATCTTGTTCCTGTAAGCGGTGGCATTAACTTTACACTACAGATTCGAAACGGAGATAATGCGATGGTAACTCTTCGAGCCAGTGGCACTTTCAATGTATACAATGCTCTTGCTGCGGCCGCGGTCGGGTATGCCCTGGGTATGGATGCCGGCAGTATGGCTTCTGCTTTGAGTAAATACAGGGGCGTCTCGATGCGTTTTGAGATTATCCCGATCGCAGGCATGATCCTGATAGATGATTCATATAATGCAAATCCCGGCTCTGTAACGGAGGCTTTGAGAGAACTCGTGCATCTGGCAGAAGGCCGCAGGGTGGCTGTGCTGGGAGATATGGGTGAGTTGGGCGATCATGCCGAATCCGCTCATAGCGAGATTGTCCATCTGGCAGCAACTCAGGGTATAGAGGTATTTGTTGCAGTAGGAAGGATGATGTCCAGAGCGGCAGAAGAAGTTTTTAAGGAAAGAGAAAATGAAAGCGGTTTAGAAGTTTATCAGTTTGGTGATTCTGATACTGCCGCCGCAGGGATCAGTAAAATTCTCCGCGTCGGAGATACCCTGCTGGTAAAAGGATCGAGATCAATGCAGATGGATATAATTGTCAGGAGTATTAAAAATGCTGTTTAAGATTTTTTATTCATTCCATGAGTCGATATCAGCCTTTAATGTTTTTAGGTATATAACGTTCAGGACTGCGCTAGCCACGATTACAGCGATGTTGATTACTGTGATCGTGACGCCATGGTTTATAAAGAAGCTGAAAAAAATGAGTATGACACAGTATATAAGGGATGACGGCCCGCAGACGCATCTATCTAAATCGGGCACGCCTACGATGGGCGGGGTATTGATTATCCTTTCGGTTGTTGTCAGCGTGCTGTTGTGGGGCGACCTGACTAACAGGTATATGTGGATCATGCTTACGGCCATAGCAGGTTTTGGCATGATTGGTCTTATAGATGATTATCTTAAGGCTATAAAGAAAAATCCGAAGGGATTGAATGGGTGGTATAAGCTTGGATTGCAGATTGTGCTGGCCCTGATAATAGGGTTTATTTTCTACAGTGATCCCAGTGATAATTATGCGGCAAAGCTTAGTATTCCATTTTTCAAAAAATGGCTTGTTGACCTGGGATGGTTCTATATCCCCTTCTCAATTCTTGTAATAGTCGGCTCTTCTAATGCAGTTAATCTGACTGACGGTATTGACGGACTGGCCATAGGACTTGTAGGGATTGCATGTCTAGCCAACGGGGCGCTCGTATATATTGCCGGTCATGCCGGATTTTCTCAGTATTTGCATGTAATTCACCTGCAGGGGGTGGGTGAGCTTACAGTTTTTTGCGGGGCCCTGTTCGGGGCATCTCTGGGTTTCCTCTGGTATAACAGCTATCCGGCTGAGATATTTATGGGAGATGTCGGCTCTTTAGGGCTTGGCGGAGCGCTGGGGACCCTGGCAGTTATTACAAAACAGGAAATCGTGCTTGCCATCGTAGGAGGTATATTTGTTATCGAGACTTTTTCCGTAATGATACAGGTTGTCTCTTTTAAACTAACGGGTAAAAGGGTATTTAAGATGGCCCCGATTCATCACCACTTTGAGGTGAAGGGGTGGGCAGAGCCGAAGATTATTGTCAGATTCTGGATCGTGGGTATAATCCTCGCATTGCTCAGCCTGACAACACTTAAGGTGCGGTAGAAATAACAGGGAGAAAAGCAGGTAAGAGATGGTGAAAGTGGAAAAGAAAAGTATGAACAAATTTACGGATAAAAGGGTATTGGTAGTCGGGTGTGCCAGAAGCGGGACCGGTGCTGCTAATCTACTTTCATTTCTTGGAGCCAGGGTGACCATTACTGACAGGAGACCTGCAGAGATGTTGAAGGCGCATTTAAAGGGGCTGAAGTCCTCGATTACAGTGGTGACAGGCGAGATTCCTGTAGAGCTTTTTGAATCTGCCGAGTTGATTGTCATAAGTCCCGGAGTACCCTTGACGATTCCTGAGATCATCAGTGCGATGGCAGCCGGGGTAGCGGTTATAGGTGAGCTGGAACTTGCCTACCAGGTGGTTATGCTTGCTGCAGATCGGCCGGCAAATTCAAGAGCTGTCGGCGTCTTCGGCTCAGAAACCCCGCCACCGCATTTTACAGGAATCACCGGCACAAATGGAAAATCTACGGTGACCACCCTTGTGGATCTTATGTACGGGGCAGCGGGGTTTAATTCACTCCTGGGCGGCAATATTGGGAATGCGCTTACCGAGGAGATACTGAAGTGCGGGAAGAAAACCGATCTTCAGGGCCTGGACTATATAGTGGCGGAGATATCCAGTTTTCAATTAGAAACAATAAGTGAGTTTGCCCCTTTTATAGCGGCGATACTTAATATAACCCCGGATCATATGGACCGGTATGTCAGCCTGCAGGACTATATCAATGCCAAGTTCAGGATATTTGAGAAACAGACAAAGGACGGTTACCTGGTGCTTAACGCCGATGACCAGGTGCTGATGAAGGCCTTTCAGGAGATAAGAGATGACAGCAGCGGGCCTCAGGTTTTTTTCTTCAGCAGGCAGCATGAGGTAAAGGGAGTCTTTGTCCGTGACGGGCTTGTTTACTGCAGTCTGCCGCAGTTGGAGGTATCTGAACTGCCTCTTATTGCATTAAGTGAGATTCGGATAAAGGGTGTTCATAATCTTGAAAATGCTATGGCTGCTGCATTGATTGCCCTTCTTTCAGGCTGTCCGTATCAGGCAATCAGGGATGTCTTAATGTCTTTTTCAGGACTTGAGCACCGGCTTGAGTATGCGGGAGAAGTCAATGGCGTACAGTATATAAATGATTCAAAAGGAACCAATACCGGTGCCGTTGCGATGTCTCTGCAGAGTTTCAGCGGACCCGTGGTGCTGATTATGGGTGGCAGTGATAAGGACAGTGATTTCGGGGTGCTTAAGGATGTGATTGGCGAAAAGGTCAGCAGGCTTATTTTACTGGGCGAGGCTGCTGGTAAGATCAAAAAGGCACTCGGGGATGCTGTAGAAATGGTTGTTGTCGGCAGTCTGCGTGAAGCGGTGCTGGAAGCAGCTTCACAAACAATCCCCGGCGATACAGTGCTGCTCTCACCTGCATGTGCAAGCTTTGATATGTTTGTGGATTTTGAGGACCGCGGCAGACAGTTTAAAAAAATAGTTAAGGAGCTGGCTAATTGAAAATTCGCTTGTACGTACTTTATGGAGGACAGTCGCATTGCGCTTAATAACCCGTGATACGAGGAGCATTGTTATCTCTATTCTTATACTTGTCGGCATAGGTACGCTGATGGTGTTCAGTTCTACCGCAGTTTTATCTGCGCGTAAGTATGGCAACGGCTTTCACTATCTTTGGAAACATCTTTTTACGGTTTTTATAGCTGCCAGTGCAATGACAGCTCTTGCAAAGATGGACTATCGCAGACTCAGGCCTCATATAAATATTCTGATGGGGGCGGCGGTTGTGATGCTTTTGCTTGTTTTTATGCCGGGGATCGGGATCTCTGCAAACGGGGCGAGGCGCTGGCTTAGACTATGGCCGATGACGTTTCAGCCCTCGGAATTTGTGAAGTTGGTAATGGTTGTTTTTATGGCGGATTATATGACAAAAAATATACACAGGATGAAAAGTCTGAAATACGGGCTTCTGATTCCAGGAGCGATTATGCTTGGATTTCAGGCTATCATTATATTTCAGCCTGATTTCGGGGCGGTTATGAGCCTTGGTGTTATTACTGTCGGGATGCTTTTGATTGGAGGAACCAGTCTGAAGCACATGGGCGGTCTGTTGCTGCTGTCGCTGCCAGCTATATATTTTCTGGTTTTTACCTCTGCTTACAGATTGAAAAGGGTTATGTGTTTTACCGATCCGTGGAAAGATGCCTATGGATGCGGTTTTCAGCTGATACAGTCCTTCATCGCTTTTGGAAACGGTAACTGGCTTGGTGTTGGTCTGGGCGGCAGTAAACAGAAACTATATTTTCTGCCGGAGGTTCATACGGATTTCATTTTTTCACTTGTCGGTGAGGAACTGGGCCTCATAGGAGTATTGGCAGTACTTAGTCTGTTTGTAGGTCTTTTTATAAAGGGCGTACAGCTTGCTAAACGTATCACTGATCCCTTTAGTTATTTTCTGGCCCTGGGGCTCTCGATAATGATAGGTGTGCAGGCAATTATAAATTTTGCGGTTGCTACAGGCCTTATGCCTACCAAGGGTCTGCCTCTGCCGTTCATAAGCTATGGCGGTTCTGCCCTGCTGATAAATATGGCTGCCGCAGGAATACTTATCAGTATTTCTATTCACAATGAGCGGGAGAAAAGGGAACAGAGGGTAGATTATAGACATGTGCAGCCGAGAACGGCACATGCAAAGAGGCTAAAATGAATATTTTAATTGCCGGCGGAGGTACAGGAGGACATCTTTTTCCCGCATTAGCGGTTGCAAAGTCCCTTATCGCGATCTCTCCAGATGCACATATTACCTTTGCAGGCACGGCCAGAGGGATAGAAGCGCGTATTGTTCCCAAAGAGGGATTTGATATCAGATTTATCCGCTCAGAGGGACTGGTTGGGAAAAGTATTATAAAGACGGCCCATTCTCTATTGAAGCTGCCCCTTTCATTTACTGATTCATACAGTATTTTAAACGAGCTAAGACCAGACCTTGTAATAGGAGTGGGAGGGTATAGTGCGGGTCCTGTGACCATGTGCGCTAAGATGATGGGTATTCCCACAATGATACATGAACAGAATATTTTCCCGGGACTCACAAACAGGATCCTGGGTAAGTTTGTTGATACGGTGGCCGTCAGTTACCACGAAAGCATAAAGTACTTTCCGGAGGGCAGGACTTATCTTACAGGTAATCCTGTACGCCATGAAATAGTAAAAGGCAGTCGGGACAGAGGCATGGAAATCTTCAGTCTTGCAAAAGACAGGTTTACGATTTTTGTTTTCGGCGGCAGTCTCGGGGCCAGCAGTATTAATAAGGCAGTTGGTGAGGCACTTACGTTTTTGCAGCCATACAGGGACAGAATACAGTTTCTACATCAGACCGGTGAAAAAGAGTGCAGTTCTATGAAGGAAGTGTATCGGGCGAGTGAGTTTATGGGCACCGTAGTCCCCTTTGCCTATGAGATGGCTGATGCTTATGCAGTTTCGGATTTAGTTATATCGAGGGCAGGGGCAACAACCCTTTCGGAACTGACCGCCTGCGGCAAGGCAGCAATCCTGATGCCGTATCCGCATGCGGCCGCAAACCATCAGGAGATTAATGCCCGAAAACTCTGGGATCTCGGAGCCGCGCAGATGCTCCTGGATGAGGAGCTTGACGGACATTCACTTGCGGAAATGATTACACAGCTCATAGAGGATCCTGATGCAATCGGCATGATGGAAAGAACAAGTAAGTCTATTGGCAGTACTGAGGCCTCTAACAAGGTTGTTCAGCTTGCAATGGGATTGCTTAAAAAAAAAGTTAGAGATCAAAATTACGGGATAAAGGCCGCGGCCGTCCCCTTTGAGGATTAATTTATTGAAGGCAGTAAGGGAGCATATGTATAGAAGATTTGAGAGGGTACATTTTGTGGGGATAGGCGGCGTCGGAATGAGCGGTATCGCAGAGGTGCTGCACAACCTCGGATATAAGGTGGAAGGATCAGACCTCAGGGATTCTGAGACGACCAGGCGACTTGAACAGCTTGGGATAAAGATACATTTAGGACACAGAGAGGACAATGTGAAGACAACCGATGTTGTTGTAATCTCCTCGGCTGTGGCAGCTGACAATCCTGAAGTACTCATGGCCGGTAAACTCTCTATTCCCGTGATTCCAAGGGCCGAAATGCTTGCCGAACTGGCCAGGCTGAAGTACGGTGTTTTGATTGCCGGTGCTCACGGCAAAACGACTACTACGTCTCTGGTAGCGAGCATACTCGGTGAAGCAATGCTGGATCCCACCGTTGTGATAGGGGGAAAGCTTAAGGGGATGGGAAGTAATGCGAGGATGGGAGAGGGCGAATTTATGGTTGCAGAGGCGGATGAAAGTGATGGCTCCTTTCTGAAGCTTACACCGACTATTGCAGTAGTTACAAATATAGACAAAGAGCACATGGATTATTTTAAGAGTATGGATGAGATACGAGGTGCATTTGTATCCTTTATCAATAAAGTTCCCTTTTACGGTCTGGCAATCCTCTGTGGCGACAATAAATATATACAGGATATATTGCCGGAAGTCCGTCGGAGATTTATTACGTACGGAGTGGGAGAGGGTCATGACCTGATTGCAAGTGAGATAGTAATCGGGAACACCATGACAAGGTTTGAGGTTCTGTTAAATGGTACTTCTTTGGGATTGTTTGAGGTCCCGCTGCCCGGAAGGCACAATGTCTGCAATTGCCTGGCCGCGATAGCCGTGGCAAATGAGTTGAAGGTAGATATTAATATTATCAGGCAGGCGCTGAAAAACTTCAGCGGCGTGCAGCGGCGTTTTGAATTTAAGGGCAGTATCGCCGGCATTGATGTTATTGATGACTATGCACATCATCCTTCAGAAATAATGGCTACGCTTAAAGCGATGAAAGAGGCAATGGATAATGATAATGTTATCAAAGGAAAAGGCGGCAGGCTGGTAGCAGTATTTCAGCCGCACCGCTACACCCGGACGCGGGATCTGCTGGAAGAGTTTATTGATGCCTTTGTTGATGTCGACAAATTACTTTTGCTGGACATATATCCAGCGGGCGAGAAGCCGCTTCCCGGGGTTAATTCTGAACTCCTTTGTCAGGGTATCACGGAGACTGGTAAGGATGTAATGTACTTCAGAGACAGGGGTGAACTTATAAGCCATCTCGGGATAGAACTTCGCGAAGGGGACAGACTTCTGACCCTGGGAGCAGGGGATGTCTGGAAGCTCGGAGAGGAATTTCTGCAGGCCGGAGACGGGCAGGTGCTTAATTAATGGGAAGAACGAAACTGAGCTTTAATATAGAGGATCTTTTCAGTGGAGAGATTAGACAGGATGAGCCGATGTCAGGGCATACCTCTTTGAGGATCGGAGGACCTGCGGATCTTATGCTTTTCCCTGAAGATCCGGTATCCCTGAAAAATTTATTTATAGCTGCCCGCAGGGAGGACATTCCTGTATGTTTTCTAGGCGGCGGGACAAATATGCTTGTAACGGACAGAGGGATTCGGGGAATGGTAATATCTCTGCGTGCCTTTGGAAACATTGATATTACGAGGGATTCAGATAGCGAAAAGGCAGTACTTTATATTGGAGCCGGCGTCCTTATGGCACAGCTGCATGGCTTTGCAAAAAAGAATGGACTCTCGGGTATTGAGGGCCTTGCCGGTATACCCGGTACTGTCGGAGGTGCTGCGGTTATGAATGCAGGCTCATTCGGTACAGAGATCAAGGATGTAATAGAATCCGTGGGAGTAATGGATATGGATGGAGATATAAAGAGATATAAAGCTGATGAACTTGATTTTGGATACAGGTCCTCAGGTTTACAGAAAGACGTTATTGTACTGGACCTGAGAGTTGTGCTGCAAAAGGACGAGCCTGACAGGGTAGGCGGAAGAATGCGTGAATTTATCGCCAGAAAGCGGGCATCACAGCCTATTGGCGAGGCATCCTGTGGATGTGTTTTTAAAAATCCGCATGGAGATGCTGCCGGCAGACTCATTGAGGCAGCGGGATGCAAGGGTATGAAGTCAGGAAATATAGAGGTGAGCAATCTGCATGCCAACTATTTTATTAACAGAGGCGGGGGGCAGTGCAGCGAGTTTGTAGAGCTGATGAATGCAGTGAGCTTAAAGGTTAAAGAAAACAGCGGCATTGAGCTGGAGCCGGAGGTCAGGATTTTGGGAGAGGCTGCTTAAGGTTGTCTTTTAAGAGAGTGGATAATGAGCGATATACTGGTAACTGATAAAAAAATAGCAGTATTAATGGGCGGGACATCTGAGGAGCGGGAGGTATCTCTTCGGAGTGGTCAGGCTATATTTAATGCCCTGAAAGAAATGGGCTATAACTGCCAGGCTGTGGATGTCGGACCTGATATTACGGATGTCTTGAGGAAGCAACAGATTGAGTTTGCCTTTTTGGCGCTTCACGGCGGTAAGGGGGAAAATGGTGCTATGCAGGGACTGCTGGAGGTTCTTGGGATTCCTTATACCGGATCAGGGATTCTGGCATCTGCTTTGGCGATGGATAAGGAGGCATCAAAAAAAATCTTTGCCTTTAGCGGGATCCCGGTTGCACCTTCTTTAATCATTGCCTGTAAATCAGGGGAGGACGCACTTTCATCCGTTGCACATGATGAAGATTCAGCTGGAATTTATTACTATCCTGATTTTCCGATGCCGAATTTTCTGCTGCCCTGGGTTGTTAAGCCCGCGGATGAGGGTTCAAGCATAGGGGTAAGCATGGTTAAGGATGCAGCGGAATTGCGCAGTTGTCTGGAAAAAACCTTTGTCCCTGGCAGGCGGGTGATGGTTGAGAAATATATTCGAGGCAGAGAGATTCATATCTGTATACTTGGCGACAGGGTACTGGGCGGGGTAGAGGTAAGACCTTCCACTGAATTTTACGATTACGATGCAAAATATACGGCTGGCATGACTGAGTATGTGATACCGCCGGAGTTAGACTATGAAACGTATGAAAGAGTTAAATCTCTGGCATTGAGGGCTTGTATGGTAATTGGTTGCACAGGCATTTCCAGAGTGGATTTTATGGTGGATGATGACGGGATTCCTCATATCCTTGAGGTAAATACTCTGCCGGGAATGACCGCTACAAGTCTTGTTCCAAAGATAGCGGCCTCGGCCGGTATGAGTTTTAATGATTTAATTCGGGAGATGATAAGGCTTGCGATCAACTAAAAAAGCTACGGTTAAAAACAAGAACTCCAGTGCTGTATACAAACGCAGTGAGAAGCTGGTGATATTTTTCAGGAGAGGCGTGTACCTGTTGCTGGCGGTATGCATTGTATGTGCTGCGGTGGTCTCCCTGCAGGCCCTGAGGGATAAGTTTTATGTCAGGGATATAGTTATTACCGGTAATTATCATCTGGACAGGGACGATATTATAGCGAGTACCGGACTAAAGCTGGGAGAGCCTCTGCTAAGGCTTAATCTCGAGGACCTAAATAACCAGTTATTGCAGAATTCCTGGATTACACATGTTGTTCTTAAAAAGAAGTTTCCAGGTACGGTTCTTCTTGATGTTAAGGAGGCCGTTCCAAGGGCATTGTTAAGTATAAGGAATAAAAAATATTTAATGGATGAAACAGGTGATCTTCTGGAGCGTGTCAGGGAAGATATCCCTCAGTTTCTACCGGTTATAAAAGACATCCACCCGGAAAACAGGAAGGCCCTTGCGGAAGCTATGAAGCTTATAGGTGCCGTGTCCGGCAATGGCGGTCTTGCAGGGAAGGATTCTTATGTGATTGGCCTGGAGTCTTACGGCCTTAGCATGGAGGTTGCTGGTGATTTTATTAAGGTAGGCTATGGCGGTTATAAAGAGAAATTGCAGCGCTGGATAGAGCTGGAGCCGGAGATTCGCAGACGGGGTGTCCCGATTAAGTATGTAGATCTCAGGTTTAAAGATCAGGTGATTGTAAAGCCTTTGAAAGAAAATAAGAAGGAGGCAGCGTCTTAATATGCCTTTTGGTTTTATAAAGGATATATCACTTAAGGGCAGCTGTCTGGTGGCTGGCCTGGATATAGGAAGCACAAAGGTATGTGCTGTTATAGGGGAAGTAATTTACCCGGAACGAGGATGGCAGGGAAATCCTGGATCGGCGAAGGCCGGGGCTATCAATGTAATTGGTTCCGGTACAGTTGTTTCAAACGGTATAAAAAAGGGCGTGATTACGAACATGGAGGGCATAGTTGAGGCAGTTCGTGAGGCGGTTCGTGAGGCAGAAAGGTCGGCAGGTGCGGTCGTTAAAAATATTAATGCCGGCATTACGGGCGGACATATAGGCTGTCTCGCAAGTCACGGGGTAATCGCTATTAAAGACAGAGAGATTAAAGCCAGGGAAATCGAGAGCGTGCTTGAGGCGGCCAGAGCGGTAGCTATTCCTTTTGACCGTGAGATCCTGCATGTCATACCAGTGGACTATACCGTAGACGGACAGAGGGGTATAAGCAATCCCCGCGGGATGATTGGCATACGCCTTGAGACGGATGTCCAGATTATTACCGGAGCTGCCGGTATCGTGAAAACCCTTGCCCGAAGCTGTCAGAAAGCTGGAATAGAGATTAGTGAGATAGTACTTAACCCGCTGGCCTCAGCTGATGCATTACTTACAACGGATGAAAAAGAACGCGGTGTAGCGGTTTTTGATATAGGCGGCGGGACAACTGATATGGCAATGTTCAGGGATGGGGCCCTATGTCACTCGGGTGTAATAACCCTGGGAGGCAGTAATTTTACAAATGATATTGCAATTGGCCTGAGAATTCCTTCAAACGAGGCAGAGGCGGTTAAGATAAAATACGGCTGCACTATGCTTTCCCATGCAGACGCCGGTGGGACCGCCGAAATAGGGCCGGCTGCAAACAGCAGGTCAATCCCAAGGAGTTATATTGCAGAGATACTGCAGCCCCGGGCAGAGGAACTTCTGCAGTTGCTCAGAGAGCAATTGATATCAGCAAACCTTCATAAAGACATGAATGCCGGTATTGTATTGACAGGCGGCGGCGCTCTTATGAAAGGCATGGATGCAATGGCAGAAAATATACTGGAGCTCCCGGTCAGGATCGGCAGTCCCGGTCAGGATGGTCTGCTGGACGAAAAATTGTGTAATCCGGAGTTCTCGACCTGTATCGGATTGATGGGCTACGGGACGCGGGAGCATTTGAGAGGTTTTTCAGCGGACGGCCGGGGAATGATGCAGAATATAAGAGTTCGTATATCGGATCTTGCAAGAATATTCAGACATTGATTTAAGAATAAACATAAATTTAGGAGGGCGAATATGAGAATTTTTGAGATGGAAGAGTTAAAGAATAAGGCTGCGAAAATAAAAATCGTTGGTGTCGGCGGCGGCGGCAGTAATGCTGTTAACAGTATGATTGCTTCAAGTCTTGAGGGGATAGAGTTTCTGGCAGTAAATACCGATGCCCAGGCTCTTGAATCTTCTTTAGCTCATCAGCGCATACAGATAGGTAATGAACTTACAAAAGGGTTGGGGGCCGGTGCTAATCCTGAG
>JACKQG010005235.1_pt1 | contig 14436 bp, 16 predicted proteins | sample 8237621 | NCBI WGS metagenome assembly JACKQG01 (sample SAMN15677084, study PRJNA649215) | marine metagenome | biome: marine; feature: Black Sea; material: saline water; isolation source: suspended particulate matter (SPM) from the Black Sea western gyre | collected 2013-06-09/2013-06-10 | depth...
ATGTAGCCGAATTTGCCAAAATTCGGGAATTCGGCTACAGGGCGTTTTAACGTCCTTTCTTTGAATTAGCATGGACATTGATGTCAATGCTGATTACACAATTTTTCAATAAATCTATGGAGGTTTAAAATGAAAACCAAATTTGTCGGTCTATTGGTCGTTGCCATTATGATGGCAACAAGTCTTTTCGCAGAAGCGAAAATCATCCGCGTCCCAGCAGATTATCCCACCATTCAAGAGGGGATTGATGCGGCATTAACCGGTGACATTGTCCTGGTTGCCGATGGGACGTATACTGGCGATGGAAATAAAAACCTGGATTTCAATGGCAAGGCGATTACAGTACGGTCTGAAAATGGTCCTGAATCAACTATCATCGACTGTGAAGTAAGCGGCAGAGGCTTTTATTTTCATAGCGGTGAAGGTATAGGGTCGCAGGTAAAGGGATTTACAGTAAAGTATGCTGATTCTAGCGGTATTTATTGCGCTGAATCTTCTCCGTTAATCGAAAATAACATAGTCACGAATAATTCAAGCAGTTCTGATGGTGGAGGGATTTACTGTTACCACTCCTCACCGGCAATCCAAAACAACGAGATTACGAATAATTTAGCAAATAACAAAGGTGGAGGGATTGCCTGTGAGCACTATTCCTCTCCGTTAATCGAAAACAACAATATTATGTGGAATTCGGCATTAAATAACGGTGGTGGGATTTCTTCCGACGGCTACTCCGACCCGATAATCCGAAACAATCAAATCAAGAAGAATTCGGCAAACGACGAAGGTGGAGGGATTTTTTGTAGCAATCCCTCTGACCCAAACCCCCCAGAAATAAAAAACAATAAGATTATTCAAAATGCAGCATTCTACGGTGGAGGGATTGCTTGCCACTTATACTCCTCTCCCAAGATAATAAACAATCTCATTATCAGAAATACCTCAAACTATGGAGGCGGGATTAGTGTGGTTTATTCTTCTACTCCTTTTATCGAAAATAGTACCATTGCTCAGAATTCGGCACAATGATGGAGGTGGAATTTATTGTCTTGATTCTGTTTCCACGGTTTGCAACACTATACTCTGGGCAGACAAAGCCCTTGTGAACGGCGATGAGATTTATTTAGACACCGGCGGTTCAATTACCGTTACCTACTCTGACGTTGCTGGCGGCTGGGAAGGCGAGGGCAACATGGATGAAAACCCGCTTTTCGTTGGATTTAATGATTACCACTTGCAAGCCGGTTCTATGTGTATTGACGCAGGAACGCCCGACGGTGCACCGCCTGATGACATAGAAGGCAATCCGAGAGATGAATTTCCCGACATGGGGGCTTACGAATTCCAACCCAGCGGCGATACAGGAGTTATAAATGGCACAGTCACAGAAAAAGGTACAGGAGAACCTATCGCCAAAGCGATAGTAATTGCTGTAAACATCGAAACAAAGGAAAAGTCCATAGCATTCACTGACGGTAATGGAGACTATGAGATCCCAGATTTACAACCAGGTATCTATTTGGTGATTTGCATAAAGAAAGAATATAATCCCGGTATAGGGAAGGTTGTAGTAGAAGCTGGCAAGACGACTACGCATGATTTTAAACTGGTGCCAAAATAGTTTGCGCCCTACAGATTTCCAAAGTCTTTGAGACTCGCAACAGACTGCCATCTCAACAATCTTCGATAAGTATCAATTTGAAAAAGTAATCTGGGAAATCAATCAGCTTGGTTAATACTTTGACTTTGGTAAATTAAAATGAGATGCAGTCGTAGTCCAACTTTCTAAGTTGGCATTTGGTGGATCTGAAACTGCATTACTTGAAAAGGTAAAGAATGTCTTCACAGAGTGATGTGATTGCTAAAATTAAAGCGTTAGTGCAATCTGGATAGTATCGTATTTGTTTGCACGCGGTGCGACATATGATTGAGGAGGGTTTTGACGAAAACCTTCTTCTTGAATCGGTGAGCGAGAGGCTATGGGTGATAGAAGAATATCCTGATGAGTCACGGTATCTGATTCTGGGCTACTTCCACTTCACGCTTAAGGTCCGTTCACCCTTGCACTTGGTGTGTAATCTGTCCAAGCCGGACATTGTGGATATTGTAACAACCTATATCCCTCAACGGCCGTGGTGGGTCAGCCCGACCCAAAGAGGTGAATAAAAATGAAAGACTTGATGCATTCGTCCTGTTCTGAGTGCGGCGGTGCTGTGCGCTACCGCACCATCACGCAAGAATTTGAACGCGAGGGTCTACGTGTTTCTATTTCCGGCATCCGCGCGTTGGTCTGCACGGAGTGCGGGGAGGTATACTTAGAACCCGGCGGCGCGCAAGCGCTAGTCGAGGCAGTGAACTGCCTGTTCGCTCTTGCCAAGAGAAACCGTCAGCGTAAAGGAAAACTCGCCGTTGCGGTGTCGTGAGGTTTCAATCAGTGTTATTGCTCCGGATTTTTTATGGAACCTTTTTCAGTTATTATTCAGCTTTAAATTGATACTTATGGGGCAGATTTCAAACTTGTTACAAACTAAAATTCAATTTATTGGAGGTAAAAAATGTCAAAAACAATGAAAGCTCAAATATTTTACGAGCCAGAAAACATGAAATTAGAAGAAGTACCAGTACCTGAAATAGGATTAGACGAGGTTTTAGTCAGAGTCAAAGCCTGCGGAATCTGCGGTTCTGATATCGCATATTACTATGGCGATAGCTCTTTGGAAACAGAAACTGGCAAAGGGCCGCTTATCATTGGTCATGAATTTTCAGGTGAAGTTGTTGAGGTCGGTTCAATACCTGCGGACAAAGGTCTCTTCGCACCTGGGGATAGAGTCGTCGTTGACCCATTGCAATACTGCTATGCCTGCGAAATTTGCAAAAAAGGTGAATTCAACTTATGCGAATACAAGAATGTTCTTGGGGTTTCCCACAACGGCGGCTTCGCGGAATATTGTGCATCCCACTACACCGGACTTCATAAGGTTCCAGACAATGTTTCTTATGTCGAAGCGGCAATGACGGAGCCGTTAGCTGACGCTGTATATGCTGTACAAAAGATGTCGGTTAAGCTCGGAGATTTCTGCGTTGTCATCGGCCCCGGCGCGATCGGAATCATGATGGTGCAGTTAATCAAATCCAGCGGCGCGGGAACCGTAGTGCTTGCTGGCACGCGCGATTATCGCTTGGAAGTCGGTAAAGATGCCGGCGCGGACTTGATAATTAATACAGCCGATGAAAAATCACCGTACTATGTGGCAGACCTCAAAGCAAAGATCGAAGAATTGACCGATGGCAAATTCGCTGATGCAGTTGTTACTCCGACCGGTTCGGTTGAAGCAATGGAGATGGCTTTAGAAATATCTGGACGTAGGGCTCGAATCGTATACTTTGGTCTTCCTTCCGATGAAGCAGTTATTCGCGTTCATGCGCTATCGGCTATCTTCTGGGATAAAAGTATCCTCTTCTCCTGGCTTGCGCCGCTGACCTGGCCAATCGCTTTGAAAGCAATTGCTACCGAGCTTGTAGATGTCAAAAAACTACACACTCACACCTTTAAGCTTGAGGATTTAGTTCAAGGTCTCGCAGATGTCAAAGCCCGCAAAGGCAATGTTATGAAGGCTATAGTGGAACCATAAGTTGACAAAAAGCTCCCCGTTGTGTGCGGGGAGCTTTTCATTGTTAAGTTAAGGTGATAGTTATGAAAACAATAGAACTTGATTTGCCAGAAGCAGAAGTCGAATATTTGGAAATAATCAGTCAAGAACAGGATATTCCTATTTCCGAGTTAATTCGACGAGCTATTTCTTTAACATACCCTCCCGTTGAAAAAAAGAGGGAATCATTCAAAGAAAGCTATCTTCAATTGCTTAAGGAGGATGGAATATCTGAGGAAGAGATCAAGAAAGCGAAGAGGGACATAGATTCTGCTGAATCACAATGGTCCGGCATGGACAGGAGAGAACTTTGGCGATTAATGCGTGCAAAATCATTCGCGCAGACCAAACAATGGGCAAAAACAAAGGGAATTGAACTCGAAAATCTTACAGAAGATGAAATGATGGAACTTGTTTCCGATGGTATTAAAAAAGTTAGAAAACAAAGGAAGGAAAGTGGAATGTGACGCAAAGAAAACTGCGAACCACACTTGACACCAACATCTGGGCAGCAGGTATAAGTTTGGAATACAGTATTTGCGCAAAAATAATTAATGCTTGTGAAATCGGAATGTTTGATACAGTTGTCACTCGCGAAATCGTTTCCGAAGTCGTGGGAGTGCTTCGAGGTTACTTCGGCAAAAGTGATGATGAAGCATATTACTGGTATTGGACAATCCATACTCTTGCTGAAGTAATTGAACCAATTTCTGACATCAGAGAATGTCGTGACCCAGATGATGATAAATTTTTAGTTTGTGCTGTCGATGGAAAATGCGATTACTTGGTTTCGAGCGATAAAGATTTAACAGATATGGAAACTATTCGAGGTATTCCCATCATTAAGCCTGGGCAGTTTTATAACATTATCCTGGAGTAAGGAGATGAACAACATGAGCAACATGAAACTATGTGCTGAAGCTGACTCTTTTCGGCATGCGGAGCGAGATTTCAAATATGCCGTCCAGATGACAAAAGAATTGGGTTTGGAGTACATCGAACCTGAAGTGATGACGGGACGTTGCCTACTCAATGTCTACGGATACTGTAATATCACCAGTATAGAAGATGACCCGATGGAGATGCGGAAGTTGATTGAGGACGCAGGACTTAAAGTTGCGTGTCTAAGTTCACATTCCAGTCTTCTGGACACCGAATATGGCGTGGATTATCTGAAAAAGGCGATTCGTTTTGCATACATTCTTGGCGCGCCTATTGTCAATACTGCCGAAGGTATCAAACCCGGATGGATGACTGACGAAGACGCCTTCAGAATTATGAAATATAACATTGACACCCTCCTGAAAATGGCGGAAAATTATGACATCACCTTGACTATCGAACCACATGGCGTCTACACCACAAATGCCGAAGGGCTGCTGAAGATTATGTCATTGAGCGATTCGGATAAACTTGCGATTAATTTCGATACCGGCAATGTCGCCATAGCGGGGAATGATTCGGTAGAAACTTTGAAAGCCGTTATTGACCACGTCGTTCATGTCCATTTGAAGGATGTGAAACAGGAACAAGCTACCGAAGGACATGAAACTGGCGTTACAGCAGGAATGGCAATCGGAGACGGCGATGTGGACATCGCAGGTTGCCTTGATGTCTTGAAACAGCATGATTATGACGGTTGCTTGGCCATTGAATGTTCTGGCCTTGAGGCGATGCGAAAAAGCATTGTCTTTTTGGAAGGCATCATCGAATAATATCGTAGGGACGATGCCTGCGTGCCCAACTTCTATGCTAAACTTTGGATTCAAGCATTGAAAATGGCGGCAGAAATTTAGGAGGATTGAATACTAAATGGCATCAACCATATTGGAAAAACGGCTGAAAGCTTTAGTGGAACAACATAATCTTAACACCGAGACACCTTTGCTGTTCGCAGCATGGTATCGCCTGAATGAAAAAAGGGATGTCTATCTTCTGCAGGTTGCGCAAGGCGTGTTGGACCCAGGCGACGGCTCGTGGGAAACATTTACCTTTTTCCCGCCGCCTGGACTAAGTTTACCAAGCGGGGCGCACTTGAACATCACTTATATCAGCCCAGAGGAGTTTTTCTACTCTGTAAAACGAGAATATACAAATGGACACGCATTGCTAAACGAAATACAAGCAAATGGTTGCCGGGTGTTGTTTGTTGATGAACATAACGAAATAGCGCAACACATCAAGGAGGTTATCAGTAATGCCACCGCAACTTGCTAACCCAGCGGCATGGATTGAACCAACATTGCGTCAGGCTTGGGCTGATTTTATGGTGGCTAACCACCTTGTAACCTTCCCTCTCGACGATGAATTACACAAGGGACAACCAGCATACCACGCGGCTATGGCTAAATATCAACAAGCTCTTGAGAAGGCGTTGAGCACACTGTTGCTGCAATTTCTGCCATCGCGAAGCGACCTTGTGTTCGTCCACTGTTACTTGACAGATGCAACTATTTGGAATCAAGCTGATGTTAGGCGCGCTTTGCTCAGAGTATTCCAGGTGAACCGGCATATTGGAAATCTACGTCTCCCATTGCAGGCGGTTGAGCGGCTTGTCCCGGATGTCCAGCAAGCTGAACTCGACGATTCTGGGCGTTGCATCCGTTTGGCAGAAAACGCTGAATATCCATACACTGACGCTCAAGGGAACCCAGTTGCGCCATGCGATACATTCGCAACAATTTTTGTACAACGATTCTTGAACATCCAAAAAAATCTCAGTACCTTGTTCAAGGCGTTGCGAAGCATGCCGGAATTCCGCTATATATTGCACGATGTCGAATAAAACTTATAACCAACATATAAAAGAAGGAGAATGATATGACTACTGAGAAACGAAATGAAGAACCCTGGGTTGTCTATGAAGGTAACGAAGGACCTGGCAAAGGCAAACACATTGTTTTCGTTAGCGGCGACGAGGAGTATCGGTCTGAGGAAGCCTTGCCGATGCTGGCAAAGATTATGGCTGTACATCACGGATTTCAATGTACTGCGCTTTTTGCCATTGACCCAGAAACGGGGATAATCGATCCAGTAAACCAGACGAATATTCCCGGACTTCACAATCTTGAAACCGCAGACATGATGGTGCTTTCCACACGTTTTCGTGAACTTCCCGATGAACAGATGAAATACATCGTCGATTATACTAACTCGGGCAAGCCAGTTATGGGGCTGAGGACTGCAACGCATCCCTTCAATTACACAAGGGATCCAAATAGTCCCTATGCCAAATATAGTTTCAAAAGTGAGGAATTTGACGGTGGATACGGGCGTCAGGTTTTGGGGGAGACGTGGATTAACCATCACGGTCACCACGGCAAAGAAAGCACTCGCGGGGTCATTAACGAAGAAATGAAGGCTCATCCTATCCTGAAAGGAGCCGAAGACATCTGGGGTCCGACGGATGTTTATAGCATCACAGAATTGACAGGTGATTCCAAAGTGCTGGTCTACGGTCAGGTGCTTGTCGGGATGGACCCAACGGACGAACCAAATACTGATAAACCTATGATGCCGTTGGCCTGGATTAAAACCTATACTGGCGAACAAGGCAAAACATCGCGTGCTTTCTGCACCACGATGGGCGCTTCTGTAGATTTAACAAGTGAAGGTCTACGTCGTCTGCTCGTTAATGCCTGCTACTGGTGCATGGGAATGGAAAATCAAATTCCTGAAAAGAGCAAGGTTGATTACGTGGGCGAATATAATCCCACCTTCTACGGTTTCGGTAAGCATACGGAGAATGTACGTCCATCAGACCTTAGGCTCTGATTTGTAATTTAGACTTCCGAAGTCTCGGAGACTTCGGAAGTCTAAGGAGTTACGAATGACAGAATTTCTAAACCAAATCATTCATGGCGATTGTGTAACCGTTATGCGACAAATTCCTGACGAGTCAATAGACATGACCTTTGCTGACCCGCCATTCAATTTGAGCAAACGTTATGGAAAATACAAAGATGATAAGGAGACACAGGAATATCTCGATTGGTGTTATGTTTGGCTGGACGAAATGGTGCGCATAACTAAGCAGACAGGTTCTATATTTGTGCATAACATTCCGAAATGGCTGCCGTACTTTGCGGTACACTTAAATGAGATAGCCTACTTCCGTCATTGGATTGCCTGGGATGCCATGTCCACCCCGGTTGGAAAAACTCTCCTGCCGGCACACTACGGGATTCTATTTTACACAAAAGCGGAAAAAGATTTCAAATTTCACGACTTGCGGCGCACGCATGAACGGTGTCGCGAATGCGGCGCTCTCTTGAAAGACTACGGCGGTAAAAAATATCTTCTGCATCCGTTTGGTACGTTGTTGAGCGATGTGTGGAGAGATATACATCGCATCCGACATCAAAAACGGCGTGATAGACATCCGTGCCAATTGCCAGAACCGTTGCTGGAACGATTGATTATGATGGCCACTGATGAGGGAGATGTTGTTTTAGACCCATTCATCGGCGCAGGTACTACCGCCTTAGCCGCTAAACGTCTGGGACGACAATATATCGGCATTGATGTTGATGAACATTATGTCAATATTGCGAAAGAAAAGTTGAAAGAAGTCGAATATATGAATCCCAAGGATTACGTTTATCAGTATAAAACCGGCAAAAAACGACCCCCGCAAACGGGATTTCCAACTCGCAAAAGTGATGGTTTTGCGCTGAACCATACTGTTCGTGATGACCAATTTGAGTTTGATACGACGCGTTTGAAAAAAGAACATCAGCAGACGATGAAAAAAAAAGAGAATCAAAAGACACAATTAATCCTTTTTGAGAATTATCGTGAATATTCTTTCGGTGAACCGGAATAGTATATTGCAGTCAGTGGGGTAGGTTTCCTAACCTGCCGTATTTTGATAGATTAAAAACTTGACAACCGCCGAAAAGAAAAGTATCATGGTAGACAAACTTTTCTATAGAAAGGATTGTCTACCCTATGAATTCTTTTTACAATCGGGAACCGGAACTTCAGACTTTGCTTACGCTTATCGAAGCATTTCAAGATGGGAAGCCGAATAACGTAGCTTTGGTAGGTATACGGAAAGTGGGAAAGACGCAGATTTTGTTTGAACTGGAGCGGCGCTTGGAGAAGGTTAAGAATCTTGTGAGTACCTACATATATGTGGAACCAGGTGCGTTTGCGCATTTTGGTGACAGTTGGCTATTTGCACTGTTGTCGAAAACAGCCATCGCGCTTGGGACGTTGACAAGCGATGAGCTGTTGCGCATCCCTGAAAGAGGACGGATGAAGCTGTTGGCGGGTAAGTTGATAGGTGAGTTTCCTGAGTTGAGCGAGCGGTTCTTTGACCTCGTGGGACAGGAAAAACGGGACGCTTTTGAAACACTTTCTAACTGCTTTGAATTTGTCCAGCACTTCGCCCAGAAAAAGGGGCTACGCTATGTGTGTATGTTCGATGAGTTTCAGAATCTACGCACGTTTTCAGAATCTGCTTTGGAAGACCGCATCCGAAGCTATCTTTTGCGACAGCAAGGGTATATGTTCATCACTGCCGGCTCCATTATCAGTACGCTCACTGATATGTTTGAAAACGCCCAAAGCCCGTTGTTTGGACATTTCCGAATGGAAACAGTTGGACCGTTCAGTTACGAAGACAGCCGTGGTTTCATTTTATCACGGATGCAGGGGCATTCCAATCTTTCCGAACTTCAGATTAATTATCTCATCCATTTAACCCGTGGTTATCCCTATTACTTAGATGTGTTAGTGGAGGAGATTCTGTTAAAGTATAACGGGTTGCGCAACATCTCTCGGAACGCCTTTATTAATGCGTTGTTATCGCAGATTTTTTCGGTGAATGGTCAGATATATAACTATCTGAAATACTTAATTGAAGCCTCTTTTACCCAACAGGGGTACAAAAGCTATGTGAGTATCTTAGCGGCGATTGCTCAAGGAAATAAAAGCGTTACTGAAATAGCCAACGCCGTAAAGAAACCGAAAGAGAACGTCAACTCTTACCTGCGGAGGCTGATGGAGATGAGTTTTTTAGCGCGCCAAAACAGCCGGTATCTCATCTTAGACCCACTTTTGGAGCTTTGGTTGCGAGAGGTATTTCTGACCGAGGAATTGGCGGATAGACTGGGATTGCATGAGAAGTACAATCTGTATCGTTCACAAATAGAAAGGATGATTCAAACTTTCAAGGACGAGTTGGGCAAAGGGAACGAGTCCCGCATCTAAGTTTTCGTCGCAATTCCGCTTTAGCGACGAAAACAAAATCCGAGAATTGTTCATGGCGTTTGACGGTAGTTTGAAGTTTAAGGAGTTGCGGCTGCCGAAGTTCACTGATGTTCGTGCTGAAATAATAGACGGCGCTGAAATTGATGTTTTTGCGGTGACAGACACGGGTGTATGGTTGGGAGAGGTAAAAGATAGCAATGTTTCCACCACCGATGTGCAAAAGTTTAGTGCCAAGGTAGATATCGTAGAACGTTCCTTTTCAGTAGAATACAAACTGTTGATTTGTCTTTTGGGGATTGATTCGGCCGCCTACGAAGCCGCCCAAAAAGAGGGTATACAGGTGTTTTTACTCAAGGACGTAAATTTCCTGATGGATAACTGCGGCAAGTTTCCAATCTTGGTATAGTCAAAAGATTCTTTTTGAGAATTATTGTGAGTATTTCGTCGGTGAGCAGAAATGAACTAGAAACCGAGTTTTTCGGAAAAACTCGGTTTTTGTCTCGTCAAAATATATTTCGAGGAGGTAACTATGAGCAATACGTTAAAGGTTGGTATCATTGGTATTGGCATTCTTGGCAGTCAACATGCACGCAATTTCAGCAAACATGAAAAATCTCAAGTTGTATCTGTCGCAGACCCAATTGAAACTAGAGCGGAAGATCTGGCAAAGGAGGTAGGCGCCAAAGCTTATGCCGATTTTCAGGAAATGTTGTCTAAGGAACAGTTGGATTTAGTTGTGGTGGCAACGCCTGACCCATTGCACAAAGAACCGTTTTTAGCGAGTGTCAACTCTGGGGTAAAAGCTATTCTCTCCGAAAAACCGCTTGCGACAACTGTTGGTGATGCAGAGGAGATGATGGAAGCCGCCGATAAAGCTGGTGTGCAAGTATATATCAACTTCGCTAACCGCTTCAATCTGATGGATATTGCAACAAAGTATGTGATGCAACAAGGACTTATCGGCAGACCCGTTTACGGGGAAATTCGCCTGGACGATAATATCAGCGTGCCGACACGTATGTGGGGAGAGCGAACTGTCCAATGGGCGTCGGGTTCATCAACGGCGCATTTCCTGTTAAGTCACGTAAGTGATTTGTTGCGCTGGTATCTTGAACCGGCAGAGGTAGAAGCAGTATACGCCATTTCGCAATATGAGGTTTTAAAGTATACGCCCGACTTGTACGATGCGTTCTTGTTCTGGAACAACGGTATCAAAACTCGTGTCAAAGCTGAATGGATCAAACATATCGACTCTCTGGTAGAGTTTTACATTTGTTTGGGCGGCGAAAAAGGCGGGATTGTGCATCACAAATCGCCTGGCTATGGCGCGACCAGAGGTTGGCGAGCAACACTCGACAGAGAACTATCTTCGGAACAACTACAGCAAGCCGCGGCTGCGCTTGAGGCGATGGACGTTAAGGCGAAGGCCGAGATGATATCCGATGCAACGCGGAATGGCGAAGGAACTAGAGGTATTCTGGAAATCACAGAATCCGGCAGTAAAAACGGAACTGATTTGTTTATCAAGTCTATTTTGGAAGACGCAGAATGCACAACACCAAATCTATCGACTGGAAAGGATGGGTTTGAGGCGGTCAAGATTGTCAATGCAATCGTAGAATCTGCGAGAACGGGTGAATTAGTGAAAATTCAATCTTAGAAATGTCTGGATAATTTTGTCTTGAACACTATTTGGAATTGGTTTTGTCTTCGACACTAACATGGATTGGTGTCGAAGACGAAGATTGTTCAAGACGAATATTGCCGAACCCCCGAAGTCTTGGGATTTCGGCTACGAAAATTCTCTCCTAACTTTGCTTCATCTTAACGGAGGTTAATAAAAAATGAGTGTAGCAATGAGAGTAATATCTGTGCTTGCCCTAATTTTCTTGATATTAGGTATAGCCTATAGCGGTGAATTAAAAGGAGATGAGTTTGAAAAATCAACGCTCAACAAAGCCTGGATTTGGGCAAGTCCGGATAAAGACGGTAAATGGAGTTTGACAGATAAACCAGGGTGGCTATCAATAACATGTCCCGCTGGTGACCATGATATGTGGGACTTTCGCGGCGGTGCGCCTATGATGACAGCAAAAGCCCCTAAGGATGATTATATTATTGAGACCCATCTCCAAATCTCAGAATGGCCGGCTAACTCATACGCAGGAATACATTTTCTGGGTAAGGACGCTTTGAATGACGAAAAATCTCCAGGTCCATGGGGACATCTCATTCTCTGTTGTGGGGCGCCAGGCTCAGACCTGCGGTGGCAAAATTCAGTCGCTGTCGACGGTGCCCAAGTAGGCTTGACAGGTGAAGAAATATATATGAAAATAGAAAAGAAAGGGGACGAATTTGACTCTTTCTATAAATCTAAAGAGAATGAAAATTGGCAGTCGGTTGGCAAAGGGAGTGTAGATATGGGAAGTGAGCATTACATTTGTCTTGGCGCTTGCAATTGGGGTGGAACCGGAGCAGTTACAGTCGAGTTTGACTATTTTCGGTCTGAGCCTCCAATAATAATGGCAGATGTTTCTCCCGCGAGCAAACTCGCTAACACTTGGGCAAGTATCAAAAAACAGTAAGAATTTGAGCAACCAGGCACAAAATGATGTATTCTTATGCTTCTTCGTTGTTTGTAGACGCGCAATTCATTGCGCGTCTACGAACGTAAATTAAATCAAATTAAGATGAAAGGAGAATAATAAAATGTTTGTAAGAATTTCAACGATTTTCATTTTGGCTTTGGTTATCGGTATATTCATCAACTCGACTTATGCCGAGATTAAATCCGATACCATAGTCGGTATATGGCTGATGGATGGAGGAAAGGGTGACACAGTCGAAGATTCTTCTGGCAACGGCCATGATGGGAAGTTTATCGGGAATGATATCAAGTGGGCCGATGGTAAATTTGAAAAGGCTCTGGAATTTCCAGGAGTTGGAGGCAATCGTGTGGATATTCCGCATGAAGATTCTCTCACATTAGCTGAATGGACAATTACCGCATGGGCCAAACAAAAACCCACAGGAGGAGCTTGGGCGGTTGTATTGGTGAAAGATCCCGCAAATGGGATACAGAACTATGCTTTGGACATGAATGGAGATGGTCTGGTTTTCTCTGAGGTCACTGCTGGAGGAAACTGGAGCGATTGTGGCTCCGTTACAAAGGTCTACGATGAAGAATGGCATTTTCTTGCAGCGTCTTATGATGGCAAAAATCTCCATGTCTATGTGGATGGAAAGCATGAAAAGGAACAAGCGTTTGCCAAAGCAGATGACAATACGGCACCAGTTACTATTGGAGACCGGCTGGATGGTTCTCAGCCTATTAATGGCATCATTGATGATGTAGGCCTTTTCAGTGTGGCATTGTCTGAAAAAGATATAAATGATATCATGACGAAAGGTCTAGGAACAGCAACTGGCGTAGCGCCGGTAAATTCTCTGGGAAAATTGGCATTCACTTGGGGAATGATTAAAACTCGCTAATAACTAATGGTGATAGTTTTTTACTTGGATGCCCTGCTTCAGCGGGGATTAGTAGCTTTCCCGACTGAAGTCGGGCATCCCGAGAGCAGAATTGGTAAGGCCTCAAAGGAAACCAGCACCAAAGGTTAATATCATAACTATACTTTCGAATTTTTAAGCGAAATCCCCTTAGCGAACAGAAATCGTGATGCGTGAAACGTGAAAAATGATTATATTTTCTATCACGTTTCACGTTTTACGTTTTTTCCTCCATTGAAGCTCTTTCTAAGTGAAAACTCGTAAATATCACCTTTCATCTTTGAAAAATTCCGATGACAGACCAAAGATTTGAAAAACTCAGTGGCTTAACAGTTAGAGCTGTGGTAATCGGTATTTTCTTCGTGGTTGGCATCTGTATTATCACACCGTATAACAATCATTATGTCCGCAACACCTATCTTGCCAGCAACCATCTGCCCATAGGACCTCTCTTTATCCTAACATTTCTTATATTTTTCAACATCTTTTTAAAAAAATTGAATTCTCGCCTGAGTCTAAATTCATCTGAATTGTCAATCATTTGGTGTATCATGATTGTCACTGCCAGCATTCCCTCCAAAGCTTTCGCGGAATATTTACTCCCCGCCCTGGTCGGACCATATTATTTTGCCACTTCAGAGAATGAATGGCGAGAACTATTTCATCAATATCTCCCAGATTGGTTGACACCCAAGAACCTGGTTGCTGCCAGAAATTTTTATGAAGGCGCTCCTGATGGATTTGTACCATGGGAGTTTTGGGTGAAACCGTTGTTGCTCTGGATGCTTTTTGCGCTTTTGCTATATGGCACTATGTTCTGCCTTAGTACAATCCTGCGCAAGCAGTGGGTGGAAAATGAACGCATTACCTTTCCACTTGTGCAATTGCCCGCTGAAATTATCAAAGAACCTGAAAATAAGTCGCTTGTCCCTGCATTTTTAAAAAATCGTCTGATGTGGATTGCTTTCGCAGCGGCCGGGATGCTGCACATCCTTAACGGTCTTCACTTTTATTTTCCAATCGTACCTTCTATACCCACACGATTTTCACTTGACCCATT
>JACKQG010005238.1_pt1 | contig 14431 bp, 12 predicted proteins | sample 8237621 | NCBI WGS metagenome assembly JACKQG01 (sample SAMN15677084, study PRJNA649215) | marine metagenome | biome: marine; feature: Black Sea; material: saline water; isolation source: suspended particulate matter (SPM) from the Black Sea western gyre | collected 2013-06-09/2013-06-10 | depth...
CGGTGCGCAACGTCCAGGCCCGGACCTCATCGGCTCCCACGGTAATAAAACTGATACGGCCCAAAATTTCATAGGCAAAGCGGGTCATGCGGTCACGGGCGGATTCGGCGATTCCCATCTCCGCCATGAACAGCCCGGCTTCTTCGCTGTCGCTGAAGGCGGCCAGATCCATTTCGAAGTTCCCCGCAAATTCGACAACCTGATATTTTGCTTCTATTTTGGCCAACAGCTCTTGGTTGCGACCAAAGTTTTTTTCTCCGGAGTTAAGAATGACAAAAAGCGGCTTGTGAGTTAAAAATTGAAATCTGCTGATCAACTTTTGTTCGTTATGATTCAAAGCCAAATCCCGGACATGCCGCCCGCAGTTTAGCTCTTCGAGTATCTTTTTGAGGACATTCTCTTTCAGTTGCATGGCGTTGGTCGTTTTATGCAGTAAGTAAAAAAGCTAATAAAAGCATTTCCATTTAACATAATTGCCATATTGTGATAATCTGAATTCATATGCGGTATTTGTATGAAGAAACGACGCAAAAACATAAGACCAAAAAAGTCACAACCTGAAAATGATCACTATTTGATACGAATTTTGAAAATATGAAGAAACAGGAGGCCATGGAATGCTTGACATCCTGAAGCGTTTTTTCAGCAAAACCCGGGCAGATATTTCCGGCACGGCCGACCGGAACACGGCGCACGATTTGCACGTTGCCGTCTGCGCCCTTTTTCTGGAAATGGCGCGCATAGACCAAACCTTTACCGAAGCGGAGACAGAGACCATCCTTGCGATCCTGAAAGAAAAATACGGTTTATCTCGGGAACATGCCGATGTCTTGATGGAAGCGGCCGAAAAAGAACTGGATGAAAGTGTCGACCTCTGGCAGTTTGCCAGACTGATCAATGAGAATTATTCAACCGACGAAAAAATCGAGCTCGTTGAAACCCTTTGGCAGATTGTCTATGTTGACGGAAAGATGGACCAATATGAACACTACCTGATGAACAAGCTCAAAAACTTGCTGCGCATTTCCCACGGCCAGTTGATCGATGCAAAATTAAAAGTGAAGCATTCGAAGTGAACGGCAAGGAATTTACTGCGAGCGAATAAAATTACCAATCAATTGTTTCGCGCCGTTGCGTGCTGAAGAACACGTTGGATTTTCTGACAATGATCAATGATCGATTTGTGGTAAAGCTGCAGCGTTTGTGATATATGGTGTTGACCCGAATATTTCATGAAATCTTTTCATCGTTTAAATCTTTGGCTTGGAGCTTAAAATGACAATAAATATAAAGAAAATAGATAAATACCGTTGGGAAGTTCCCAAATCCGGCCAAATGCGGGTGCCGGGGATGGTGTATGCCACGGAAGCGATGCTGAAAGATGCCGATCAGCAGGAACCGCTGAAACAGGTGGCCAATGTTGCCACCCTGCCGGGGATTTTGAAGGCATCGCTGGCCATGCCGGATATGCACTGGGGCTATGGATTTCCCATCGGCGGAGTGGCGGCCTTTGACTGGGAATCGGGCGTTATTTCTCCGGGCGGCGTCGGTTATGATATCAACTGCGGGGTGCGTTTGGCGACAACCTTGCTGGTCGAAAAGGATGTCCGGCCGAAGCTTGAAGATCTTGTTAATGCCCTTTTTCGCGATATTCCTTCGGGGGTCGGATCCAAGGGTTCGATCAAGCTTTCTGTTCCCGAGGAAAAAAAGGTTCTCAAGCAAGGCAGCCGTTGGGCCGTAAACCAGGGATTCGGGGTCGATGACGATTTGAGGCATACCGAAGACGAGGGGTGTATGCCGAATGCCGATCCGGACACGATCAGTCAAAGGGCCCTGGAAAGAGGGCGCCAGCAGTTGGGAACCCTGGGTTCGGGAAATCATTTTGTAGAAATCGGCATTGTAGAGAAAGTATATCATGCCGAGGCTGCTGCTGCCTTCGGTATTTTTGAAGGGCAGGTTACCCTGATGCTGCATTCCGGTTCCCGGGGCCTGGGGTACCAGATTTGCGATGATTCTCTGGCTTTAATGACCAAGCATGTCAAAAAATTAGGGTTTGACCTGCCGGATCGACAGCTTGCCTGCGCCATGATTCAGTCCGACGAAGGTTTGCGCTACTACAATGCCATGGCCTGTGCCGCCAATTATGCCTGGGCCAACCGGCAGATTCTGATGCACAGATCCCGGGAAGTGTTTTCCCGCGTTTTCGGTATCGGCCCGCGGGATCTGGGCATGAACCTAGTATACGATGTTTGCCACAATATCGCCAAAAAAGAAACCCATCTGATCGAAGGGAAACCTCGGACGGTCTGTGTGCATCGCAAAGGAGCGACGCGCTCATTTTGTGCGGGCCATCAAGCGTTATGTGACGAACATCGCAAAGTGGGACAGCCGGTGATCATTCCGGGAGACATGGGTACGGCTTCTTATGTGTTGGTCGGCACCCGCAAAGCCATGGAAGAGACCTTTGGCTCGACCTGCCACGGTGCCGGTCGTGTTTTGAGCCGCAAAGCCGCAATGAAAGCAAGCAGAGGCAGGGCCATCCATCGCGAGCTTGAAGCCAAGGGAATCCTGGTTAAATGGACCGGCAGATCCACCCTGGCTGAGGAAATGCCCGAAGCATACAAGGATGTTTCCCAGGTTGTTGAGGTGGTCCACGGAGCGGGAATTTCAGAAAAAGTGGCAAAATTAAGACCTATTGGTGTAATCAAAGGTTAAACTGCACCGGCAAATAAGCAAATGGGATTCTGTTAAGGGAGGAATATCATGGCAAAAAAGACGATCGGATTTGTCGGACCGGATGCCAGGACTTGTATGTGTGCCTATACGGTATCGGCGGTTGAAGGTGACAAGTATAACGGGGCCATCATCAAGGGTATGACCGGCATGGGTCCGGTCATGGACGCCGTCAGAGGAAAGAAAGAATGGATCTTAAAAATTTTCCCGGTTTCAGGACACTCGGTTGGGGATTACAAAAATGCCGTCATCAAGGCATTTGAAAACGGCGAAATTGACTATGTTGTTATTATGCCTGAAGATCCGCTGTTTGAAGGTCTCGTCAATGAACTCATTGAGGCTGGTTATGGTGAGCGGGTCATGGGTCTGACCAAGGAATCCGCTTTCATTGAAGGGGATAAGATCAAGGCCAAGGTCTGGATGAAAAGGGCCGGTGTACCGGTTGCGCCCTTTAAGGCCGTCAATGCCAAAGACCTGCAGCAAGTCAAACGGGTCGTCATTCAATTTATCCGCAATCACGGGGGCGCAGTTTTAAAGTACCCTTACAGTGCCGGCGGCAAAGGCTCCCGGCCCGTTTTCCGGGTGGAAGATATTCTGGCGGTATGGAACAAATTGCTGAAAGATTATGGCAAAAATTACCAGGAACGATACGGCAACAACAAATGGCCGCTGTTGATCGAAGCTTGGAAATCCGAAATTGAGATCAGCTTTACGGCCCTGCTGGATGCCAAAGGCAACTTCCGCGTTCTGCCCACGGCCATGGATTACCCCCTGCGCTTTGAAGGGCCCCCCAGCCAGTTTAACCCGGTTACCGGCGGTATGGCCGCCATCGGTATGCATCCTGCTGAAACCCCGGAACTTATCAAAATGGTCAGAACCAAAGTGATCCGGCCTTTTGTCGTGGAATTGAAAAAGAAAGGGATTCTGCGGCCGTGTATTCTTTATCCGGGCTGTCGCGTGTCGATTGACCCGCTTACCGGAAAGCCGGTCGGCATTCTGGTCTATGAAATGAATATTCGGGCAGGTGAACCCGAAATGCAGGTGGTTGCCCGGCGGCTTAAAAATCTGGGCGAATTGATTGTGGCCACATTCGAGGGCCGGCTGGATGAGGTCGAGCCGGATGTGCGCGCGGACCAGATTTCGATTTGCATGGCGCTGGTTGTCGGACCCGGCGGACCCCAGGGCCAGAAAGGTTACCCGGATTCCTATACCAAGTATGAAACGGCTGCCGTTGATTTCAAGAGACTTACCAAGCGCGGCATCCTGATTGTCCCGTCGAATGTCAGCTGGGACGAAGAAAAGCAACGGCTGATGTCGGACGGTTCCAGAGTGTTTTACCTTAGTAAAAACGCTACGGTCCAACCCGGACAGAAGAGAGGTGAGGTGGCCAAAACACTCCGGCATAAACTCCTGCAGGCGTTTGACGACGGCCTTGTCAGTGTGATTCCACGTGAGGCAGAGGAAGCTTTCGAAGCCGCCAAGATCCTGTTTAAGCAAGGCAACATACCCAAGGAAAAATATGAAAAAGCCAAGGCGCATTTCGAAAAAGCAAATCGCCTTGATATTCGCCGCGACCCCGGCAGGATTTATGAGGAGTGGGACGAACTGTATCCTGATTGGCGGCTTGCAGGCTGATTGAAGTTCCATCAGGGTATAAGGAGGGCTTTATATTGAAAAAGCTTGCGTGGGCAGCAGCGCTGGCGTTCGTCTTCTTTTCTCTATCGTTTTTGTCGCCGGGAACAGCACGGGGAGCTGACAAGACGTATATCTTCGGATTGCTTCTGGTCGGCCCCTATAATGATCACGGATGGAGCCAGGCGCACTTTGAGGGTGGCAAATATGTGGAAAAGATGATTCCCGGGGTCAAAATGATATATATCGACAAGGTCAACCCGGCTGATCGTCCCGGTGTTACTATTCCCCAGTTGGTAGACGACATGGTGGCAAAAGGCGCCAGGTTAATTATCGCCAATTCAGATGATATGAAAGACGGAACCAGGGAAGCCGCCCGCATGCATCCGCAAATACATTTTCTGCACATTTCCGGCGACGATGTTCTGACCGCAAAAGCGCCCGCGAACCTCAGCAACCTGATGGGAAGAATGGAATACGGCAAGATGATGGCCGGATTTGCCGCGGCGATGACAACCAAAACCGGCAAAATTGGATACTTGGGTCCTCTGGTCAACGAAGAAACCCGGCGGCTGGTCGTATCGTGTTATCTAGGGGCAAAATACGCCTGGGAAAAGGTTCTTAAAAAAGATCCCGCATCGTTGAAATTTCAGGTCACCTGGATCGGCTTTTGGTTCAATATTCCCGGTGTGACCGCCGACCCCACCCTGGTTGCCGTAAACTTTTTCAACACCGGATATGATGTCGTTCTTTCCGGAATCGACACCACTGAAGCGGTTGTTGTCGCACGGCAAAAACGGCAGGAAGGAAAAGAAGTCCGGGCAGTTCCCTATGATTATGTCGGGGCGTGTACAGGCGGGGCTGATGTATGCTTGGGAGTTCCTTATTTCAACTGGGGTCCCGGATATGTGGATTTTGTCACGGCGTCAATGGCAGGAAAATGGAAATCCAAATGGGTTTGGCTGGGGCCCGACTGGGAGGACATCAACGATCCTGACACCAGCGCTGTCGGTTTTGTGACCGGGCCGGCCCTGTCTTCATCGGCCAAAGCGGCCCTGGGCACATTTATCAAGGACCTCGGCACAGGCAAAGCAGAGCTTTTTAAAGGGCCCCTTTACTATCAGGACGGCAGTCTGTTTCTTAAAGACGGTGAGGTTGCTACCGATAAACAGGTCTGGTACATGCAACAGCTTTTAAAGGGTATGGGCGGGCAAAGCAGCGCCAAATAGTGTCCGGTATAATTCGATTTCCAGATAAATTCATCACCTATTTTGGATAAGAATGATCTTGGATATTATCTAAAATGTGGATCGAACTTCGGGACATCCACAAGTATTATGGACCCATAAAGGCCAATTGCGGAGTCGATCTTACCGTTGCGCCGGGTGCTGTCCACGGTATCCTCGGCGAGAACGGTGCCGGCAAGAGCACATTAATGAAAATTCTGGCAGGTTACAGCCGGAAGACCCGCGGCTCCATGCTTGTTGATGATTCCCCGGCAGATTACAACACGCCGGCCCAAGCTTCGGAATTGGGTATCGGCATGCTTTACCAGGATCCTCTCGATTTCCCCCTTCTGTCGGTTCTGGACAACTTCATGCTGGGACAAACTTCCGGCATTGCAAACAAGCATAGAACGTTTAGAAAGACGTTTAAAAAGATTGCGGATTCCTTTAACTTTTCCCTTCACCCCGATACCGTTGTTAAAAACCTTACGATCGGCGAAAGACAGCAGCTTGAAATTCTGAGGCTTCTGGCCCGGGGCGTTAAGCTCCTGATTCTGGATGAACCGACCACCGGCATATCCGCTTTACAGAAAGAAATCCTTTTCCGGGCCCTCAAGAAACTGGCGTCAGAGGATAAAAGCGTGATCCTGGTGTCTCACAAACTGGAAGATGTGGAAGCCGTGTGCGACAAAATTACCGTGCTGCGGCAGGGAGCCGTGGCCGGGGAAATGGAAAGACCCTTTGATACAAACACCTTGTTAAAAATGATGTTCGGTACGCCGCCGGTTCCTTTCGCACGTCTTCGCATAAAGACCGGGGAAACAGTCCTTGAGATGAACCGGATATATGCGCCAGGCGGCCGCACGGGCCTTAGAAACTGCAGCATCGCCATCCGCCAGGGAGAGGTGATCGGTCTGGCCGGCCTCGAAGGCAGCGGCCAGGAAGTATTTCTTAAAATCGCCGCAGGACTGAAGCAGACGTCCGGAGGGTCAATCCATCTTCAGGGCATGAAAATGAACGGCAAGGATTATCATACCTTCAAAAACCAGGGAGTAACGTACTTGCCGGGATCTCGCCTTGAAGAGGGATTGATAGCAGGATTGAACATCGCCCAGCACTTTTCACTTCAGGACCAACAAAAAGGGTTTTTTATAAAAAGGCTGCACGCCTATCAAAGCGCCAAAAAGAGCATTGCCGAGTTTCGAATCAAAGCCGAACCTGTATCTTTGGTAGAGTCTCTGTCCGGGGGGAATCAGCAACGGCTGCTCCTTTCTTTCCTGCCTGCCGATCCGGTTTTGCTTCTATTGGAAAATCCCACAAGAGGGTTGGACATGGAATCTGTCCACTGGGTTTGGCAGCACTTTCATCAATATTGTGCCCACAAGGCATGTATTGTCTTTTCATCTTCAGAACTCGATGAAATCCTGATGAATGCAGATCGGGTGCTGGTTTTTTTCGATGGTGCTATTATTAAAGATACGCGGACAGACCAAACAGACGTCCATGAACTTGGCCGGGCTATGGCGGGCAAACCTAACCCGGACATTTCACGAGCTTGAGGCGCCCATTTGCTGTGTTATCAGGGGTTCGCGGTAGTTTACTACAGCTTCACCCCTGAGTGCCTTGCAAATGAACGTCTCAAGCTCGTGAAAAATCCGGGCTAAATAAGCAAATGAAATTTCAGTTCGACAATACTATGGGAATATTTTTTCGAAATGTGCTTGATGGCCTGCTGATACTGCTGGCGGTGTTTTTTTTTACCACAGTGATTCTGCTTGTTTCCGGTGCGCCCCCCTTTGCTGCCTATTATCATATTTTTAAAGGATCATTGGGATCCTGGATTAAATTGGCCCAGGTCATACAGGTATGGATACCGCTGACACTTTGCAGTGCCGGGCTCTTATATACGTTCAGAATCGGTCTCTGGAACATCGGAGTTGAAGGGCAGATCATGCTGGGCGCCGTTTTCACTACGGCGGTTCTTCGGGTTGACGCGGCCAAGGGCATGCCGATGCTTTTTATCGGGCTGGCGTTTATCGCCGGTATCGCCGGTGGCGCGATCTGGGCGCTGGCTGCGGGGTATTTAAAGACTAAAGGGGGTGTTCATGAAATTTTTACTGGACTGGGGCTCAACTTTGTCGGGCAGGGAATCATTCTCTGGCTGATATTCGGACCCTGGAAACGTCCCGGAATCGCTTCCATGAGTGGAACAGAACTCTTCCCTCAGCAGTTATGGCTTCCCTTGCTTCCGGCCCTACGACTTCCTCCCGTGGGGCTGGCGCTGGCCTTGGCAGCCTTGGTTTTGACGGCAGTGTTACTGCGATATACCCATTTGGGTTTAAACTTGAAAGCCATCGGGAATAATCGGGATGCAGCCTACCTGTTCGGTCTCAAGCCCGACCGAGATATGATCATTGCCATGATTTTCGCCGGAGGGTTTGCCGGTCTGGCCGGAAGTCTGCAGGTCGCCGGCGTGTATCATCGCCTTGTACCTGCCATTTCCAGTAACTACGGATACCTGGCGCTTCTAATCGTGATGCTTTCAAACTACAACGTGTGGATAACCCCGGCAGTGGCATTCTTTTTTGCATGCCTGAACGTCGGCAATATCCAGCTTCCCATGATGCTCGAGCTGGATTCGTCCCTGAGCGGAGTGATTCAGGGGTCGCTGGTTTTGGCCGCGCTGGCGGTATATTCATGGCGAAGCCGCAGAAAGGCGCCCGGAGGGACAGTTGCGGCATGAGCGAGCTTGAATTGACACTGGTATTTGCCGGCGTCGTGGCCGGTGCAGCACCCATCGTGCTGGCGGTGCTGGGGGAAACGATCACGGAAAAGGCAGGCGTTATCAACCTGTCCCTGGACGGGACCATATTGTTGAGTGCCATGGTTGCCTTTGCGGTTGCCTTTGAAACCAACAACCTTTTAATGGGCTTTGTCTTTGCTGCCGTCGTAGGTGCCGTTGTTGCGGCAATCGTTGCTTTTTTCAGCATCTACCTAAACCAGTCACAGGTGGCGGTAGGTTTTGTTCTAACACTCATGACCCGTGACCTTGCATATTTTCTAGGCAATTCCTACTCTCACCTTCAAGGTCCGCAAGTGGTTCCTTTTCCGGTTCCGCTTTTAAAGGATATTCCTGTTTTTGGACCGGTGTTTTTTAGTCAAAACCTGCCGGTTTATTTCAGCCTGGCCATGATTGCATGGTGTTGGTGGTACATGTATCGAACCCCGCTTGGTTTGCAGCTAAGGTGCGTGGGGGAGCACCCGCGCGCCTCCTATGCCAGAGGGATAGATCCTCGGAAATTGCAGATGGTATATTCAATTTGCGGCGGCCTGCTGGTGGGGCTTGCCGGGGCAACGTTTTCTTTATCGGTTAAGCCGGGATGGGGCCGTCCCCAAGGGGCCGAAGGAACCGGGTGGATTGCGCTTGTCCTGGTCATCTTCGGCGGGTGGAATCCGATCAAGGCCGCGACGGGGGCCTATCTTTTTTCATTTTTGCAGGTTATGGGAATATACTGCCAGGAATGGTTGCCGACGGTTCCGGCCCAGGTTTTCCAGGTGGCGCCGTTTCCATTGATGATTTTTACCCTTTTGGTCATGTCTTTGGCTCAAAAAGAGTCTGTGTTGAACTGGGCCGAAAATAAAGACCGCATGAAATCGATCCTGGCAGTTCTTTCCGGCAGCGTTCCGACCGCTTTGGGCAAACCCTACCGGCCGGACTGAATCAGGTTTTTTTATGGACTCCCTGAACAAGAGAAAATACGATTAGAATGAAAATAAATACAGCCGTGTAGGTTAAAAGGATGGGGGGGTGTTCCTCCATTCTCACAGCTACGTTCCCCACAAGACGGGCAATGCAGAACGATGTCAAAGCCCCCATAAGAGTTCCGGTCCAGGAGAGGACCGCTCCCCAGAAACTCCCAAAAATCATGCCGTTAGCTGCCGTTACTAAAAATGCCGGCAAGGGAGCCACAATCGCCTGAATAACCATCAGCAGCAAACTCATTAGAGGGGCAGCAACCCCCCAGGAACGAATCAGTCTGATCATTTGATCCAAATTGCCGGCAATCAAAATTACACAGGTTTTTTGAAAATGGTGATGAATAGTAAAAAAAATGACCAGAAACAATAAAAGGATAATCGCAAAAAAAACGTGATGAGAAATCCGGTGGTTATCTGTTTTGGCATACACTAGACCAATACAAAGAATTCCCAGAAATAAAAAAACAAGCTGTAAATACCCATCACCACCATCCTTCAACTGATCTTTACCGATAGGCCACAATATTCGCCATCCCTGCTTCCATGTGATACAGGTTATGGCAATGGTGAAACCAGTTGCCGGGGTTGTTGTCGGCATCAAACTCTATATCAACCTCCTGTTCATTGTGTTCCTGTTTTCACCTTTCGACCAGAAGAAGGCCGTAAGCAATAAAATGACTTGTGTAAATATTCAAATCAGTATGCAGACCGCATCCATCCGCTGGATTTGTCGATTAATACTTTATCGACCAGGGCGTTTTCCTTGGTTAAAATTTCTGCTTCAAAAGCGTTACCGGCATCCTTGATTTTACCTATTTTAAGGTTAGGATTCCTATTTGATGCCAGGTAATTTTCAACAATTGATTTGGCATCACTTTCAGACAAGGGGCCCTGCCCCTGACGGTATTGAGAACCAGTTTGAGGTGTCCTTCCCCCTTGGGTAGGCCCTCGACCCATCCACCCGGAACCCTTACCATAGCCGCCGCCCATCATGCCGGAGCCTGTACCATAGCCGCCGCCCATCATGCCGGAGCCTGTACCATAGCCGCCGCCCATCATGCCGGAGCCTGTACCATAGCCGCCGCCCATCATGCCGGAGCCTGTACCATAGCCGCCGCCCATCATGCCGGAGCCTGTACCATAGCCGCCGCCCATCATGCCGGGACCCATCCCATACCCGCTACCCATCATGCCGTAGCTTGTACCATAGCCACTCCCCATCATTCCGGGGCCCATCCCGTAGCCGCCGCCCTCCAATGAGCGACCGCAGTATGGGCAATAGTTCCAGCCGCCTTGATCCGGTGCGCCAGATATTCTATTCTGTTCAGCGCCTGGACCCATCGGACCGCCTCCCATGAATCCTTGGCCAACATTGGGGCTAATTTTCCGCATCCTAAGCACATGGTCCAGAAGCTTCTGGTTCAATTTCGCCTCAAGATCAGAAATCTCTTTCTGCAGTTGGGCGGCTTTTTGTGCGTCCGGATTCTCCTTGGCAAGCTCGCTTTTCAAATCAAGCTCCTTTTGATAAATCTGTTGGCGATTGCCTTCGGTGTCTTTTAAAAAGGCGTTACGTTCTGTTTCCAAAGCCTTAATTTCCTGGTCAGTCAGGTTGCCCGTATAGCCGGTTTCCCCATACGCTCTATGATGCCAACCCGGGCCGTAGCCCATACCCCCTTCGGCAAACACGTTACCAGCCAAACCGATGATCATTAAGACCATCAACCCTAAGATCAATTTAAATAAGTTCTTTTTCATTTTCAAATCCCCTTTGAATTTTAAGTTTTCAGCAAAATAAGCATTTTTTCGCCATATTAAAGCAATACATCTGCCAAAAGTGGATATAAAATGGTTCTGTTTCGAAGATCCCGTTGAAAACGGGGAAATGAGCGTCTCAGGCAGCATCCGACTTGTTGGGGCGTAGCTGAAAACGAAGCCCAAAAGGCGAAAATTTTTCAGCAAAAAAGAGAACAATCTATGGGTACAAATTGCACCTTAATAATTGTCTTCTAAATTAACCTTAACCAGTTTATTTTATTATAAAAATAATTCTGCTGAAAAATTTTCGTGAAATATCCGGGTTAGAGTAATTATCCACCTTCGATCTGGTTTTTTAATATAAGAAGCAAACTGTAGGCCAAAATTGCCACAGGAGAGATGTTTAAATATAACATGAAAATATATAATAAGATAATATATTCTTTTTTAAACAGAAAAAAATAAGGTAGTGGATACATCATATCCAGTTTGAAAAGGCACACAAATAAAATCGAGTACAAAATACCCATTTGTTGTAATTGCCTATAAACGGATGGAGTAGTGGAATTAAAGGCGAAGGAACTTATTAATTTTTATAAATATTTGGTTATCAGCTAACGGACAGGGGTTTTAGGTTTAGCAATGTTGAATCGCTTTACCGTGAGCAACCTGCCAGGAGCCGGCGATAAAGTAGAAATCCAATTAATGCGCATCCGGAAAAGATTGCTCCGGCATAGAAGGTGGCCGGCGCTCCGAATCGGTCCCACAGCAAGCCGGCGATCAAACTTCCGAAAAGTATGGCAATACCACTGGCTAGACTGAAAACTCCCAAAGCTGTCCCTCTAAGGTCCTGACGAGATGTATCTGCGACCATAGCGGCAAGAAGACCCTGTGTCAGTCCCATATGAATGCCCCAAATTGCGGCACCAAGCGCAACTTGCCAGTCAGCTTTTGCAACGGCAAGCGTCAGATCAGAGACGATCAAAAAATCCCCAGCCCTACCGCCATGAGTCCGGTGCGGCCCAACCGGCGCACCCAGCACCGAAACCAGAAACACAGGCAACAGGCTATGGATCATCTCGGAAGAGATGTCCATGAACATGCTAACGCAACCGAGCGCCCAAACAGTAGAAGAGATGCCTGTCGAGCTGCTTTCTGTTACTGTCATGCCGCATAACTTTCAGTCTGAATCATTGAACATACGCTTTTGTCTTGTTTTCTTTTCCAGCCAAGCCCCACTCCTCTGGCTCGGATATCCGGAGCGCATTGTAATGGGGCAGGAGCGCCGCGAGAGAGTGCATGCAGAGAGGGATTTCCGAGACCAGTCGGTACCCATCCTCGAGTCTGAAACTATCACCCACTTTGTAAACAGGACAACGGCCTTTGATCTCTGCCACTCGTACCAAGAGGTGCATTTCGTTCCCTCCTACTTCTTCTTGAGCGCACTTAGCGCTGCACTTCAGCGGCGCGCGGTTTTTTACGCATCTGCTTGAATCTTTTGTTCGGCTATTTTTATCTGTATTTGCTGCAAAAGTTTTCGGTTATCGCCCACAGGTCCGGCGCCAAAAACTCCTTCACCTTTGTTTGGATGTGGGACGGAACTGCGCCATAGAACGCCTCAGCAATGCCTCCCGTTATGCATGCGAGGGTGTCGCTGTCACCTCCCAGCGAGATGGCATTGCGTATTGCATCTTCGTATGACTGAGAATCAAGGAAAGCGATGATCGCTTCTGGCACTGTTCCTTGACAAGAGACATCGAATGTATAGGTCGCTCGGATGTCATCCACCACGCGATTCAAATCATATCCGAACTGTTGCCTTATCTGCTTTCGGATCTTCTCTTTGTCGTGCACTGTCCGTGCAAGAAAGACTGCAAGAGCGGTCGCTTGCGCCCCTTTGATCCCTTCCGGATGGTTATGTGATATCTCGGCCGTCTTTTCCGCCTGGTGAAGAACCTCTTCTTCTGTGGCAAATGCGAAACCTACGGGGCTGACACGCATTGCAGAACCATTTCCCCAGCTGTTGTATGGTTGCGGAGCATGACTATGGAGCCACTGAATAAATGAACCTCCGTATCCAACACCGGGATAGCGCCGGCCAATCTCTCGTACCGACTCTAAATATGAACGGCCAGTAAGAATCGAATCAGCAACGGCAACAGTAAGGACGCTGTCGTCCGTGAATCTACATCGGGGATCGAAGAGAGGAAAGTCTTTCGTCTTTATGGGGTAATGCTCATAAACTGAGCCGATGATATCTCCGGCGATCGCTCCAATCATGTTTCTTTCTCTTCAGTCGAACGATGAGCTGTGCGGCGAGGGAACCGAGTCCGCCACAAGCGATAGGTTGTGTGCGCTTCGAAAGTATCCTAAGGAAATTATTGATCAAATTATTTTGTAAAAATTTTCTAATCAGCATGGATTATTTGTTTTGGGCTTTCTTAAAAGCCCTGAATCACCCTTAAAGCCAAAGCTTTCATACCATTTTATTAATCGTTTAGTATCCATTTGTGGATCTTTCCCGTTGGGCATAAATACTGCACTAACACTCAAATAAATTTTGAAGATATCAGCCTGGCGACAAAGTTCTTTTAAAATTTTGGAACCATCACCGCGTCTGGATATAAATGCTCCCAAATGATAAATATGAACTACACTTTTTTCATTAGGTATAACACCTAAAGCAACAATCCCAATCGATTCTCCATCAGAATTTTGAAATACTAATGGATATATTTCTGATAAATTTTGATTGTATCCAACCCCGATTGCCACCCGACCTTGATATTTTTTATAGAGATGGTCTACATAATCATATTCTTTATCCATCTTTTTTCCTTACACAGATCGCACCATGTTATTATATGTAAATATATCGCTATGGGATTGTCTGTTTCTATTAGGTTCTATTGGATTTAAAATTTGGATTAAATACTTGGCTGCCTTTTAACCAGTGAACCAGTGGACTGGACATATTGAAGCAGTTCGCAATGGCTATAGGCATTTCAAAAATGCCACTTTCAAGTTTCATCTGGTTGTTTAGATCCTGAAAAAGCTCCCTTGCAATGCTAAACACATAACGAAAAGCTTGAGCAGCGCCGGATAAATGGCGAAATTTTCTATACAACTGAAAAATTTAAAAAAATCAATACACGCCAAAAGTGCAAAGCTTTAGGCGTCTGCCTCCAATCTTATGATGTTGGGCGAAATAGATTGATTAGCTTGCTTTTTGCAGGGCATCTTGCGCTTCGCGGGGGAGTTGTACGAGGATAAAATAGGATTCCGGATAAAGATAATCCTCACCAGACTCGTCAATTACCCTCAGA
>JACKQG010005239.1_pt1 | contig 14430 bp, 15 predicted proteins | sample 8237621 | NCBI WGS metagenome assembly JACKQG01 (sample SAMN15677084, study PRJNA649215) | marine metagenome | biome: marine; feature: Black Sea; material: saline water; isolation source: suspended particulate matter (SPM) from the Black Sea western gyre | collected 2013-06-09/2013-06-10 | depth...
AGGAACAACCCAGAGAATATTCATTACTCGGACCGGTCACTCAACCATTAACTCGACCTCTATTCCGACAGCAAATTTCATTACTGGAACCACCAACTTTAAACATGGACACCTTCGCATTGATCCGATTGCAACTTCACCAACTACGGTTATTGGAGATACAGGTTCAACAACAGCTAGAACTGATCAGGGTTTGACTGGTGCTGGTTACCGCGATGCAACCATGTTGTCCTTTTGGGGTGCGGTGGTCGTAGAGCAAAACACAACGGGTTTTGCCATGGAGTTCATTGGTGATATGCACGATTCAGCTGCGCCAGGTGCTACCTTTGAGGGAGCAATTGGGGTATCGGGTCCGGCGGCACCGTAGTGTTACTCAAAAATTCCATAAATGTAATGAATATTCCAACTAGGAGAAAGATCCATGAAACAGTTTAATAAAATAATGTTGCTTTTTCTTTTTGGGTTTGCTGTTTTAGCCCAAACAGTACAAGCGCAAACGACAGCGGCAGATACCCGGTTCAGCTCTCGTTTGGCTTTTTCGCCTTACGCGCAAGCCGTTCCCAATGACAGTTACACTTTCATTGGTGTCAGTCATCCATCTTTGGACACCGCATTGACACAAATTGGTGTGGCTCTTGAAGTTATTGACATGACCACCACAATTAATAATGCAGCGGGTCGTGTAACAATATTCACCGTAGATGCGGGTGAAACCCATCGAGTATTTGTGGTAAATCAGAGTCATGCAACCATAAATACTTCTAACACGTCCTTTACGGATTCACGAACCCATCTGATTCCGACAGTGGACTCAGCTCAGTTCGGTTCTATCAGAATCACTTCTGTGAGCCAACGACCTTCCAATGCAGCTGGAAGTCGATCGGTAACAGTTGGATCTACCGCAAAATTTGATAACTTGGCCCAGCTCAATATTTGGGGCATTGTTTTCATTGAATCTTCTGGAACTGGTTTTGCCATGGAATTTATTGGCGATGCCCAAGATTCGACCATAGGCGGTAACCTGAATAATGTGGGTTCTACTTTGGGTACCACAGTCGGAGTAGACAACTTGACTCGACCTGCCCGCGGAATCAACTAGGGCTTTTCTTGTTTTTCCCAGGGGCCAACCATTGATGGTTGGCCCCTTTTTTTCTTCCCACTACTTATTGTTCAAAGGATCTGAACTATGAGAAACATAATTTCCCTCGTTTTATTTGCTTCTTTCATCTTCGCCTGTTCTTCCAATGATATAAAAATAGACGCAAAAGAATCTGAATCGCATTACCAGTTAGGTTTGGAATTCGCTCAATTAAGCCTTTTCAAAAATGCTTTGGAAGAATTTGATTTAGCCATAAAGTTTAATCCTGAAAACTCTCATATCTACAGAAAAAGGGGACTCGTTTTATTTGGTATGAGTCGCTATGACGAAGCAAAAATTAATTTTGAAAAAGCTATTAGCCTCAACCCACAAGATACCCAGGCCCATATCAATCTGGGAATGGTTCATTACACATCCGGAAATAAAAAAGAAGCTTTGGCGGATTGGGAAAAAGCGGTTGCTTTAAAAACTGACGACAACGATGGAAAAGCATTAAACAATATTGGCAATATTTATAAATCTGAAAATAACCTTAACAAGGCCATTGAATACTACAAAAGAGCAATCACTTTTGAGCCGGGAAACACCACCTATTTAAATAATCTGGGAGACAGTTATCGATTGGTGGGCAACCTTCAACAAGCAGAATCTATTCTTTTAAAATCACTTGATTTAGATTCCAACGGCATGCTCACCCAATTCAATTTAGGCGTGCTTTATAAAACGAAAGGTAATATTTCAAAAGCCATTAAATCTTTTCAAAATTCGCTACAGGTAAACCCTCATTACACAGAAGCTTATTATGAGCTAGCCACCACTCACCTCAAGGCAAAAAATAAAGAATCCGCAAAGCTATCCTTGGAAAAAGCACTGCAGGTCGATCCCAACAACGAAAAATTAAAAAAACTTTATGATCAGGTAGTTGCTTCCTAAATTTTTTTCCAAGGAACCCCCTCAACCAAAACAGGAATGCTTGCTTCTGCAATTAGCATAGATGTACAATATCCGAATGAACGATCTAAACACGGATTCTTCCGAAACAATTTCCCCCTCCGATCTAAAACAAATTCTCTCTGATCATAAAAAATGGTTGGATTCAAATGGAAAAGAGGGTGTAGCAGCGGACTTAAAAAATCGCAAGCTAAAAGGTGGCGTTTTTATTGGGGCAAATTTAAAAAATGCCAATCTTGAAGGGGCATACCTTTATGGGGCCTATTTTAAAAATGCCAATCTCGAGAACTCAAACCTTGAGGGAGCAAATTTAAGAGGAGCAAATTTGAGGTGGGCAAATTTAAAAAACACTAATATGAAAAACACCAACCTTATGCGGGCTGATTTAATGCAAGCGGAATTCAAAGAGACCTTACTCGAAGGAGCCAACCTGAAAATGGCAGAGGGCCTTACCGCCGATCAATTAAAGGAAGCTATCACAAACGCAGAAACCATACTGCCCGAGCTACTCAATAAAAGCTAGATTATTGAAAAACCATTTTTGCAGAATCAACCATACCTCGAACGGTTGATGTTGCTTCATCAACGGCTGTTGGTTCATAACCACAATGGGCCGTACAGTCGGCACATTTTTTGTTATTTTGGTGACCATAGTTTTCCCATTCCGTAGTTTCCATCAACTCTTTAAAAGTTTCTGCATATCCTTCATCAAGAAGGTAACAAGGCTTTTGCCAACCCAGGACCGAGTAGTTTGGATTTCCCCAAGGGGTACAGGAATAATCACGCTTTCCTCTTAAAAACTGTAGATACAAGGGAGAATGATTGATATCCCACCGACCGTTTTTATTCTTTTCAAGAAGCTTATCAAAAAACTCAAACGTTTTCTTTCTACCAAAAAAATGATCCTGATCGGGAGCATCAGGGTATCTGAATGCAGACGCCATAGTAATTCCATCTATACCAAGGGGTTTTAGAAAGTCTAAAAATTCTTCTGCTTTTTCAATGGTAGTATCTTCAAAGAAGGTTGTCGCACTGGTAACTCTGAAACCTTTTTTCTTAGCTTCTCGCACCGCTTCCGTGGCCAATTTAAAAGTGCCCTCCTGGTCAACCACTCGGTCATGGTCTTCCTCCATCCCGTCCAGATGGACAGAAAGCGTAAGGTAAGGACTAACCGGCAAACGATCCAGAAAATCTTTTAACAATATGGCATTGGTGCAAAGATAAATAAACCGTTTCATTGCGATCAAGCCTTCTACTATTTCTACAATCTGAGGGTGCATTAAGGGTTCACCACCTGCAATGGAAACAACAGGGGCACCACATTCTCTGGCCGCTTTAAAACATTTTTCCGGGCTCAGATTTTGCTTCAATATTTCGTTAGGTTTTTGGATTTTCCCGCAACCAATACATTCCAAATTGCACCTGAATAAAGGTTCAAGCATCATTACCAAGGGATAACGTTTGTTCCCTTTCATTTTTTGCCTGAATATATAAGAACCTATTTTAAATGCTTGAAAAACTGGGACTGGCATAATTTTAATTCAATTAAGGTTAAGAAAAACAATAATTTCATTTTTGATGGTATCCCAAAACGAAATAAATATTATAAGATGCTTCCAAAAAAGAGCAAAGGGTTTTATCTTTTTGCAATCAATAGGCTGAGAATATTATTTGGATAAAATCTCCTATAAATATGTTGCTGTCGTTTCCAGGAAAAAAGTCTTTGAAAAAATTTTTTATACTACTTATCGTCACGGTTCTTGCCCTTGCTTTTGATGGCTCTCTGGCAAAGGATATATTCGACTACAAATTAAGTAGTTTCACAGATTGGTTGTTACTAATTATGATAATTTTTATTCTGGTTACTATAGCCTGGGCAAATTCCGCAAAGACTGAACAGAATAAAAACATCCCGAAGTGATATCGTTCCCTTTAATTTAAGCTTCTGTATTAGCGGGGGTACTTTTTAACAAGCTCAACAAAGCAAAAGGTTCAACGGGCCCATCTGCTTGAACCCAAACTGTTCCATTACCGCCATGAGCAACTGAAATACTTTCTCCCGAAATTTTTTCCATTGCCTTGATTTTAAATTTATATTGTCCGCTTGGGGAAAGGCACTCGGCTTCATCTCCTACTTCCATTCTATTTCTAACATCCACTTCCATCCACCCCGGTCGGTCATTGACTACCTGACCTCCAAAAATTTGTGGCTGGTTGGTTTCCTGTGGAGAATCAAACCTTTCGGTTTCGTGGTTTGCAGCAGAAATTAAAAATGCTGAAGTAAAACCCCGATTCGCCGTCTTGCCTATTTCTTCAATCAGGTTGGGATTAAATTCCCGATTTTCTTCCAAATCATCGATGGCGCGTCGGTAGGCTCGAGTCACCAATGAAAGGTAATAAATAGATTTAGAGCGGCCTTCAATTTTAAACGAAATAATTCCCGCCTTTTTCATTGGACCAAGAAATTCAATGGCTCGCAGATCTTTCGAATTCATAATATAAGTGCCATGTTCATCTTCTTCAACAGGCATTAATTCTCCATCCCTTTGTTTTTCTTCAATCGCATATTGGCCTTTGAGGGGTTGATATTCCTCCATGTCCTTGCCCTTTTCCTCATGGATATCATATTCCCATCGACAGCTATTGGTACAAGTTCCCTGATTGGCATCTCGGTGATTAAAATAATTGGATAACAAACATCGACCTGAATACGCAATACAAATAGCACCGTGCACAAAGGCTTCTAATTCCATTCCTGGAACGTGTGTATGAATATCAGTAATTTCTTCGAGCGTTAATTCACGTGACAAAATTATCCGCTCCACTCCCAAGTTGTACCAAAATTCAACGGATGGCCAATTAATGGTGTTCGTCTGTACGGATAAATGAATAGGGATTTCAGGAAATTCCTTTAATGCAAACTGAATCATTCCCGGGTCCGCCATAATAAAAGCATCCGGTCCCATCTCGGCATGTTTAGCCAAAGCTTTTTTAAATGATTCAATTTTTCTATTCGGAGGAAGTATGTTGGCCGTTATATAGATTTTTTTACCCAACTTATGAGTGTAATCTATAGCTTCTTGCAGTAAGTGATCTTTAAATGGATTCTCCTTAGCGCGGAGAGAAAATTTTGGGATTCCTGCATAAACTGCATCGGCACCATAGGCGAATGCATATTTTAATTTTTCTGGACTCCCAGCGGGTGATAGTAATTCTGAAATCATAATTTTCGAAATAAGTTGAATGCTTTAATTGGTATAAATAGGACGGATCAGCTTACAACACATGTATCCCTGACCGCAAGCTTACAAAACAACTGGAAGAAGGGGTATTAGAACTGAAAAATAAATAGGGGTATTCTAAAATCTGTCATTTAAAGGTAGAGGAAGGAGCATTTTTTCCTTCTTGCAAGTCTTCTACAAGTCGAAGGGTAGAACGTAGCCGCTTGGCAAGCACCTTTAGAATGGGCATTAAGGCTTGCGCGTTGTGTTGAGCTAGAGAGTTAAAAGCTTCCTGCGTCATAATTGAGATAGAACAATCTTCCAAGGCAACCACACTGGCAGAACGGGGCAAACCATCAATCAGACCCATTTCGCCAAAAATATCATTTTCTTCTAAAATTCCAATAGACTGCCTTTCTCCGTTCGGTTTCTTTTTGGAAACCTCAACCCGCCCGGATTCAATAATATAAGCGCAATCACTTAACATACCTTCTTTGATGATTTCATCGCCCTTTTTATAATATCTGGTTTTCATAATCTCTAATTATTCCATTACACTGGTATCGGATAAACGATTTTTAAGAGACACCCTGATCCTTATCCAGTTTAAAGCTTTAATCCCAGAAAATCAATAAACCCTTACTTCATTAAAATTAAAAAAACCTGAAAAAACGACAGTTATTCTTGTCGACTCAGGTTTAATAATTTCTTTAAACTAAAATTTTCGTGTTAAATATTCCCGGCAATTGCTGTTTGATGTTGTGGCTTAGGGTCTTCAACTTCTTCAATTATTTTAAGTGTGTTTCTCAATCTTTTCGCCAGCACCTTCAAGATAGGCATGAGTGCCTTTGGATTCCTTTTTGCGAGCGAATTAAATGTGTCTGGAGTCATGATGGAAATACTACAATCTTCCAAAGCTCTTACGGTTGCTGATCGGGGTAACTGATCAATCAGTCCCATTTCACCAAAAATATCATTTTTATCCAATTTAGTGATTACCTGGATACTACCATTCGGCAATTTTTTAGAAACCTCTACACTGCCAGAATCAATGATATAAGCACCTGTGCTCAGCGACCCTTCTTCAATGATAACTTCGCCTTTATTGAATTTTTTATTGATCATATAAATCCCATCCTTTATGAAAAATATGAAACTAGAACACGCTCTAAATATGAATCCTGCCAGTTTCTATAAAAGGAATCGCCATCCATGAATATATTTAAGGTAGGAAAATGTGTTACTAAAAAAACTATGTACTGCTAACAGATGTTGATTTAGTGTTACTACTTTCCGATTCCAGCTCGTCAAGAACAACCAAAGTTTGCCGGAGGCGGTTGGCTAAGATTTTTAGTATGGGCATTAAAGCCTGCGGATTATTCCTAGCTAAAGAGCTGAATGCCTGTTGAGTGAGAATTGAAACTTGACATTTTTCCAAGGCCATCACTGACGCAGACCTTGGAAATCCATCAATAAGCCCCAGCTCCCCAAAGATATCATTCGTTTCAAGAACCCCAACAACCTGTTGGCCACCATTGGGCAGTCTTTTTAGAACCTTCGCCCTTCCCGATTCCATAATATAAGCACAATCGCTTAAATCACCTTCACGGATAATGGTTTCGCCTTTAGGAAACTCTTTGACTATTTTCCCGTTTTGAGCAGACATACTAAATTAGATCCGTTATTTACCCAGTCCACTTACAAAACCCTTCTTCGCCATATTCCCATTAGAACCCGCTCTTTGCGAGTCTGGAACGTTCGGGGAGAACAAATATGCCACCAGACCCGCAAAGATCAGGAAAATAATTATCGCTGTCCAAGGAGATTTTTTGGCTGCTTTTTTCTTTACTTTTCTACTCCGTTTAACAGCGGGTTGAGTTCTAGTTTTTATGGTTGCGGTTGTCATTTTATTACCTTTCCGAAAAACCTGCATTACATATACAATTCTATAATTGCACAATGTATGCCAACCCCCACAAATATGGGAAAACCAATCAAACCCCATATAATAAAATAGGTTACGGAATTTTTTAAAAATCTATTTTCGGAGTATCAAATCTATAATATTGAGACAATGTATCAAAATGAGACATTTAATCTCATTATGATATTTTTTGAGACAATTTTGGAGTTTTTAGGAGGGAGTAAAATTAGCTGGCAGAGCGATATTTTTTAATCTTCCTATAAAATGTTGCCCGGCTTATTCCCAAAGCTTTAGCGGCCAAAGGAATATTTCCGTTTGCTCGGTCCAATGCCTCTATCAGGGCATTTTTTTCTATTTCGTTAAATTTAGTTCCTGACAAGGTAGGGGAAATAGGTTGAGGGTTGCCCTTATAGGCAGACAATATATTTTCACCGTTTTCAAGATAGGGAACGAATTGATTTCCGTGGTCCACATAGCCTTCTCTTAATTTTTGAATTTCCGGCGAAAGATTTTCAATTTGCACACTGTTCGTTTGCGTAGTAACCATTGATCGATAAATTTCATTTTCCAGTTGCCGCACATTTCCCGGCCAAGGGTAGCGAACCAATGCTTCCATAGCATGTGAACTTACGGTGGAAATGTTTTTCGATATTTCAATTTTGTATTTTTTTAGAAAATGATTTATCAAAAGCGGTATGTCATCTTTTCTAACTCTTAAAGGGGGTAGAGAAATAAGATATACCATCAATCGATAGTAAAGATCTTCGCGGAACCTTCCTTCCTTAACTGCGTCTTCCAGGTTTCGGTTGGTTGCAGATATAATTCTTAAGTCCACATTTATCTTTTTTGTTCCTCCCACTTTTTCAAAACTTTTTTCCTGTAAGAATCGTAAAAGTTTTACCTGCATTTTTGGCGACATTTCTCCAATTTCATCCAGGAATAAAGTCCCACCATTTGCCGCCTCCAACTTTCCTTGGCGAGAATCGTCTGCCCCAGTAAATGCACCCTTTTCGTGGCCAAAAAATTCGTTTTCCTGCAAATCTTCAGGAATGGCCCCACAGTTGATCGCAATAAAATCCCCACTTTTATAAGCGCTGTTGAAATGGATAGCTTTCGCGACTAGTTCCTTTCCCGTTCCACTTTCACCACCAATAAAAACATTAATATTGATTCCAGAAACTTCCTCAATCTGGCCAAACAGTTGTCGCATGGGCTCGCTTTGTCCCACGATATTTTTATAGGAATAAGTTTTTTTAAGTTCGCCTTGCAACCGCTGAATTTTCGTGACCATCGTGTGCATTTCGATGGCCTTTTCCACATTCGTTTTAAGGCGGATCTTATCCACGGGTTTCACCATATAGTCAAACGCACCTATTTTCATCGCTTCAATCGCCGAATCAAGTGCATCATTTTTAGTGACAACCATCACCGGAATATCACGATTCGCAAGGCGAAGCCGTTTAAGAATTTCCAGCCCAGGCAATCCCGGCATATTAATATCCAGACAAATGGCGCCGGGGTTTTCGTCCAGACAATTCAAACACAACTCTCCATTATCGAAAACCTTCACCTTATAGCCCTGGTCCTCCAACCAGTTGACCATCATCTTGCGATGCGGGATTTCGTTATCTATTACAAATAATAGTTTTGACATTTTCCGTTTTACTTTTCAAGAATAGTGATAAGTAATCATATTCTGAGCCATTTTATCAAAGTAATATAAAGGCGTATTAATTAATCTCACAACCCCTTGCTGCCCGGTAACCCAAGGTCTCTGCATCCAATAGGTTTCCAAATGGTACATAGTTCTTCGGATTTTTTGGATATCCTTTGCACATCGGCCATTGATAAATCCTTGTTTTAGGATCACCAATGATTCCATAAGTTAAAATTAGGTCGTAGTCCATATTGTCTTTATTGGACGGAGGAATGGGAGTCCGGGTTTCCCGTCGAAATTCCCAAGGTGGAATGGGTTTATCCTGTACCCACAATCCCATCTTTTTTTTCCAAGCTTTATACTCCATCTTTTCCAAAAAAGTACTGTGCGGATGTTTCACCCGATAATGCCAGGCCAATCCCGCTTTCAGAACTTCTTCATTTAACATTTTTCCATCAGGCAAGAATACTTCTCCTATTAAGCGCTTGTATTTATCTACTTGGGTATAATTGACACGTACAACTTTTTCCAAGGCCAAGTCTTCTAATAACCGTTTCGCCGGCCTGCCAAAAGACTGACCTATTTCAGGAGCATCAATATCCGCAAGGCGCACCTTGTAAAGTTTATCGCGCTGATCTTTTAAAGTAAAAGTATCGCCATCTTTAATAGAGATCACTTCGCCGTTGATGGTTTTCAATTCTGCTTGTGGCACTAAAAAAAACATCAAAGCTAAAAGTGCGGATTTTATATCCATAATTTTTTGGTGTTAAAAAATTGAAAATTTCTTCATCTAATTTTACCACGATACAGGAAAACTAGGTCAAACCACGCTCAATCATAAACTTCACATCGCCACTCGGCGTGGGGCCAAAACTAGAAAACCATTTGCTAAGATTCTAAAGGCAGACTTCGTTCAATCATAAATTTTACATCGTCATTTGCGTTGGTATATTCAATCTTAATTTGGGGATATTTGGATTGAAACACTCGAAACACTTCATCGACAAACCCCTGACCTACAGTAGATATATGTCTAAAATCTAAAACCACATGTTTGAATTTTTCCAGCCCTAAAACAATGCGCCGTGCCTGAGAACGTGAAATATAACGTTCATTTTCCATTTTACTCAAATGCACAATGATATGGGTCTTGTTAAACGTTGGAATTCCATCCGAGTTTTCTCCCGAAAACTCTGCAAAAATATCCTGCATTTTTCTTTTGGAATTCAGGCTAATTTTCATTAATAAACCCGTTCCAGAGAGATTTGAACTATTCTTTGATTCTATGAACCAGTCTTGATCTAAATTTTCCCTTCTGTAAAACATTCCCTTTGAATGAATAATAAAATCATCGAAAGCCCTTGATGTAAAAAAAATTCCTTCACCCGTATGGTTTTCACGATCAGTAGTAAATTTTCCTTTGGAAAGATGCAGAGCACTTTCGCGCTCATTTTCAAGATTCAAGGTGTTCTTAATTTTTCTAAAAATTCCAATACCATCATCTTCAATAAATAATTCAATGGTATCTGTTTTCCAATTTGTTTTTATCTTTGTTTCTGTTCCCTCTGAATGATCTATGGCATTGTTAAGCATTTCCAAAAAGCCGTATTCACAAATATCACGAACATTTTTGGGCAAATTTTCAAAATCCTGCTGAAAATGTTCCTGCCAGACTTTATGTTCCTCCACTTTGTCTTTTAAGGAAACATGAATTTCTTTATTCTTATCGGTCTTTAAAAAATATTGCACCTGACGGGTCGTACCCGACTTGATTATTTTTCCATCGCGGTGCAGGCGATTCAAGTGCCGGTGCACGGTTGTGCGGCTGCACGCAAAAGCTTTCGATGCTTTGGCAACGATATTTTTTGGGTGCAGCGGAATCTTATCTAACAGATAAGCCCGTATCTCTTCTGCCTGGTTTTTTACCATTTTATTTTTTGAAAAACCTATTTTATAACTAGTTGTAATAATTATTATAACTAGTCATAGTAAATCTGTCAATCGGTGCAAATCAGGATATTTCCCATAAATATATATAGTATATGGACTTTTTATTATTATAACTATACTAATTAGATATTATAACTATTTAAAATCCTTTTATAACTACATTTGGATTTGTTTATAACGGGTTGTAATAGGGCGAGGTAAAACAGGTAAAATTTAAGCCGCTTTTCGCGAGCGGAGGATGAGAAAAGCTCCCGCTGCTAGCAGGAAGATACTATAAAAACTGCCTCGGCTGAGGTCCAAAATGAGGGGGGCATCGGGTTCCCGGAACTGTTCACCAAAAATCCGAACCACGGCATAAAAAGCCAGAAACTCTCCTGTCAATCTACCGGGCGTTGCTAATACTCCGGTCCGCCAGAATCTCCACTGGCTAAAAATCATTAGCAGCAATCCTTCCAATGCGGCGGCATAAAGTTGCGAAGGGTGCCGGGGAGCGATTAATTCCAAAGGCGTTCCAAATGGAGCGCTTTGCGGGAAAATAACGGCCCAGGAAACATTGGAGACTTTTCCCCATAACTCCCCGTTGATGAAATTGGCAATGCGGCCCAACAGTATTCCAGGGGGAACAAGCGGACATAAAATATCACCCAGCTGCAAAAAATTTATTTTTAGCTTTTTCGAGATCCACCAGCAAGCAGCCACCACACCGATGAACCCTCCATGGCTGGCCATTCCCCCTTTCCAGACTTGAAAAATACTCCAAGGTCGGTGGATAACATCCTGAAACGCGTAGAAAAACATATACCCCAAACGACCCCCCAAAAGGACACCCACCATAATCGCTGTAATGGTTAAAGATTGTTCTTCTGCTGTCAGTGCGGCTTTGCCATGTTTACAAAAAATATGCAAAAGCCAGATACCCGCCAGAAACCCTAACGCATAAGCGAGACCGTAATAACGGATGCCAAAATTTTCAGTAAATTGGAAAAGGAAGGGATCTAAATCATGAACCCAGTATCCGGTTTTAGACACAGTGGCCTTTTAGGTGAGAGTTGAAAAAAATTGGGGTTTAAAAATTACCGTCGCAAAATTGAGGCTGCGTCAATAGCCCCATAAGTGAAGATCATATCGGCTCCCGCGCGTCGCAGACTGATCAGCGATTCCATCAGGCAACTTTCATAATCCAACCAGCCTTTTTCTTCAGCGGCTTTCAACATCGCATATTCGCCACTGACGTGATAAGCGGCAATGGGTAGCTCGGAATGTTCGCGGGTCAAACGTATCACATCCAGATAAGGCAGGCCGGGCTTGATCAATAGCCAGTCCGCCCCTTCTTCTTCATCGGAATGAATTTCACGGATGGCTTCACGAACATTGGCGGGGTCCATCTGATATGTTTTCTTATCCCCTTCTTTAGGAGCGGACTCCAGAGCATCTCGAAAAGGTCCATAAAAGGCGGAAGCGTATTTCGCGCAATAGCTACAGATCAAAACATTGTCGAACCCGGCCTCATCGAGAGCCCCGCGAATTGCTTCGACCCGGCCATCCATCATATCCGAAGGCGCAACAACGTCTGCACCCGCTTTTGCCTGGGCGACCGCCATACCGGCAAGAAGTGGCAATGTTTCATCGTTGAGGATCTGGCCATCTTGAACGAATCCATCATGGCCATCACTGGAATAAGGGTCTAACGCGACATCGGTGATAACCACCATATCGGGTATTTCTTTTTTCAATTCTTTAACCGCACGTTGCAATAGTCCGTCCGGATTCAAACTTTCTTTTCCCTCTGAGTTTTTCAGAGAGTCGTCAATAGCAGGAAAAAGTGCTACTGCAGGAACGCCCAACTCAAAAGCTTTTTGGGAATCCACCACCAACTGATCAATTGAAAGCCGCGACACTCCCGGCATCGATACAATAGGAGTCCTCTGATTCTTACCTTCTTGAACAAAAGTAGGCCAAACCAGGTTCTGAGGTTGAATGTTGGTTTCCCGTATCAGACCACGGATTCCTGCGGTCAAACGGTTTCTTCTAGGACGGTTTATCATAGTCTATCTTATTGTTGGAAAAGGTATTTATCCTGCTCGAGAAAGAATAACGAAACATTTTTAGCAATGCAACCTGTTTCCAGAAAAACAAAACCCTGCCGGGTTTCGACAGGGTTCATTGAAAACTTCCCGTCTTTGCAGACGGTATATAATTGGCTCCGGTGAGAGGATTCGAACCTCTAACACATCGATTAACAGTCGATTGCGCTACCATTGCGCCACACCGGAATGGAGTCGTATTCGTTACTAAAGCGTTGAAAAGTAGTCCAGTTTTACCATATTGTCAATAAAAATTAAAACCTTTTCTTCCCACCCACTTGGTGGGAGGAAGTATTAGCGGACCTATAGTTAAAAATAGAATAATATTGTCTCGCTTTACGGGTATTGACCTGTAACATGCGGCGGTTCGCCGCTAGCCCATTTCCATACGTCCTTCTAACGACTTCAGCAAGGTGACGGAGTCTGCATATTCAATATCGGACCCTACAGGCAAGCCGCGCGCAATACGGGTGACTTTCACATCCAACGGCTTGAGAACTTTTGAAATATAAACGGCAGTGGATTCGCCTTCCATATCCGGATTGGTAGCAAGAATCACTTCATCAACTCCTTTATCGGCCACCTTTTCCTTTAAAACTTCAATATTTAGATCACCAGGACCAATTCCATCCAACGGAGAAATGACCCCCATCAGCACATGGTACACCCCTTTGAAATAACCCATATTTTCCATGACGTAAACATCATGGGGCTCTTCTACCACACAAATCTGTTTTTGGTTGCGAGTGGTATCTGAACAAATTCCGCAAGGGTCGGACTCGGTGATTCCATGACAAACGGAACAGAGGATAATTTTTTCTTTTATATTCTGAATGGCAGTAGCAAGCCGAGTAGCTTGATCCACTTTTCCGCGCATCAAAAAAAATGATAACCGTTCGGCAGTTTTTTGTCCAATACCAGGAAGCCTTTTCAATTCATCAATAAGATCCGTAACCGCCTGTGGTCTCTTCACGGCAACCTGCCGGTTGCAGGGGACGGATCCATGCCCGTCAAGCTGACAAAAATTTTTTTGCCTTTTACTGTAATTCTCATAATTTTATCAATGTATTGAAACGTTTTATCCAGAAGCTTGAGAGAGAAGGTCGTCCGCTCGAAAACGTTCTGACCTATCGGCTGCAGGGCCGCCCCTGCTAGGTAGGTGGAAAGAGACCGGGGATTTTTACGCCACCCGTTATTTTTGTCATTTCCTCTTGTGCCATTTCTTTAACTTTTTTATTGGCTTCGTTAACGGCACCCGTAATCAAATCTTCCAGAACTTCGCGATCGTTCATATTGATCAATTCATCATCAATTTTTACAGATATAATTTCATTGAGTCCGTTAGCAACGACTTTCACCATTCCACCACCGGTACTCACTTCAATGGTCTTATCAGCCAGACCTTCCTGAATTTCTGCAAGTTTAGATTGCATCTGTGTTGCCTGCTTGAACAGCCCGGTCCAACCTTTATCAAACATAATATTTTGCAATGCCCAAGGGCATATTCCTTTACCGCAAGTGAGGTGTGCGTGGCTTTCAGCTCT
>JACKQG010005240.1_pt1 | contig 14430 bp, 18 predicted proteins | sample 8237621 | NCBI WGS metagenome assembly JACKQG01 (sample SAMN15677084, study PRJNA649215) | marine metagenome | biome: marine; feature: Black Sea; material: saline water; isolation source: suspended particulate matter (SPM) from the Black Sea western gyre | collected 2013-06-09/2013-06-10 | depth...
AAAATCCAGCAGTTTTGTTGACGTACTGTAAAATTTAGTAATTGCGCCACGAGATTCTTCAATTCTTGCAATTTCAATTAAGCCAGAAACCTTCAAGATTTCTAAATGATGTCTAATAGTGGTTAGTGCTTTTTTGTAACCATGCTTCTTCAGAGCTGTACAAATTTGATCAGCAGATAATGATTGATGGTATAAAATTTCAACAATTTTTGCACGTGCAGGGTCTTCAATTGCACGAGCATGTTCAATACTTGTAGTAACGGTACGATTTACTTTAATTTCCTTTTCTAATAATGTAGACATACTAAGATTACATTTTATTCTGATCTAAAAGATCCTCGTATCATATTTTTTTGTCCATTTGCATCAATTTTTGTTTACTTTAACAAACATGATACCGCTATTAAAAATATACAATAGCCTACAATGAAAGTAGTAGTGCATTTAATATTATTAGTAGCATTACAGTAATTATGAAGTAAGTACAAAGTATATCATACACACATCAAAAGTATAGTAGCGGTTCCAAAAATATCAAAAAATAAAATTTCTAAAACAATGTTGGCAAATTTATCATAAACAGGTTAATTTTTGAAGATATGAAAAGTATCATTCGAGTTGAAAGTTAACTAACAGTCAACATTACGTATAGAATTTAGATTAAAGAGTTGCCAGTTAATTTCTCATATGCAATGACATATCGTTTAGTAATTGTTTCGATGATGTCAGACGGGATTTGGGGTGCAGTTGGCTCTTTACCCTCATTTCGCTCATCTTCAAATTGTTTTTGATAGCCATTAGCAGTTAGCCAATCACGTAAAATTTGTTTGTCGTATGATTCTTGAATTTTTCCAACCTCAAAGGTGTCTTTTGGCCATAACCTGTATTCATCAGGACCAATTGAATCCCCCAAGATAATCTCACCATTAATCATTCCAAATTCTAATTTTAAATCAGCCAAAATAAAACCAACATCATCTGCGATTTGGGCCATTGTGTTGTAGATGTTAACGGATGTTGTTTTCAGATATTCAAATTGTTCCTCGGTAACTAGATTCATCTCCAATGCTTTTTGCTTGTTCACCGGAATATCATGTTCGGACTTTGTTGTAGGATCAAAGATAGGGGCAGGTAATTTTGCAGCCATTGTCGTATCAGTGTGTGTGGGAAGAGACACCTCACCGTTTTTCCATCTGCCAATCAAACTGCCATAAAAATAACCTCTCACTACACATTCCATAGGAATCATTTTCATTTTTTTAACAATAATTTCAGTATCAGATTTTTTCTGGATAAAATGATTTGGCACATCTAATTTTTCAAACCAAAATTTGGCAAAATTACATAGCACCTTTCCCTTTTGTGGAATGTCTTGATGGAATTTTACATCATATGCAGATACCCTATCAGAGAATTTGAATAAAATAGTGTCATCATCTACATCGTATAGATCCTTTACTTTTCCACTAGTTAGAAACTTCAAGTGATCACGATATCATTTTAATTGAATTTAACTGCTAGGAAGCACGTTATTATTCAAAATAAATACAAAAGTCTAAACCTAATTGAGATGTTAGCTGCTTATTTTTGCTTAATTGAGATGTTATCTGCTTATTTTTGCTTGTTAAGTGCTTATTAAGCAAAATTGTGATACGTGCCTGAGTAAATTAAGTGCTTAATTTTGCTTATCATGTGCTTATTAGCTGCTTAATTTTGCTTAATTTTGCTTAATTTTGCTTATTAGCTGCTTAATTTTTGCTTAATTTCAAATAGGTCATACGTTTTTGCCATCCGTTTTTTAGTTTTTTGCAGGATGTTTTATTTTTTTACAGAAAGAACGCAGTATTTTGATGAGAATGTTTGCAACTAGAATTATTTTACATCTACGCCATTCCAAAAAGCAACCATTCCTTTAATTTTGGATGCTGCATCGTTTGGTGTTGCATAATACCATGCACAATCTTTGTTGGTTTTACCATCGACAGTTACAGAATAATAATTGGCTTTTCCTTTCCAACCGCATACGGTAGTCAGTTCAGCCTTTACAAAGTATTCTGATTTTATTGAATCAAACGGAAAATAGTGATTTCCGTCAACAACTTCAGTGTTGTCACTTTCAGCAATTACTACTCCATTCCACATAGCTTTCATATCATTCTGTTAATTCAAACCATATTTAATGAAATCTTAAACTAGATTTTTGCTTTTACTTGTTCACGTTTACTAAAATCGGGCTTTATTCCAAGGGAATCATAGTTTCCTGATGAGCATGTAAAGCACATGGAATCCTTTGGCATTCCAACTGCATCAGCTAGATTCTCAGCATCATTGTATCCCAAAAAGTCAACACCGATACTTTTTCTGACCATTTCAGTTATTTCCTCAGTAGTCATCTCTTTCCCATCAGTGAATGTTGCAAGCTCCTCTTGAGATGGGAAATCAATTCCGGCATAACAAGGATAGTTGATTTGTGGGTATGTTATCAACATGCTAATTTTTTTGGCCCCTGATCTTCGAAGTGCCTTGATTATAGCTTTGGAACTAGTACCCCTAACCAAACTATCATCAATCACCACAACGTGCTTGTCTCGAATTATTTCACTAATCGGAATTATCCAGCGATTGATTTCAACCCTGTCGCTTTGATGGGGTTCAATAAAACTTCTCAAAGGACCTTTCTTGCTGTACCTGTCTTTTAGCAGTCCCTCGTCAAATGAAACGCCTAGCTCTTGCGCATAACCTAGTGCTGCAGGTCTTGCAGAATCAGGAACTGGGATTACCAAATCAGCATCAAAAATAGGAAACTTCTTTGCCATAAATCTGCCAATATTTTTTCTTGAAAGATAGATGTTATGGCCCTCCATGTTGCTTGAGGGATGTGCAAAGTAAGTAAACTCAAAAGAACAATGTGCACGGGAAGTGTCGTGTGAAAATATTTCAGATTCCATACCTGTTTTACTTAACTTGATTAATTCACCTGGAACTACATCTCTTTGAAGAGTGGCACCGACTGCAGTCACAGCAGCAGACTCAGAAGTTACAATGTAAGTGTCGTCAGATTCTTTGTGTCCTAAAACCATTGGACGAAATCCTTTAGGATCTCTTGCAGCGTACACAGAATTGTCATCAGAGATAAAAGTAAAACAATACGAACCAACCATTTCATTTTTTAAAATTGAAAGGGCCTTTCCCATGTCACCGTTTTCAGAAATTAAGGATACCAATCTTTGAGCAGCAACCAATGTGTCACTTGCACTTTGAGGGGTAAAAGAACATCCTCCAACCAGGTTAGACAATTCCTGAGCATTGGCAATTGTTCCATTGTGTGCAATACAGAGATCTTTTACCTTTAGGGGTTGTGCGTTTTCCAACGTACTGGTTCCCATAGTAGAGTATCGAACATGTCCAATGACACAAGGAGAGGCGTATTCTTGTGCAATTTTTTTAAATTCAGATGATGAGTGTGAAACTAATCCTATTTTCTTAAACGGGGTTTTGTTTGGTACTGCAAACCCCCAAGCTTCTTGGCCTCGGTGCTGTAAGGCACGCAATGCATCAAAAACCATTGGGACGACATTCTTTCCAGAAAGACTGTAAATTCCCACAACACCGCAATTTTCTTTTACTTTAGGCATGCATTACCATCTCCTTTAACGAATTTAACCAAGTTTTTTGTGCCTTATCAACGCTTAGATCAATTACGGGTTTAGAATCAGTAGTGAATTGTATGGACTCGCCGCCAAACTCACCAATAGTTTTGAATGAAACATTGTGTTTTTTTAGTAATTCTTCCAAATTTTGAATATTTTTCTTTTCAAAAGTTACTAGGTATCGAGAATGACTTTCAGAAAATAAAATTTCATCAGATGCCAAATTATCGCCAGGAACGTCATCCAGAGGTACAGTGCAGCCAACCAGGTTAGTCATGCAAAGTTCAGAAACTGCAACTGCCAGTCCGCCTTTTGAGCAATCATGTGCAGATTTGATTAATTCGTTTTCAACAAGTTCCAATACAGCATTCATGTTTTTCTTTGATTCTGAAAAATCAACAGCAGGACATTTGCCTCCGATGAATTTATGAATATATTCAGAATATTCAGAACCGCCCAACTCGTCCTTAGTATTTCCAATCATAATTAAACAGTCGCCGGAATTGATTTTTTGAATTCTCAAAGGTTTCTTATCAATTAATCCAATTACTCCAATTACAGGTGTTGGTTTGATGGAGCCTTTTGGAGTTTCATTATACAAACTAACTTTACCGCCGATACACGGGATTTCAAAGTCTTTGGCAAAATCTGTTAGACCCTTCAAAGATTCTAAAAAGGTCCAAAAAATTTCAGGATCTTTTGGATTTCCAAATTGAAGATGATCAAGCATACCGATGGGTTTTGCTCCGGTACATACAACGTTTCTACACGCCTCCTCAAAGCAACCAATTGCACCTTCACGCGGATTGATGTAGCATTGTTTAGGATTTCCATCAATCTTAATTGAAAGAAATTTTCCATTATCCAGTCTTAAAACGGATGCATCATAGCCTGGCTTGACTACAGTTCTAATTCCAACCTCATGATCATATTGACCATAAACCCAAATTTTGCTTGCAATGTTAGGAGATGCAAGTAGTTTCAACATGATTTCAGAATAGTCAGATAAAACGGGGAATGATTTTTTCTCTTCGATGTTTTCTAAATATTTTGGTTTCTTGGAAGGCAAATCAAGCAAAGTTGCATTTGCAACAATATCCGTAGAAATATTTGCAATTGTTTTTCCGTCTTTCTTGACGTGCATTTTACTATCAAATGTAACATGTCCGATTACAGAGCATTCGATTCTGAATTTATTGCAAATATCTTGAAACTTTACTAGTTTTACACTGTCTGTGATAATCAGCATTCGTTCTTGAGATTCAGATACCATGATTTCATCAGAATGCATGTCAGATTCACGTGTGTGAACGTTATCAACATCCATTTCAATCCCAATATCCAACGCATCAGCAGTTTCAGATACTGCACAAGACAGACCACCGCCGCCAAGATCTTTCATAGCGTGAATTAATTTTTCATTTCTAGCTTCTAAAATTGCTTCAATGATTAATTTTTCAATAAAAGGATCAGGGATTTGAACTGCAGAACGATTCTCAGACTCTAATGAATCAGATGCAAATTGAGAACCGCCAATTCCATCCCTACCAGTAGCGCCACCCATCAATACTACCAAGTCACCTTTTTTTGCGTGATTTTTAATTAAATTTTCTTTTTTACCAAACCCAATTGCAGCAACATCAACCATTGCATAGTTTGCATAGCATTCATCAAATTCAACTTCGCCACCAATAGTTGGAATACCTAAACAATTACCATAATCAGCAACGCCCTTAACAGCATTTTTGAAAAGCCATTTTGCATGTTGATCTTTTTCAATATCGCCAAAACGTAATCCGTCTAAAAGTGCAATCGGGCGAGTTCCAGCAGATAAAATATCTCTAATGACACCACCGACTCCAGTTGCAGCTCCACCATATGGCTCAACAGCAGAAGGATGATTATGACTTTCGATGTGGGCAGTTACGACATAACCGTCACCAACATCTAGAACCCCAGAATCATATCCTTTTTCATTAATGACTAAAGGTCCATCCATGGGCAATATCTTAAGATGTTTTTTGGATGATTTGTAAGAACAATGTTCAGACCACTCCGCAGCTACAATTTGTAATTCAGTTGAAGTTGGATCTCTGCCAATTTTTAATTTTAATTCCTCTAATTCATGTGGCTCTAGACTCAATTGTTAGCACCTATTTTTTGTAACAATGATTCAAAAATTAATGATGAGGGCTTGTTGTCATGAGGATTTATCTCAGGTTCGGCAGCTCTTTCAGGATGAGGCATCATGCCAACCACATTTCCATCTTCGTTACAAACACCAGCAATTTGGTTTGAAGAGCCATTTACAACTTGATCATATTTGAAAACAATTTGATTTTTTCTCTCAAGTTGTTTTAAAGTTTCATCATCAACAAAATAACGTCCATCTCCGTTTGCGATAGGTATTGGGATTTTTTCATTTAATTCAAATTTATTTGTAAACGGAGTTTTGTTATTTTCAACTGTAAGATTAGTCCATTCACACATAAAATTAAGAGAGTCATTTTTTAGCAAAACACCTGGAAGCAAACCTGATTCTACAAGAATTTGAAATCCGTTACATACACCCAGAATAGGAATTCCTTTTTCAGCTATTTTTTTAACATCTTGAATAATTGGGCTATGTGCAGCTATTACTCCGGCTCTAAGTCTATCACCATAAGAGAAACCTCCAGGCAAAACTACAGCGTCAAGGTTTTCTGGAAGAGGTTTATCATGCCAACAGTATTGTGGAGTCATGTGGAATACATCGGATAATACATGAAACATATCGCGATCACAGTTACTTCCTGGAAAAACTACAACTCCAACATTCACAATTGTTTTTAGATTCAGAGTTATTTAATTTGAGCCCACAGTCAGACACGGATTTTATTAGAATTATCAGTCAGGTTAAGCATCAAATGCATCTATTGTAACTACACTGACCATTGGATTGTAAATCCGTAACTCATCGCATATTTCTTGAACCTTAGATTGTGCAGATTCTTTAGTATTTTCAGTAATTGTAAATTTTAACATTTTTGCAGTGTTAATTTTAGATACGTTTTGATGAGTTCCCTTTAAGACTAAATCATTTAAAATGGTTTTACCTTCAGGATCACTAATTCCCGGCTTGTTTTCAATTGTAACATGAACGCGGTAATTACCCATAGTAAATAATTAATCAAAACAGCGATTAATCTATCTTCCGAATAATTTTATAAATTATTATAACAATCCGCTTTGTTTCAAAAAGTCTTTTAATTTTTCCTTAGTGTTTACAGCATCAAGTTTGTCATCTTGATCAATTGGAAAAAGACCCTCGCCATTTAGTATTAAATTATGAGGGCCGAGATCTTTAGCGTTATCAATTTTTAAATTATTAATTAAATTAAGTACTTCGTCATTAGTAGGGTATACACCGTTATTTTCTAAAAAAGTTCTTAAATCAATTCCTTGAATCCATGTTCTTTTTTCATCTCTTAAACCATAATCAACATCAATGGTATCAAAATTAGACTTTACACTGATATGATTACCAGGTCCAAACTCTTCATCATACTTGCTGGCACCTCGCCAGCCACGATCAATGGTCTTTGATTGTGTATTCTTTAGTAACCAGAGGTTTCGTTCTAGTTTTTGATTAAGGAGATTGCCAAGTCCAGATTCATTTTTGTTTAGTAAAACAGGTTCAAAGGAATCAAGTTTTAATTTTTCTTTTTCAAGTCTTTGGGAATTTTTGGTAGAGTCATCTTCCAAAGGATTCGGGTGTTCCATAAAACAAAAAGAACTCATAGAAACCAAAGTGTCAAGAACATCCTGGAAAGGCTCGTCAAAATGATGAATGATGTTCAAGGCCAAGACAATGTCAAAATGCTGCACCTCTTTGAGATTTTTTAAATTTTTTAAATTCATTTGTTTGTCCAAAAGGAGCACCTTGCGATTATTATTTTTGATACATAATTCCAACAATTTTCGTTCAGGGTTACTCTCTACTGCAATAAAAACTCCAGAAAAATCCTCTGCCAATCTAAATGTAAAATAGCCTTCAGCTGCACCCAAATCTAAAACAGAAATAGGCCGATTAAATTGCTTACAAAATTTAAATATTTCATCATATCTTTTTTCAGAATTTCGATATCCCGTTGAAATTGTTTTTCCTTTTATTCTAATGTCGTTGTAAGTATCAATGGAAGCGATGTGAAGTTCAGGAGTTTTTTGATGTTTCACTAATTCTTTAAACTCATTTGAATTTCTAAGAATTATCGTTAGATCATCTAATTCCATTCGATGAGTTTCCAATTCGGCAAAATAGTAATCTAAATCATCCAAATCAGGCTCCCTGTCCAGTAACTTCAGATATTGTGCACGAATAGATTTCCGTATATCCATTCTGTAGTATTTGATTACACCAGTAATTTAGATTTCTAGAGTGCAAATTTAGGGTTAGATAGTTATACCAGAATAATTGGACTCAATGTAACGTGGTTAGAAAAGAAAGAATGAGATACTGGAAAATTAGTGCAGAAGATACAGATACTTTCGATTATGATGAATCCAAGTTACTAAATTGGGAAATTAAATGCATTAGAGAGCCAGAAGTTGATGCTCATTTTATCGGAGTTTTCATGTATAGAAATGGAACAGCATATGATTATGAATCAGTAAAAGGAATATGTTATTTTCACAATAACATAGACAGAAAGGAACTTCCAGAAATTACTAAATTCCTTCAAAGTAAATTTGAAGGTAAAGAAATGGAAAAAGGAGATAGAATAATTTTGAAGGACTCAAAAGAAATTTTTTCCAGTAAGGACATAGGAAAATTAGCAAAAGAAATGGAAGTGAAATTTAACACCAAAGCAATCATATCTTTAGAATTTGAAGATATTAGCGCAGAACAACTAAAAGAAGCAGGCATGCCAGAATCCAAATTATTGCCAATTCCAAAATAGAAATTATTTTCAAAAATATACATTTTCATATATCGTATGATAAATTGATACCAGATGGCAGATTTAGAAAGCATCAATAAACATCTTGAAGAATTAAGAAAAAGATTACTTCGAATTGTTTTGGTAATCGGGGTAATTACAATGGTTCTTCTAACTTGTCATGCAGTGCCAGTAGAAATATCAGGAATAACATTGTACTATCCGATATTAGAACCACAAAACAATATCGCAGCTCAAATTACAAACCACATGAAAGAAAACCTAGTACCAGAAGGAGTCCAACTAATTCAAACAGCTCCAGGGCAAGCTTTTTTCGCTCAAATGTACGTTTCAGCTCTTGTAGGAATGGTAGTAGGAATGCCAGTTATCATCAGGGAACTTGTGGGATTTATCAAACCAGCATTAAAGGAAAATGAAATCAATGTCAGTAGAAATATTTCATTGCCAGCTTTAGGATTATTTGTTGCAGGTTGTATATTTTCATACAATTTTGTAATTCCATTTATTTTAGAATTTTTGTACAAGTATGGAGAATCCGCAGGATTAGTTACATTTCTAAACGTAATGGAATTTGTAACTTTTGTATTACAATTTCTATTGGCATTTGGTTTCTCATTTCAGCTTCCACTAGTAATGTACGCAATATCAATGTCAGAAATGGTAGGCAATGATTTTTGGAGAAAAAATATCAGATACGCAATAGTAATAATAATAATTTTTGGTGCAGTTATCACTCCAGATGGAACAGGTGTAACAATGATGCTGGTTGCAGGGCCAATGATAGGATTGTACGTTGTAGGCATATTATTCATTGAGCGTAAACAACGTAAAAAGTTGAACACTTAAATCTGAAATCAGGAAAGTAGGGATATAATGCTTGGAAGTACCGAAATTATAGTTTTAGTTGTGGTTATTGGCGTACTAATTTTCGGTGCAAAAAAAATTCCTGAACTTGCCAAAACGTTTGGTAAAGCCAAAGGAGAATTTGAGAAAGGAAAAATTCAAGGAGATAAAGAACTAAAAGATTTCAAAGGCGAAATAGACAGCATTTCCAAAGATAAAGAAGTAAAATCAGATTAGTTTTCGCATATCTTGCCAAAATCATCCATAAGACTAGAATAATTTTTACTCAATTTTGAGCTGTCCAGTAATTTTGGAATCCTCATATTTCCAGTTAATTTTAGATTGGCATCAACTAAAATTTTAGTGCCTTCAGGAATTTCGATAAATTCTTGTCTAATGTAACTTCCTCTAGATTTACCTCCAATGACATACACTTCATGTAACACAGAGGGTGTAGCAACATGTTTTGCCATAAATAATAACTCCAAGTCACCCAATAGAAGATGCTCCTCAACCACAGCAATATTGTCTCTGACCGAACGAATACGAATTGAGGAATAGTATTGGGGAATTAGTATTGGATAATTCTCATAGTTTGAAAAAATCTTAAAAACGTCTTCTCTTTTTGCATGAATGATTTTTTCTAAAGAAAATTTAGCCAAAGGTGTTTTAGAAACTACCCCAACGAGGGTATAAATCGTGATCTATGTCAAACTGGTCTAAACATTTGCCAACGCCGTGATTTACAATGTCATCAATTGTTGTAGGTTTTGTATAAAATTCAGTAACAGGTGGCAAAATTACAACACCCAGTCTAGCTAGTTTCAACATATTTTCTAAATGAATTGCAGAAAGAGGTGTCTCTCTGGCCATCAGAATTAATTTTCTGCCTTCCTTAATTGTAACTCCAGCAGATCTTGCGACAAGAGTATCATCATATCCATTTGCAATTGCAGCTAAAGTTTTCATGCTACAAGGGGCAACAATCATCCCATTGATTCTATGAGTTCCGCTAGAAACACTTGCAGCCATATTTTTTGAATCGGATGTAGTATTTGCAAGAGATTTAACATATTCTGGAGAATGTTCAGTTTCCATGGAAATACATTTTTCCCCCCATTCAGACATTATCAAATGAGTTTCAACACCTAATTTTTTTAATGTCTCCAACATTCTAATTCCATAAATAACACCAGTACTCCCAGTAATTCCAATAATTAATTTCAAGTACTGATATGGAAAGTAGTATTTTGAATAGACTCTGTATAAGACATATTTTCAGTAAATTTACTAATCATTTTTCTTCCATTACCTCCTAGATGATTTAAAAACATTATCAGATAAATACTAAATCCTTTAGGAACGGACAAAATTATAGAAAAGGGAATCATTTTGATAAAATAAAAATATCTAGGCACAAAAAATAATTCAGTTTCCAGAATAATTTAACCAGTCAATTAGTAACGTTTCAACAAGATTTGGAATTATTTTGATTTTAAATTCATGGGTCCCATCAGAGATAAAAAAACAGTGCTGTTTTTCAAGGGAAGTAATAAAATCCTGATTAATTTTAATTACTAAAAATTTTAGTGTGTTATTGTATTCAAATTGAAAATCAACAAGAAAATAAGTTGAAGAAGAATGGTTAGTCATAACCATGTTTTTAGAAAGACTAATGAAATTATTTAGATCTACAGAGATATCTTGAATTATAATTTTATCATTAACTACTTTCCAGGTAGTAAGATAATTTTCTAAATCAGCAGACATACGATTAAGATGTATTTGTAAATCTTGTGAGCGAGTCATAACAAGTGTTCCACCATACTGTAAAATTTAAACTAAATTAAATCTAAAAAATTTTTCGCAGATTAAATCAATTTTTACGTTTAATTACAATTGCAACTGCGGCAATCCCCACAATTACAACTCCAATTAAGACATACAGTATTGGGAAATCATCACTAGATACGTTTGATGTGAATTTTGTAGCATCCTCAAGTTCCACCTCAGATATACGAATAATCTTATCGTTATTTCCATTTGCAGTAAGAAGATACAGAACGCCATCTGGGCCTATTTCTGCAGTTCTAATTCTTCCAAACTCACCTTCAAACATTTTTTCTTCACTGATTGAAGAACCGTCTTGAGCAATATCAAGAACCATGAGGTGTTGTCCTCTAAGGGCTCCAACCAAAAATTTTCCGTTCAGACTAGGAATTTTTTCTGAATCATAAAACACCATTCCGCTTGGAGCCCATGTTGTCTGACCGCTATGCAGAATTGGATTTACAAAAGTGTCATCAAATGAATCGCCCACTACTTTTGGCCACCCATAATTTTTGCCCTTTAAAATTAGATTAATTTCATCATGTCCAGTCCCCATTTCTCCTGACGGTCCATGTTCAGATGATACAAACATACCATCTTGAGACCATGCAATTCCTTGAGGATTACGATGGCCATAAGAAAACACAGAACTTGAATCAAAGGGATTATCCTCAGGAATCGTACCATCAGGATTAATTCTAAGGATTTTTCCCGCAAGTGAAGATAGATCTTGTGCCAATTCAGGGTTAATTGCATCCCCTGTTGTAATGTACAATTTTCCATCAGGACCAAACTTAATTCGGCCACCATCATGCCACGGAGCACCGGGAATATCATCAATGACAATCTGCTTATCTGTTAGTGTGTTATTATCAACTATGAAACTGAAAACCTTATTTTGAAAAAATTCAAGTTCTAAATTTGTCTGATAGACGTAAAGTTTTTTATTTTTTTCAAATTCTGGATGTAATGCAAGACCCAATGTCCCGCCCTCAATTGATCCGCTCTTTGGGAAAGTTTGTATTACTTTCACATCACCAGATTCTCCGATTTTCCATATCCGTCCATCTCTTTCTGTAAAGTAAATTTCTCCATCAGGTCCAAAAACAATTTCCCACGGATTGTTTAAACCGTCAACTAGAATATCCACATTCAAGTCTCCAAATGCAGGAATTATAATTGGAAATAAAGCAGCAAAGAAAATAATTAACAATAATCTCATAATTCAAAGATACTTTTTTTGCTTAAAATCCTATGCAATCAATTTTGATTTCCATTCCTACAGCAACATATTGAATAACCAGTTTGAACTTTCCAATTTGTTTTAAACAAGAAAAACATAGTCTGTTTCAAAAGTGAGTTTTTAGATGAAAATTACATATCTTCAGACATGTCTTGTTTAAGAGATTCTTTTTCAACGGATTCTTTTTCTAATTTTTTACGTTTAATCCATAAAGAAATACCACCTGCAATCATGGCAGTGAATAAAATTATGCCAGCCATTTGGAGTTCTATGGAATACAACATGCTAAGACTTGGAATGTAATGAAAAAAAAGTCTTGCGATTTATTACGATCCATTAAATCAGGATTTTACATATATTAGATGCCAGTATTTACGCATAATATGATCAAAAGTTCTGAAATCAAGAAGATAGTTAATGATTATTCAGACGTAAGAATAGGCGTGCTAGGCAGCCATTCGGCTTTAGAGGTGATGGATGGAGCAAAAGATGAAAATTTTCAAACTACTGTTTTTTGTCAAAAAGGACGGGAAGGGCCATACCAAAGATTTGGAAGAATTGCCGACGAAATAGTAATTTTAAACAAATTCAAAGACATGGCATCAGCCAAAAATCAAAAAATGCTAAGGGATACAAACACAATTGTAGTCCCACACAGATCCCTTACAGTCTATCTAGGATACAAAACAATCGAGGATTCGTTTAAAGTTCCAATATTTGGAAACAGAAAATTGTTTCAAGCCGAAGAGAGAACTGCAAAGAAAGGCCAGTATTACTTGCTAGAGAAAGCAAAAATCAAGTATCCAAAATTATTCAAAGATCCTAAAAGAATTAACAAACCGTGCATTGTAAAAGTCCAGGAAAAAAAGAGGCCGTTAGAGAGGGCATTTTTTACAGTTTCGTCATACAAGGATTATAAAGAAAAATCAGAAGCAAAAATAAAACAAGGATTGATTGCTAGAAAAGATTTAGAAAAAGCAAGCATAGAGGAATTGGCAATTGGAACATACATGAATTTTAATTTCTTTCACACACCAATATCAAAACAAGTAGACTTTATTGGAATCGAAAGAAGGCTTCAAACAAATATTCACGATTACAACGCATTGCCTGCAAAGGAACAATTGGAAATGGATATTGATTTACAAAATATCGAGGTTGGACATACACCTGCAAGCATCAGAGAGTCACTGCTTGAAAAAGTAATAAAAATGGGAGATAAATTTGTGGCCGCAGTAAAAAAAGAATACGCACCAGGAATAATTGGACCGTTCTCACTTCAAAGTGTAATTACAAAAGATTTGGAATTAATTGTGTACGATGTCTCATTAAGAGTCCCAGGCAATCCAATAGTTGCGACAACTAGCCCATATACAAAATATCAATACGGACAGACATTCGGGGTCGGAAGAAGAATCGCAATGGAAATTAAACGAGCTCAAGAAGAAGACAGACTAGATGAAATAGTCACATAGATTTTTAAAAAATAGACATGAAAAAATTAATTCTTTTCCCCCTAATTTTATTTCTAATAGGAATTCTCTTCCTTACAGGAATTATACTGATCAACATGCTAACTGACGTAGTAGCTTCAACCAGTACAGAAGCTAAACAGGAAAAACAGAGAATCGATACGGAGACAATATCTTGTGATAATTTTGAATGTCTGCGAGAATTGGTAATAGATACAAAACAATTTTGTTCAGACTATCCATATTATGATGTGAATTTTTGCACGACATTTAACAATGAACTTAAGGAAATGAAACAAAATCTGGAGGAAATGAAACAAAATCTGTATGATTCTACACCAATGCCCTGAAGCAACTAGATGAACAAAATACAATTTAAGAAGAAGAAAAAGGCGTAAGCCCTCTAAACTGCAGAACATTAAGAGATTTCCTCTTGTGGTCAAGCGTCAAAC
>JACKQG010005241.1_pt1 | contig 14429 bp, 12 predicted proteins | sample 8237621 | NCBI WGS metagenome assembly JACKQG01 (sample SAMN15677084, study PRJNA649215) | marine metagenome | biome: marine; feature: Black Sea; material: saline water; isolation source: suspended particulate matter (SPM) from the Black Sea western gyre | collected 2013-06-09/2013-06-10 | depth...
CGCGGACTGAGTTAGTCAAGTATGCAATACGTAAAGGGTTGATTCAACTTTAACGTTTCACTATTCTAAATTCTTGAGTATTGCGGCGTTGCAGGGGGATTCTACGTCACTTCGTTCCTCCATGACAAAATTTAATGTTTAACAGTCTACTGAGCAGAACGGTAGGACGGTACGTAAACGTGGACAATGAAATCAGCCGCAGTACTGTCATTCTGAGGAGAGCAGCGACGAAGAATCTTTCTCTTTGAGTGACAAATACATAGATTCTTCGCTCCTTTTGTCGCTCAGAATGACACTTTGGGACGCTCCACGGTTAACTACCGTGATACCAGCAGAACAAGATTGCACCTTTTTTAATTTACTCACTCATGTTACGCAACCTAATGGGGGAATATCCCCGGGAATAGGGGGTGGGGGCTTCGCCCCCACCCCCTATTTTCGGGACTTTCTCGCTACGTGTGAGTAACAGGAGTTACTCATTCGGGGAGAGGGGATCGAGGGGGCGAGATTGATTTTGTCCAGTTTAGGGGTCATCAATGCCGATGCTGATTATTCCCATCTTTGCCTTGTCCTTCGCAATAATTTCAAACCCCAATACCTAAAACTATATTCATTGGGATCTTTACCCCATGAATCGCAACATTATAAGTTGCGTATTCGATTTTATATCGTCAACCTGGGGCATTACTCCCAAGCAATTGTTTGTGAAATAGGGCACATACCCTAGTGTGGACATACCATCCAGTGAGCGGGGGCGTGGTTGAATATCTGTTTGTGAAACTGGGCACATATCCGATTTACCTGACTCTCTTTGATTGCTACACTCTATGCAACTATTCGAACGTATGAGTGAGAAAGGAAGGTAGCAATGTCCACGCTAGTTTTGGGAACCCTCTTGATTGGACGGATCATTATCCCCCTCGTGTTGGTTTTTTTAATTGGAACTTTAGTGGAACGACGGCAGATCGCGTTCTGAAAACGAGGTGATTTGTGGAAACCATGCAAGGATTACTCCTGGCTATCGGTTGGTTCCTGCTTCGTTTTAGCTTACCAGTGCTTGGTACCGCTTTGGTGATCTTGTTTTTCAAGCGCCTTGATGCCCGCTGGCAAGCCGAAGTCAAGGACTATAAAGAACGCGCCGGCCTGGAAAGCCTGGTACCAGTCGTGCGCTGTTGGTTACTCAACGATTGCCCAGAAGAAAAAAGACAAAGTTGTCCCTCATACCAGAATCAGGAAAAGCCCTGCTGGCAGCATTTCCGTGCTGTAGATGGCGCTCTCAAAGAGAGCTGCCTTGGCTGCGGGGTATTTCGCGGTGCCCCCGCGGTTGTGCCAATATCTGGTGATTAGATAAGGAAATAACAATGATAAAACGATTTCTCTTCCGTGCTTTTATCGCAATTATGTTTGCGATTCCATTTGGCTTGGTCGCTGTCGCCGGAGTTCAGGCCAGCGTGAGCTATCAAGACGCGCCTGTTGACCCTGAATGCCAGGAGTGCCATCCTTCCGTTTTTGCAGTTTGGGAGAACAGCCACCATGGCCAGGCCATGTCCGACCCGGCGTTCGCAAGTGCCTGGGATGAACAAGGCCAACCTCAAGAATGTCTGCCCTGCCACACAACGGGCTATGACGCTACTGCAGGTACCTGGGAAGCTGACGGCATTGTCTGTGAAGCTTGCCATGCTCCCCTGGCGACCAACCACCCTGACCAACCCATGCCCACAGATCGCTCCGTAAATTTATGCGGCTCATGCCATCAAGAGACGGTGTTCGAGTGGCAGGTCAGCCATCACCGCTCAGCTGATCTCACTTGCGTAGATTGCCATGGTCAACATTCGACCACTTTGAAAGGCGAGGATGCTCAGTCTTTGTGTGCTAGTTGCCACCGCGACCGTGCTTCAGGTTTTTCCCACTCAGCCCACAGCATCGAAGGATTGATGTGTGCGGACTGCCATCTCAGCCCTAATGATGGCGAAAAGGGGCAGGGCCACGCGGCATTAGACCACAGTTTCCATGTCAAATTGTCTACCTGCAATGCGTGTCATGAGTATGATATGCACGACCCCGTTGATGTCCATACAGACGCTTTAGAGTCGCCTGTTGATCCGGAACCTGAACTCGACGCCATGGCCTCGGCCGCCAATCTCGGCGTCAGTGTTGATCCTGAACCCATTAGCTCAATCTACTTTGCATTGATCTCGGCTCTTGTGGGTATGGCCTTTGGCTTGCTAGTTGCTCCCTGGATCGAACGATGGTATCACCGTCTTGATATGCGAGATCAGATCAGCGATCAGTCTCAGGGAAAGGGCGAGTGAGGTGGATTATGACTGAAAAGAAATTCACTATGGATCGACGCGAATTAATAAAACTTGCTGTCGGAGGTGGAGCAGTCGTTGCTAGCTTGCAAATTGCTCAAAAGGCTTCAGCCTCGAAACCCGAAGGATCCAGCCCGCATCAATGGGCCATGGTCATCGACCAGGGTGCCTGCTTGGGATGTGGTTACTGCACCAATGCCTGCCAGGCACATAACGATATCCACCCCGATATTTCTTGGAATCGAGTGATCGAATCTTCTGCTGCCAATGGTGAAAAGACATATACCGCAAGGCCGTGTATGCAGTGCGAACATGCGCCTTGTGTGGATGTCTGCCCAGTCAAGGCCAGCTATTATCGGGCCGATGGCATTGTGATGATGGATTACGACAAATGCATCGGTTGCCGCTATTGTGAGGTGGCTTGCCCCTATAACGCGCGCGCTTTCAATTGGGAAACTTTCAGCGGAGAGAATCCTGCTGTTCCCGAGTGGGGTGTTCCCGAAGTGGAGCGCCGCCCACGTGGTGTTGTAGAGAAATGCTCCTTCTGTTATCACCGCATTGACCGGGGTGTTGCTCTGGGGCTAACCCCAGGTGTGGATTCAGCTGCCACCCCAGCCTGTGTTGTTGCATGTCCCGTTGGGGGTCGCATTTTCGGCGATCTCAATGATCCGGAGTCTGAGGTGAGTAAGCTGGTTAAGACACATGTTACCCATCGTCTCAGAGAAGATCTGGGTACCGGGCCGCGGGTTTACTATATCTGCCCTGAAAACTCGCATTCCTTGGAGGCATAGTTATCATGAAGATTAAAAGCCTTTTACTAAAACTTACTAAATTTCACTATTGGCTGGCCGCTTTGGCGATCTTCATGGTCATCGGTGTCGTCGGTGCCTTGATCGTCTTTGTCAAGGGGTTGGTGGTTACCAACCTGACAGACCTTGTGCCCTGGGGTTTGTGGATCACCATTGATCTGTCATCCATTGCTCTTAGTGCAGGGGCCTTCACCTTATGTGCCGCAGTGTACCTGATTGGTTTGAAAGAATACCAACCTGTAGCGCGTACGGCCACGTTTATCGGCATCATCGGCTACAGCATGGCGATGTTGTGTCTGCTGATGGACATCGGCCGCCCAGATCGTTTCTGGCACGCCTTTGTATTCTGGAATCCGCACTCCGTTTTATGGGAAGTAACCATGTGTGTGGGCCTGTATTTCACTGTGCTGACCTTAGAAACAATGCCGATCATCGGTGGCGCAGATTGGTTCCAGGAGCGCTGGCCAAAATTATCCGCAATATTGTCCAAAGTCCATCACTATGCACCCTATTTGGCGATTGCTGGCCTTTTCCTATCAATGCTGCACCAATCGTCTTTGGGAGCAACGTACGGCGTGCTCAAAGCTCGACCGCTGTGGTACTCCCCCAGCTTATCGGTGTTGTTCATGGCTTCAGCGATTGTGGGGGGTATCTCCCTGACAATTCTGGCCTCAATGTTTGCTGCCAGGATGAGCGAGAAGGCTAACGTAAATGACCGCTTGCTCGACAAACTTTCTCACTTTGTTGGGTGGGCTTTGGCGTTATACCTTTACTTCCGCTTTTGGTATGCTTTTTCGATGACCTATACCTATGAACCAGGCCGCACCGAAGGGTTGAGTTTGTTGACCAAAGGACCACTTGCAATAAACTTCTGGTTTGGTGAAATTTTATTGGGCATCGTGATACCGATGATCATCCTGCTCAAGAAAGATTGGCGCGCCCGCCAATGGACGCGTATGGCTGCTCTGGCGATGGTAGTGGGAGGCTTGGTGGCGTATCGTTGGGATGTCAATCTCTCTGGCCAGTTGGTAATTTTGACTTACCTGCATGAAGAAATTACCGCCATCTACACTACGTATATGCCCAATCTGATCGAGTTTATGGTCGGTGCTGGTGTGGTGGCGTTTGGGTTGATGGCATTCACATTGGGTGTACAGTTCCTCAAAGTCGTTGATCATGCTTCTGAAGATCATGTGCATGAACCAATTGGAGAGCCCTCCCTAGCGGCTGGTGACTGAGTATTAGTGCGCGTGTGAAGTGCTTGATGCTTCGCACTCTCCTAAAAAGCTCCGATCAAGCTGATCGGGGCTTTTGTATTAATTTGTTTTGGTGATTATTAGTTCAACGTATTGAGGGGTAGAGAGCCAACCGCGTTGGCGTCTTGTTTCGGCAAATTGCTTCGATCGTGAATCGCCCAACGCTCCTGTCCTGAGCATGTCGCAGGGGTTGGGCATCTAATCCTGAATTGCTGAAAAAATCGTTCGTTCTCTGGCGCGCCGGAGGCAATCCATTCAGAGACTAGTGCTTTTAATTGACAGGCTGAGGTGCAACGCACTTAGATGAATAATTTCTTGTGGGGTTTCTAGATGAAAAAGTGCGTCGCACCTTCCAGAAATTCACTCACTCTCAGGAGCACCGGCCAGAATCCATTCTGAAACTAAATCTAACTCCTCGGTATTGAATTGTCCAAAGTGGGCTTGCTCACCTGATTGTTTGGTGATCAACAAGCTGTTTTCAAGGTCACCAGATACAACTGCCAAACCACTATCGCCACCAGCCATAGTTGCTTGATAAGAGGTCAAATCTAAGCCAGCAATCCCACTAGTTCCATGGCAACTACCACAGCGTAATTCAAATAATGGGCCAATGGTTTCATCGAAGGTTAAAGCGCCCCCGGTTGGTGCCTGTGGTTCGACATAGGGAGGAGGAAGCTGATCTTCTAGCACCGCACGCAGCTTAGGGGCGTTGAAGCCAGCAAAAGTCCAGACACTGCCGTGGCAGGCACTGTTGGCACAGAATGATGTGTTGCTCACGCCGCCGGGATCTTCTGTTGTATGGCAATTCTCGCAAGTAGGGTCGAAAACATCGCGGTGTAATGTTATCCAATTGGCGTTTAGATGAGATTCGGGCTCAGGTCCACGGCTGATCTCGATGTCTGTGACGAAGTCGGTCGTATTAGCGACTACTGGAATAGAGTGGCACAGATTGCACTCCAGGCGGACGGCTTCATTCTCATCATTGAGATGTTGGCCATCATGGCAGCGGAAACAACCGGGAGAGAAATCATGCCCAATATTGTTGGCATGTGAGTTCCAGTCAGATTTTTGTTCAGGATAGACACTTTGTGAATAAGCCTGTTGTAAAGCACTGATAGCATCTTGAACTATGTTTTCATTCTCGGCGTAATATTCGGGATAGTATGTCTCATAGTAATCTTGAATCCCAGCGATACTGTTGAGGGCTAACTCGCCGGTTTTGTAAGGGCGAGAAAATACTTCTAGGGAAATACGACGAATTTCAGGAATCGATTGTAGAATCTGCCCGTTAGTGATCATTTGGTCGATCATATCATCTGGTGGTGGTACCAGATGAGTGATGCGGTTATGGCAGGTAATGCAATCCATTACTTCGAGATCTTCTTCGTTTACGTCATTGCGATCAAAGTCAGATTCAATATCAAAATATTCTTGGATTGATCCATCTGGCCCTTTGTATCGAATATAGGGAATTTCTTGCTCGTCTTTATCCAGTGCCAAATAGTAAGTTGGGTTTTCGATATGCCAGTGGATGCCGCGACCCAAACCTAAACGTGTAGATCCGCCGCCGGTTTTGAGAATCAGGAATGTACTGACCAGCGAGTTTTCAGCATTATTTTGATAGGTTTTGATCTCTCTCAAGCTGTCATCAGAGAATTTCTCGGGGAAATGACACTTTTCGCAAGTTTCTCGGGCAGGTCGCAGTTCGTGAGCTTCAATCGGAAATTCATAGCGCTTGAAAGCCAAAGAGATAATATGTTTAGCATCTCCAGCTTTACGAGTGAAATTTTCGGCGATATAGCCGCGACCAAGGTGGCATTCAACACAAGCAACTCGAGCATGTGGGGATGTAAGATAGGCCGTGTATTCCGGCGGCATTGTATGACAAGCCGTGCCGCAAAATTCAGATGAATTCGTATATTCCCATGCTGCACCCCCAACGATAAAAACGGTCAAAGTAAGCACACCCAAGATCGCATATGGCAGCACCCGCTGCCAACGAGGAGTTCCAGCAGGTGGGAAGAAGAACGATTTAAGCTTAGTCAGAAAGCGCTTCATTGGTGCAATCTCCTAAAAACTATGACATTTTTCGCTTATTATACAATCCATACCAAATATATCCAATGACATTTGTCTTCTTTTTTTGTGTGATAATAAAGAGGCGCTCCGATAGAGCGCCTCTTTATTATAGTGGATTTTCAGATGAAATACTTTATTCTTCGGGTGCACCTGCTACTATCCATTCGATAACCAGGTTTATTTCATCATCTGAGAATTGACCCGGATGATCTCCCGAAGTCTGGCGGCTGACAAGTAAGCTTCCATCAGGTTCGCCGGGGATAATAACACCCCCTGAAACACCCCCAGCCATGATATCCGCATACGTACTCATATTTAGGCCACCGAGTACAGTAGAGCCATGACACGCACCACACTTGGATTTGGTGATAGCTGCAACACCGTCATTCCAGGTATTGCCAGTAACTTGCACTGGAGTTACTGTGGGAAGAGGTGTAGGCAATGGGGTAGGCGTGTAGGGAACAAATACAACTAAATTTTCGGCGGGTGGCAGAGTTTCAATGGCTGTTTCCTCCCATGTCACGAATAAATAGGCGCCGATTAGCATGGCCACAGCAGCCAAACTGAATGTTGGGAAGAAAATGCGTTTGCGTTTGGCGACTATTTTGGGGTCTTGGGGTAATTCAGCAACACCAGCTTTTATATCGGCGAGCTCCAAGGGATGTTCTTCTAGCATCTCATGCTCGCTGATATAGCCTGTGAACATGCTTTTGTTTAGGTGTTTAATATGTACGTTATAGAAATGCCAAATGGCAATGGCCAATACAGCCAGCAGAGCTTCACCGCTATGAGCCGCTTTGGCGGCCGGGATGAAAATGCCAGGTAGAAAATTTGCTGTTGTTATCGGGTTCCAAAGGATGAATCCGGTCAAACCCATAACAATTGTGCCCCATACAAAGGCCCAGTATTCGAATTTTTCATCGAATGTGTAACGACCTTGTTGTGGCTTAGTTTTTTGAACTTTAAGATTGAATAAGAATATGTTCCAGGCGTTGGTGACATCCTTCAACGTGGGCAGCATGCTAATGCGGTTGCGTTTGACATAATACTTGTAGCCGGCCACACCAAGGTGGTAGATAGTTCCCAGCATCAAACCAATCGAAGCAATACGGTGGATGATGCGCACAAATTCAATGCCGCCAAGCAAGGTAATTAGGGAAACTGAAATATCTGCTGAAGAAAATTTTTGGATCAATCCTGTAAATCCCAGCAGTGTAAAACTGGCCATTTGAACCCAGTGTTCAATGCGGTCGGAAATTGTAAAACGGAGGTATTTGCGTTCTGAACTCATTGTTCACCTCCGCGTTTCTTGGAGATTTTCCCAAATATATCGGCACCAATAAACACAGACATACCTCCAAGGGTTACCGGGATGATGATTCTATAAAAGAGATCGACGAAATATACCAGAGGGTGTTCTTCTGGGCTGGGTTTGTAGTGACTGAGCCAAGAAGTAGGGAAATTTACACTGGCACTGGGATGGCACTTCTGACAGGTATCCAGTAGGTTCTTTTTAATTACATAACTCTCTGGATCGTCCACTTTGCGCATGTCATGAACACCGTGGCAATCGATACAGACCGGTTTGTTCGTTTCCTGATCTGGCGCGATTTTTTCAAAGAGCACGACTGTTGTTCCGTGGAAATCGGCCACATACGAGTCGAAAACATCTGTACTGACATCATAGCGATCCATTAATATTTTGTCATCATGGCAATCTGCACAAATTTGCGGTGAGAATAAGTGGAAGGTTTCGGCAGTTGATGGACCTTGTACGTTGTGCACTCCATGGCAGTCTGTGCAGGTAGGCACATCTGGGTTACCTTCGCCAATTAGATCTGCGCCATGAACACTATTCTGATATGCAGTGAAGATGGTTGAGTGACAGCGCTCGCACATCTTGGGTTTATTGCTGCGAGGTGTTTCGGGTTCCTGGATATTGTGTGTGCCATGGCAGTCTGTGCAAACAGCTGCCTCTAGATGGCCATCTGCCAGTGCTCTTTGATGAGTACTGTCCAAACTGGCTTCATAGTTGCTGGCGTGGCATCTCTCACACAACCCGTACATGGCCAAGGTGTATTCCCGGACGGTAGCAGCTGGGATTTCTCGGTGGGGATAACCGTCGATATCCGTGTGGCATTGCACACAGGCAATCCCCGAACGTCCATGGACCGACGTTACATGGGTAACGCTATCTATGGCAGTAAAAAGCACTTCACCAGATGCCAGGGTTGTTCGCATCCCCGGAAAATCATGGCATGAGAGGCAGGTTTCATCGCCGATACCAGGCACCTCATCGTCTGCATAAGCAATACTAAAGGGTATTGCCAGAACAGCTATTGCTATGATTATGCCCAGAATTGGGATAATTTGTTTGATTTTCAAGAATTCCTCCTGAACATTGGAGATTTTTTCCGTGTAATTGCGAAGCTTAAGAATGGCATTTTCTTTGTTGAGATGTGACAAATCTTCGAATAATAGTTACATTAATATCCAACAAAACTAAGCAGATTATGGCACACCAGAATTTCCATCGTCGGTTCAGTCTTTGTGAAAATAGTAACATTAGATGGGTAAATTTGTCACGCTCCCTTGGGTAATGTTATATGTTCTTGGGGGTAGGTTAATTTACTGAATTTACTACCTAATAGTATAGTTGCTCCCTATTCTTTGAAAGGAAATCAAAGGAGTACCTAATTTTTGGGGAGCAATATTTATGACGAAGGTTCTTCTTGTCTCGTCAGCGGAGTGCGCAAGGAAGCAAAAAAGGTTTGAAAAGTTCAAAAATCCATCAAAATTGTAAATAATATATTACATTCACCAACAATTGGCGCAAGTATAGCGCAGTAATCACTTGTAAATCAGGGGTTGAACGTCGTCACAAAGTCCTTAAACTATCAGGTTTTATGATGATATTCTCAAGTTCATGCTAATAGATAAAACGCGGGCTGGAATTAGATCAATCTATCCAGCCCGCGTTGGAGCCTTGAGTAAAAACTTACTTAGGGAGCTTCTGGGCGATCGTGATAACCGAAGGCCTTGTCGATCAGTTCCTCATCTGTCTTGACAGTTGCGGAACCGCCATCAACATGGCAGCTTCGGCAGGCAAAATCTAACCCGAGTTGCGACAGCGCTTTTGAACCATCTTCGCTGAACTGCCCAATCTGAGTGGAGTCAATTGCCATCAGATGTGTGCGGATATCGCCGGTGAACATTTCGGCGTTGCCCACGGCGCTCTTGGTGACGCGCGGCATGTGGCAGTCGATGCAATCAGCTGCCAGCGGGTGTATCTGGGAATCCTGATACTTGGCCTGATCGAAGTGGCAATTCTCACATGAGGTTCGAGTAGTGGGAGTGCCCTCTTCGGCGTTGCGCAGTGCGACGACACCAGCATGCGGATCGTGGCAAGTAACGCAATCGATGGTGATGTGCTTGCTCTGGAAGAGTTCCTCGTACTGCTCATGATGTTTGATGAAACCACCACTGGCATCTACGGCTTCAGAACTGCCGCGTATGTGGCATTCACCACAAAGCGCAAAACTGCGTTCGATTTCCATGCTGACACCATGGGGATCAGCAGCGTGCAGGCTGCCAGGTCCGTGGCAGGCTTCACACTGAATGCCGCCCTCAGACCAGGTGCCAACCATGCCGGGCATATCATCCTGATGAGCATCAGGAGGCCAGGCGGAGTAACCTGTGGTATGGCAGGTGCCACAACTATAGGGTCTTTCTTCCCCAGGATGGTAGCCAACCCAACCAGCCTCGTTACCTACTACGGGGTTAGCGAAGTTATACTGGCTGACGTATTCGGTATTGCCGTCGCCGCGTGTACCAGGAAGACCTGTGATGATATAGCCTTCTTTATCGATAAAACGGGCTTTCCAGTTGTAGCCACCGATGACGTACGATATGTCATCCCAGGTATAGCCTTCCGGAAGTTCTGTAACTTCGGTAAAAGGATATTCTGGGGGTTGGCCGTCAACGACTTTATTGAGCTTGAAGGGGTGACCAGACATCATGAAGACACTGTAGATTTCCTCGTGACAACCAGAGCAGGTAGCAGATTTGACATATTCAGCGCCACCAGCGCCAGCTTCTCCAGCCATGCCGGCTTCGCCTGCAGATCCAGCAGGACCCTCGGGACCAGCAGGGCCTTGAGGGCCTTCAGGGCCGGCCGGGCCAGCGGGACCAGCAGGTCCTTCGGGGCCAGCAGAACCAGCACAGGCTGCTAGAGCCAGGCTTGCGATCAGCAATACGCCGATGATTAAGATATGTTTATGTTTCATTTTTATTCTCCATTACACTAAAGGGCTTATTCTGATTTCGTGTGTGTTAGATTTTGGGGCTGCACCTCCTTCAAAATTCGGGTACAATACTGTTTGGGTAAATTTGCCCAATGGCATTGGGAACAATGACATAAATGGGCAAAATACCCCAAGAATAGAACTCAATATTGGGTATTTTAACCCAACACTAATGTTAGTGTCAAGTGAAGAACTTCACTCACATGACAAAAAACACTTGTTTAGGTACTTTTCGTCTGATGGAGATTAGATAATGTTAGTTCCGGGATTCCAAATAGATATGATCCTGGTTTATTTCTTTTACGGTCTGGCTTTTTTTAGTATGGGATTGGCGATCATGTTGGAATTTGGTCGCTCGCCTCTATTAGCTGAAGCGCGCGTACTACGACCTTTAGCAGCATTTGGCATTCTTCATGGTGTTCATGAATGGCTAGAAATTTTTATTTTGCAGAATAATTGGTTAGAAATTCCCATTCAACCATACTGGTTCTGGATAAGATTGGGTTTGCTAGCCGTATCTTTTGCCTCGCTGGTAGCATATGGAGTGCAAGTATTACGTCCTCCGAAGCGTCTGGCCGCCACGGATGCCTGGGTTGGTGCGGGTTTATTGACTTTATATGCAGCACTGGTAATCTTTACCGGCGCAACTATTTGGGGTGATTTTGCTCTATGGATTGGCCGGGCAGATGTGCTGGCACGTTATATGCTGGCAGTTCCTGGGGGATTTTTGGCCGCGGTTGCGTTGTTCTATCAAGGGCGTCAAGCCAAGGCCTCACAGCGTGATGCCCTTTCCGGAAGTTTGTATTGGGCGGCAATCGGTTTTGTTTTCTATGCCCTGACCCAGATTTTTGTATCCGATATTGATTTCTTCCCCGCAAGTGTCATCAATGTAACTTGGTTTATATCCTTCCTTGGGATTCCCATACAGGTCGTTCGAGCAGTGTTGGCAGCCATGATTACCGCCAGCCTGATGAGAGCTACACAAATAGTTGAAAAAGAGCGTCAACATCAACTCGCCCAGGCTCAGCGTGACCGCTTAGATGCCATGGAGAGAGCCCAGGATGAATTGGTTAAACGTGAAGCATTGCAGAAGCAACTCTTGCGACATACTGTCATTGCTCAAGAAGAAGAACGTTCTCGAATCTCTCGCGAACTACACGATGAATTAGCACAGACGCTGACAGGCTTTTCCCTGGATTTAGCAACACTTAAGAATCGCCGCATAGGTGATGAAGTTGTTGATAGTGCAATAAGCAGGCTACAAGAACTGAGCCGCCAAATGGCGAAGGGGTTGTATCGCTTGGTTCATGATCTGCGTCCTGCACAATTGGATGATTTGGGATTGGTACCTGCGCTGGAACATTTGGTTGATGATGTGAGAGATCGTTTAGCCCTTGAAGTACGTTTGGATGTTAATGGTTATGAAGACCGTTTAGATCCTTTGGTGGAAACCGTATTCTTTCGGATTTCTCAGGAGGCCTTAACCAATATTGCGCGTCATGCGAAAACCAATCAGGCTTTCGTTTCTCTAGAATGTCGCTCCAAAGAAGCACTTTTGATTATTCAAGATAAAGGTATAGGCTTTGATTCAACTGTTGTTGAACAACTACAAGATGGATTAGGCATAGCAGGGATGCGGGAGCGTGTTCGTTCAGTAGATGGTCAATTTATATTAGAATCGACCCCTGATGAAGGAACGAAGATCGAAGTCTTGGTGCCATGTATGGATCCAACGGATATGGAATCTTAAGGAGAAGCTGTATGGAAACGATCCGCCTACTACTGGTTGATGATCATGATGTGATTCGTACAGGTTTAAGATCTTTCCTGGAAACGCAAGATGATTTGGAAGTCGTCGGAGAAGCATGTAATGGTATTGAAGCCATCGCTACTGCCAAGGAACACCAACCCGATGTGATTATTATGGATATCACCATGCCTGAAATGGATGGTCTCGAAGCGACACGTCATCTGTCTGAAATATGCCCAAATTGTAATGTTCTAGCCCTGACAGTGCATGAAGACAAACAATATTTCTTTGAGATGATGGCTGCTGGGGCAACGGGGTACATAACCAAACAAGCTGCAGCGGACGAGTTGGTTTCAGGTATTCGAACTGTTCATGCTGGTAATGTATATTTGCAACCGACGTTGGCCAAATGGCTGCTCGAAGATTACCGCCGACTGATACAACATCCCATGAGTGAAGATAGTCGTAAAACAAACCCAGAATCTCATCCAGATCTTGATGTACTTAGCGACAGGGAACGCCAAGTATTAGAAATGGTTGCTGATGGTCTCTCAACACCCCGGATTGCCGAAGAATTAGAAATCAGCCCCAAGACAGTTTCTCGTCATCGCGAGCGTATCATGAATAAACTCAATTTGCATTCCGCTACTGAGTTAGTCAAATTTGCAATTCGTACTGGTTTGATCTCCGTATAACCTAATCATTCAAAGATTGACGCTGCAACGAATATTACACGATCTAGTGCTAAATTCGGAGTTATTTGGTACAATATAGATCGGTTTAATTATTTTCTTGTGTTATATGTATCGATACAATGATCGGAGACAAGAACCATGGAACCTTTTGACAAAGATGCCCTTTCAGTTGATGTTGGGATTCGATTGCGAGATTTGCGAGAGGAACGAAATCTTTCAATGCGTGCCTTGGCTCGTATGAGCGGGCTATCAGCGAATGCCTTGAGCATGATCGAGCGTAGTAAATCTTCACCCTCTGTGAGTACACTCTATAAACTCGCTGATGCAATGGAAGTGCCCATAACTGCCTTCTTCCGCACAGAAACTCCACAAAAAGAAGTTGTCTTTTTGAAAGGCAACGAGCGCACGCGAGTGCCATTTCACCGCGGGCTTTGGGAGGGATTGGGGGGCGAATATTTCTCAGGTCGCGTGGAACCGTTTATGCTGACATTGGAAAGCGGCGCAAACAGCGGCCGCTTCCCCATGGCGCATACAGGCCATGAATTTGTGCTTTGCCTGCGAGGAAAATTGGAATACCAGGTTGAAAACCAATTTTTTGTGCTTGAACCTGGCGATACGCTTATCTTTGCTGCAGAATTGAAACACCAATGGCGCAATCCAGGAAATACCGTTACGAATGCCGTGTTTGTGCTGGCAGGATTTGAAGAGGGTGAAAATCCCAGTGAGTTCCACATTGCTTCTGGATTAACGAATGAGACAGAAGGCGAAACCGCTGAAGATTGATAAATATTTACGCTAAACTCTACATGGTTTGAATTTTCGATTCAGAAAACAAAAACGGCCTCGATACTTGATACATCGAGGCCGTTCTGTATTAATTCGTTTAGAAATTTTAGATGAAAATGACTTGGGCGCCTTTAGTAAGGTCCATGAAGTCGCTTGCGGTCACGATGCTATCGACACCGTCTACAAAATCATCCATTGTCAGTTTCATCATATCGCAAGTCATCTTGCAGCCGTATAAATTTGCACCTGCATCGATGAGCATTTCAACGTATTCCCGCATGGGCGGCACGTCGAGACTGGCGATTTTTTTCTTCATGAACCAGCTTGCAAAAGCGGTCATGCCGGGTAAAACACCCATAATTTGTGGGATACCCAAGTTTCCAGTGGGAAGGCCCATCAGGCTCATTTTGAAGCTGGTATTGGCAACGGGGGCAAGTT
>JACKQG010005243.1_pt1 | contig 14425 bp, 16 predicted proteins | sample 8237621 | NCBI WGS metagenome assembly JACKQG01 (sample SAMN15677084, study PRJNA649215) | marine metagenome | biome: marine; feature: Black Sea; material: saline water; isolation source: suspended particulate matter (SPM) from the Black Sea western gyre | collected 2013-06-09/2013-06-10 | depth...
GAACAAGTTTATGCAGTAATTTTGTAATTCGAAAAGTATATAATACACTATTTAGAATTGCAATATGTTTGGCTATTTTAGCAATCCTTTTACTTGTTTGGGCTGAACTTGCTGCAGGAATATTTTAAAAAATAAAGTTGTTTCCTACTCCATACCTTTTCAGCTTTCAGTTGTAATAAATTTAGCTTATTTTTGTGGAATATATTTTACACACAAACTATCATCAAAAACATAAATATGGAGCAAGAAAAATTTTTAGAACAACATATATTTACAGGTTTAAAAAACCTTAATGATGGGTTTGCAAAGGATGAAATACATTTTTTTTCTGAATTAGATTTTGAAATCATTCTTCAACGAGCTGAACATTTTGGACTCAGCATTTATAGTATTGATCCTTGGATTAAAAGTGAAGTGCTTGAAGCTTCATCACATGAAGATCATAAAAAGAAAGCAACTGATCCAAGATGGTATAAGAAAGAATTTTTGACGCTTAAAATTAGCCAAGCCGGACTTTTTTATTCCGCAAAATATAAAGTTTCCAAAAAACTTTTAGCAAGATAGTTTAGATCGCACTTTGTGTAATCTAGTGAAAAGAGTAGTGGTTATAATCTTGCTGCCCTGCTTTTATTTTGTTCTTGCTATCTACATACAAAACCACATTTTTTATATTCAGTTTTTGAATTGCAGAAATTAAAGTGTCTATTATCTCATAGTTAGGTTTGTCATTTTGACTGGTAATTGAATGTGTTTATTTTTAACAACATTCCATCCTCCTAATTTATTTTTATAGGAATATATAGATAAATCGGTTACTTTATTAATACCCTTAGCAGCAAATAAATGTTGATTTGGTGATAGTTTTTTATTGTCAAAAATCCATTCAATGGCATAAGCATCTGATAAAACTGTAAATTCATTTGATTGAAAGTAAGCTCGGTAAAAATCACTATTAGAAGGTATTGAGATTACGTTCTTTAAAACAGTTGCTACATCTCTAGGTAAATAATAGTTTAAGCCTTGGTTTTTGAAACTAGAAGTGAGACAAGGAAGTGTATTATTCCAGTCGATTGATTTGGTAAATCTTTCGCTTTATAAGACAACTTTTTTGTCTTTATTCTTTTGAATAACTTGTCTAGTTTAAATTCTCCACACTCAACGTTATCATAATCATCAAACGTTTTTTGCTCTTTGTTAGCTAGTAGAATGTAGTACTGCTACCCCGATACTTTTATTCTTTAATATCTCTTATTCTTAACTGCAAACTTTTTTTACCATTCCATTCATTTTCATCAATAGAATAACAAACATCAAAAGTTTGATTGTCTTTAATAATCTCAAAATACTCTCCCATCCCAAAACCAATTCCAGCAATAGCCCCTTTATTTTTTTTTGCATTAATCCTTAAGTGAGTTTTATCCTCTCCTACTTGCATTCCATAACCATTATCAATTACTCCCTTGCTAACAAAAATAGGCGATAAATTTTTAGGTCCAAAGGGAGAAAACTGCTTTATGATTCGGTAAAGCTTATCATCCACAGCATCAATATCAATTACTTTATCAATATTAATTTTTGGGGTAAGCTGATCTTCAGTAATGGATTCACTTACTGATTTTTCAAAGGCATCAATAAACTGAGGCAAATTCTCTTTTTTAATACTTAGTCCGGCAGCATATTTATGTCCTCCAAACTTTTCACAAAGGTGTTCGCACTTAGCTATTGCACTATATAAATCAAAATCGTGTACCGAACGAGCAGAACCCGTAAGTATTCCATCCTTTTCTGCCAATACAATAGTAGGTTTATAGTGAGTTTCAATTAGTCGAGAGGCAACAATTCCAACCACACCTTTATGCCAATGCTCACTATGAACAACAGTTGATTTTTTTTTCACATCAATCATTTCCAAAGCTTCCATAGTAATACTTTTGTCTAGGCCTTTTCTTGTTGTATTATTCCCCTCAATTTTATCAGCAAATAGCTTTGCTTTTGCATAATCAGTTTCCACTAATATCTCAACTGCTTTTTTGGCATGTTCTATTCTACCAGCCGCATTTATCCTTGGAGCAACACCAAATACTACATCAGTTATTGTTACATCTTTAGTTTTATTTGCTATCTCCATCAATGCCTTTAAACCAACTCTAGGGGTTTTATTTATTTGTTGCAAGCCGTAAAAGGAAAACACTCTATTTTCTCCAGTCATTGGTACAATATCGGCACCAATACTTACGGTAAGCAAGTCCAAGTATTCCATGATTTCAGAAAAATCAATATTATTTTGCTTACTAAAAGCTTGTATCAATTTAAAGCCTACTCCACAGCCCGAAAGCTCCTTATATGGGTAATTACAATCAATTTGCTTGGGATTAAGTATAGCAACCGCTTCAGGCAATTTTTCTCCAGGATTATGGTGGTCGCAGATAATAAAATCAACTCCTTTTTTATTTGCATAATCAACTTGATTGACAGCACGAATACCACAATCTAAAGCAATAATTAAAGCAAAATTATTATCCTTAGCATAATCAATACCTTTTAAAGAAATTCCATAACCCTCATCATACCTACAAGGGATATAATATTCTATTTCCTTTACCTTATTCTTTAAAAAAGAATACATCATAGCAACTGATGTTGTGCCATCTACATCATAATCACCATACACCAAAACCTTCTCCCCATTTGAAATTACAGTCTGAATTCTATCCACTGCTTTCTGCATATTTTTCATAAGGAAAGGATCGTGCAAATGAGATATTTCTGGACGAAAAAATAACTTAGCCTCTTCAAAAGTTGTAATTCCTCTTAGCACCAACAAATGCGACACAATTTCAGATACATTTAAAGCTTTTGATAATTTGGAAACAACTGCATTGTTTGATTCTAATATATTCCAATTCTTCTGCATTACTTACGCATTATTTTAGTTTGTGTTAGAATCGAATATTTATGAATTAGAGCAAATATTTCTTCTATCATCTGCTCATCTACCCCCAATAAATTTGCATTTTCTTTTCTAGTATTTAGTATTTCGAACCATCTATCAATTTGAAAAATAGTTAATTTATTTTCATTTTTAAAATTTGCTATGTGTTCTACAACTTGTTTTCTGTTATTCAGCAACTCAATAATTTTTGTATCAAAATTATCAATCTGATTCCTAAAATTTAGTAACCGACCTTTAAATTTTTCATCTCTTAACTTTGTATCTCTCAATACTAAATTATTCATAATACTATTTAACTCTATAGGAGTAACTTGCTGCTCGGCATCACTTAAAGCTGAAGAAGGATTATGATGTGTTTCAATCATTAATCCATCTAGGTTAATATCCATAGCAGTTTGAGCAATATCCTCAACTAAAGCCGCTTTGCCTGCAATATGACTAGGGTCACAAATAATTGGTAAATCTCTAATTTCTTCTCTTAACTTGATTGGAATTTCCCATTTGGGGTCATTCCTGAAAGCAACTTTCTCATAACTATAAAAACCTCTGTGGATTGCCGCTAATTGTTTTACTCCAACTTTATGTAAGCGTTCAAAAGCACCTAGCCAAAGTCCCAGTTCTGGATGAATAGGATTTTTAACAAAAACAGGAATGTCTACTCCTCTTAAAGCTTCTGCAATTTCTTGGACATAAAAAGGATTTACAGTTGTTCTGGCACCAATCCAAAGCATATCAACCTCTGATTCTAAACACAGTTCAACATGTTTTGCTGTTGCTACCTCTGTAGCTACCTTTAGGCTTGTCTCTTGTTGAATAGTTTTAAGCCAAGACAAAGCATCTTTCCCAATCCCTTCAAATGAGTTAGGTTTGGTTCTTGGCTTCCAAACTCCAGCCCTAAATACATCAGCAGTATCTTCAACTGCTTTAGCAATAGTTAAAAGTTGATTTTCTGATTCTGCACTACAGGGGCCAGCTATCAAGTACGGCTTTTTATGTATAAATTTCTGAAATTCCATTATTTACCATTCACAATAATTACAAATTCTCCTTTAGGTTTTTTCTCTTCAAAATATTCCTTTACGTCTTTCATACTTCCCCTTTTAGTTTCTTCAAATATTTTAGATATCTCTCTGGAAACAGAAACAATTCTATCCTCTCCAAAATATTCCATACACTGACTTAAGGTTTTAACAATCCTATGAGGAGATTCATAAAAAATCATTGTTCTTTCTTCCTCAGCCAATATTTTTAATCTTGTCTGTCTTCCTTTTTTAGAAGGTAAAAACCCTTCAAAAATAAATTTTTCAGAAGGCAGCCCTGAGTTTACTAAGGCAGGGACAAAAGCGGTTGCTCCTGGCAAACAATCTACCTCAATATCGTTTTTAATACATTCACGAACCAATAAAAAACCAGGATCAGAAATTGCAGGTGTTCCTGCATCAGAAACAAGTGCAATTGTTTCTCCCGACTTTAATCGTTCTATCCATTTATTAAGCACCTTGTGTTCATTATGCATGTGGAATGGGGCTAATGGAGTACTTATCTCATAGTGAGTAAATAATTTCCTTGTGGTTCTGGTGTCCTCTGCCAAAACCATATCGACCTCTTTTAATAAGCGTAAAGCTCTAAGGGTTATATCCTCCAAATTTCCTATTGGAGTCGGTATTAAATATAATTTTGACATCTTACAAATTTATAGGAATAAAGGATATAATTCTAGTTTAGGACTGATTCTTATTGTGGGTGCTGGGAAGTGAAAATAATTAAGCCAATGTTTCACTTTTTTTCCAGCTGGACTATTCCATTTTTTTAAGAGTTTAGGAACATCATAATCAAGCGCAATATACCATTCATTATTACCTCCTGTTTTTGTATTGCTTGCATTTAAATATTGAGTATCATCAATTCCAAATCCTACAGCAACATTTAGCCAATCAGGCCAACAGCAAGTTTCGACAAAATGATTAACATCAAAAGTTACCCAGTAGGTTTGGTTCGGATAATCATCTTGCCAAGCATACTTATTGGTTTCTTTTCCTCTTTGTTTGTCTAAATCCCAATAGATATTTGATTGTTTATAATATGAAAACTTAAAATTAATTGCTTTTAAATCATCATTATAATATTGCGCAACAGGCCAGAATGAGCCAGCCGAACCAAGTGCTAAATCCCATTTACTAAAGCCCCAATAAGGGGCGTAAGCATCTTTCATTTCAATTGCTAATTGCAATCCTGAACCAAATGCCGCACCATACCAAAGCGATTTTCTTTCATTCATTCCTGCCCACTTCATTGAAGAAGAAAAAAAATCAGCCGCTTCCAAGCCACCCATAAAATGCCCTACTTTGTCTACATTTAACGCATAAGAAAGATCTGCCCCATCATCAAAATGAAATGGAATTTGTTTGTCAGACCACCATGAATTCTCAACATATAAGTAAGATCCTCCTAATACAGCTGCCAAGCTACTACTTACAACTAATACTCTCCCCATTTTAATTTTTGTAGAGTCAGGTTTTGCTTTAACAGAACAAGCAATTAATACTAAAAGGGAAAGAGGAAACAATCTTTTAAAATTCATAATAAAATAGAATAGCTTTTATACTTTTGTTAGCAAAATTAACAAAACAAATTACGCTAAATGTTTTTAGAATCACAAATAAATCACCCAATGCAAAAAGGAAGTATTGAAGTAATTTGTGGCTCTATGTTCTCAGGTAAAACAGAAGAATTATTAAGAAGACTAAAAAGAGCCCAATTTGCAAAACTTAATATTGCGGTTTTTAAACCCCAAGTTGATAAACGATACGATACTCAGAAAGTAGTTTCTCATGACGAGAATACTATTCAGGCCATAGCTGTTGAAAGTACAAAAGATATTTTGAGACTAGCCAAACAAGCACAAGTTGTCGCTATTGATGAAGCTCAATTTTTTGATTCTGAATTAATTACTGTCTGTAGTGAATTAGCCAATTCTGGGGTAAGAGTGATTATTGCAGGATTAGATATGGATTTTTTAGGAAAGCCTTTTGGAATTATGCCAGAGCTCTTGGCGATAGCAGAGCACATTACTAAAGTACATGCCATTTGTATTGATTGCTGTGCAATTGCCAATCATTCTTTTAGAATGACTGACGATAAAAATCTAATTCAAATTGGTGAAAAAAAGGAATATAAACCTCTTTGTAGAGAATGTTTTTCAAGAAAAATGAGCTAATTAAATGAAAATAATTCACGAAACCATACTAGAAATAGATCTTAATAAATTAGCCAATAATTTTAATTATTTAAAAAGTAAATTAAGCCCAAATACAAAAATTATTGCAGTAATAAAGGCATACGCTTACGGGCATGGCGATATAGCTATTGCAAGTTACCTAGAAAAGTTGGGAGCTCATGCTTTATGGGTGGCTGATTTTGAAGAAGGAACTCGTATAAGAAAAAGTGGAATTAAAATCCCAATTATTATTGCAAATCCTGGCGCAAAAAGTACACAGCAAATTATTGACAATAAATTAGATGTTGTTATTTACAACTCTGAATTACTTCACCTTTATGGGAAATTAGACAAAGAAATTAAGATACATATCAAGTTTGATACCGGTATGAATCGTTATGGGTTTGATGCTAGTGAACTAGATAAACTTGCAGCTGATTTACTAAAATACCCAAAACTAAAAATACAAAGTATTTGCTCGCATTTAGCAGCAAGTGATAATATTGAAAAAGACAGTTTTACAAACGACCAATTCCAAGTTTTTGAGAATTTATCTAATTCATTTTCAAAAAGGTTTAATCAACTTATTGATAGGCATATCCTGAATACAAATGGTGTCTTACGATTTCCGAATAAAGAATATGAAATGGTACGCTTAGGCATAGGGCTCTATGGTCTCAGTAATGATAATAACCTACAACAAGTAAGCACTCTTAAAAGTGTTATTTCTCAAGTAAGAATCATAAAAGAGGGCAGCAAGGTTGGTTATAACGCTTCCTTTGTTGCAAAAGAAGATATGATAATTGGAGTAGTTCCTTTTGGTTATGCTGATGGTTTAAACAGGAAATTAAGCACTAAAAATGGAGTTATTATAGTTCAAAATATCGCGTGCCCAATTATTGGTAAAATTAGTATGGATTCTTGCATGATTAATCTAAAAGGAACAACTGCAAAAACAGGTGATGAAGTGATTATTTTTGGAGAAAAGAATACAATTTCATCAATAGCAAACAAGCTAGGGACCATTCCTTATGAAATTTTTTCTAGTTTAAATAGACGAATTAAGAGGATTTACTCTTGCTGATACCTACTATAAATAGTATATAAAAACATATAACAGATAGTTAAAATGAAAATAAAGAAGTAAGAATCAACAAGCATCAGAAACATAAAAGACATTGGCAGTAAGATTCTATGGATGCCGTCCTTTTTTCTGAATAATTCTTTTATCTGATGATAGAATATTAATAGCAGTAACACTAATCCTAATATACCCAATTCAAACCAAACATAAAGATACTGATTATGTGGTGTGGTCTGCTTGTCAAAATAATGCCCACTTTTGACTTCATTTTCAAAAATAGTACCAAAACTACCTGTTCCGTAACCAAGCATTGGTTTTTCTAATATCCTACTTAATGATTCTCGAATAAAAACATAACGAATATCTTCTAGTGACTCCCCTCCTATATTACCATTATTTTGAATAATATTAGATACGGCATCAAATCTATCTTTGTACACATTTGTAGTTTTATAAATTACAGTTTGAAATGAAAATAGTAATACTAAAAGAGCGCATAATCTCAATAAATTCCTCCTATTATAATAGATAATATAAAAAACTGCAGATAGATTAAAGATGACTTGCCCTGCTCTACCTCTTTCAGTAAAAATGCTAAGCGCATAAATCAGAAAAAATACCAAAAGCACGTAGCGATATTTGTTTTTTCTCTCAATCAGTATATATAAACAAAGAGAAGAGGCGAGAGCTAATATCACATTATGATAATTATACTTTATAAATGCTGAATTTGCCCAAGAACTATCTATAAACAATACATATTCTGACAAAGGGCTAATAATATTATTATTAATTGCTATGGCTGTAAAAGCAGAAATGAAAGCTGTCCCTAGAAATGCAAAAACTGCTTTTTTAATTGTTTCTTGATTTAAACTCATAGTCATAAAAACAGGAAAGATAAGTAATAAAGCTAAGCGTTGGAATTGCCAATCCGCATTTAAGTGATGGTCACCCCAAAGCATCCCTAATGCATAAAATCCTATTAAAGCAAGAATTGCAAGCATCCATTTGGAAGATCTAATAATATCAAATTTAGCTTTAAAATTTCTTTCAAAAATCCAACAAAGAGCTAACAAGCCAATGATTAAATTTGTTATTGCTATAGAAGTTGGAATAAAAACTCCTAATAGTACAAAAAGAAATTGCTGAACTGTACCTATCAATTTATTCATTGCTTAAAATGTTATTATACTCCTCTTCATTTTGTAAAACTTCAATTGCTTTTTTAAGTTCAGAGTCAAAATTTAAAGCTGATTTTATTCTCCCTTCCTGATAAAAATAACGGCTTGCAATCTCACCTGTCAGTATTTCTTTTATATCTTGTTTATTAGTAAACAAATCATCTCCTTTATTTGCCTCCAATTGTACTAACAAGTTTTCGTACTCTTCACTTAAGGATTCAAAATAACCCTCATCAATTGCTTTCTTCTTTACTTTTTCTAGTGCTTCTTCCGTTTTTGTTTTGTAGGTGTATTCTTTATCTGAAAGATAGTGCTTAAAATGCTTATATTCATCATCTGAGAAAACAAAATTTTCTGGAATAGTATCATGTTTAAACCTAAAATCAGTAGCATAATCAAAAAATAAACGTTCTCTGAAAAGAGAAATTACAATATTACTTACCGTTCCTATTTCAGTAATGATATCAGGATTAATTCCACCACCATCAAATACCTCTCTTCCATTTTTAGTTTGAAAAGCTGTCATGAGTGAATCAGGAACTTTTCCAATACTTCCATCTTCATTTCTATTAGAGTAATCCAAAGCCTGTATGCATCTACCGCTAGGGATGTAATATTTAGCAACTGTAAGTTTTAGCTGAGAATTATAGGACAGCTTTCTTGTTTGCTGAACCAATCCTTTCCCATAACTTCTTTGCCCAATTACTACGCCTCTATCTAAATCCTGAATTGCTCCTGAAACAATCTCTGAAGCAGAAGCAGATGATGAATTGATTAATACGACTAAAGGCACTTCAGTGTCTAAGGGTTTATTATTTGCAATATACGATTTTTCCCACGATTTTATTTTTCCTTTTGTGCTTACTACCTCCTCTCCTTTTTCTACAAAAAGATTGACTATATCAACTGATTCATTCAAGAGCCCTCCTGGATTACTTCTTAAGTCTAGAATTAACCCTTTTAACTCTCCTTCTGCTTTTAACTCCTCTATTGCTTTTTTAACATCCTTACTGCAATTTCTGGTAAAGCTTATTAGTTTCACATAACCAATTCCATCTTCAATGTAAGCAGAATAAGGTACACTTTTTACTGATACTTTTTCTCTATCAAAGGTAACTTCAAATGGTTGTTCAAGATTTTTGCGTTCAATCAATAAAGTTACAGAAGTATTTGGTTGTCCTTTTAATACTTTACTTACCTCTTCAGTGGTTTTGTCTTTAGCTGTTTTTCCATTAATCTCAAGGATTTTATCTCCAGCCATAAGCCCAGCTTTCTGTGCAGGGAATCCCTCATAAGGTTCACTCACATACACATAATCATTTCTTTTTGTAATTATCGCTCCTATCCCTCCGTATTGTCCTGTGGTCATAAAACGGAAATCTTCAATATCGGATTCTGGAATATATGTAGTATAAGGATCTAAAGATTTTAACATCTTATCAATTCCTTCTTTCATTAATTTTCCAGGATCTGTTTCATCCACATAAAAAGTATTTAACTCTTTATACAGAGTAGTAAAAATATCAAGGTTTTTTGCAATCTCAAAGTAATTATCAGTAAACCCTATTGAAACTACTGATGTAATAAGTAGTGCAAATGCTAAAATTATAAGTTTAAGTCTTTTCTTCATATTTTGTGTTTTACTGAACGGGGTCATGTCCATGCCCTCCCCAAGGGTGACAAGTTAATATTCTTTGCAAAGCTAGCTTCCCTCCTTTCCAAGGGCCATATTTTATTATTGCTTCCAATCCGTAAGTCGAACAAGTTGGCGTATACCTACATCTTGGTGGCAATAAAGGCGAAAGTGTCTTTTGGTATAAGATAATTATTGTCCTAAAAAGAAAAGAAAAAATAACACTCATATTTCTTTGCTTAAACGCTCTAAAATTAATTTTATTTCTTCTTCCACAGTTTTATAGGGTAATATTTTGTCTTTCTGATAAATAATAGCAATACTCAGCTGTAATTTCTTGTCTTTCAAAATGTTTTCCAATTCAATTTTATGCAACCTATACGCCTCCTTCATTCTTCTCCTAATAATATTTCTTTTTACGGCTAGTCTTATCTTTTTCTTAGGAACAACAATGATTGACTTAACAGCCACTTCATCTTGATTATTATCTACTTTCCAAACTAAACGAAGAGCAAATGTTGTAAATGATTTTCCGTTAGAAAACATCTCTTTGATAACAGTTTCACTACACAATTTTTGTTTTTTTGGAAACTCAAACATATGATAAAATTACAAAAAAAGGAACTCGAAAGCTCCTTTAAATTATTTATTTGAAAAAGAAATTATCTTCTTCTTTTATTTGCTTCTTTAACATACTGGTCCAAAGCCATTGACATGGAGGGGGCCTTTTTATTTGGTGCAGCAATATCTACTCTCAATCCATTATCTTCAACTGACTTAATTGTCGTTGGTCCAAAAACAGCTAATCTAGTTTCACCTTGTACAAACTCAGGAAAATTCTCTAAAAGAGATTTTATTCCAGTTGGACTGAAAAATACAAGAACATCATATTTAACATCACTTAGATCAGATAAATCAGAACAAGCTACTTTATACATTTGTGCCTTTGTATATTCCAATCCGCTCTCCTCTAATGATTTATTCATCTGTTTTTTAAGCACATCTGAACAAGGGAATAAAAACTTTGAATCCTTGTGTTTTTGCATGATCGGAATTAGACTCGCTAAAGTTTGCTCTCCTGTAAATATTTTACGCTTACGGTAAGTTATAAAGTTTTGTAGGTAATGTGCAATAGCTTCAGAAACACAAAAGTATTTTGTAAAATCAGGAATTCTTAATCTTAATTTCTCCATCATTCCAAAATAATGATCCATAGCATTTTTTGAAGTAAAAATTACTGAGTCATGATTTAAGATAGAAATTCTTTGTTCTCTGAATTCTTGTGCCGAAATTTCCTCAACATGCATAAAAGGTCTGTAATCAATCTTTAATTTATGCTTTAGCTCAATAGCTGCATATGGAGATTTTCCTTCAGGTTTTGGTTGTGAAATTAATATTGACTTTACTTTCTTCATTTTTTCTATCATTCCTTTGCCTTTTGATTAATAAACTACTCCTTTTCCTAGTAATAGGAGTGGAGAAATTTCGAGCGTGCAAAGATACAAAAATATATAGAAATGAGAAAGACCAAAGGCATTTGTTCCTATCTTCCAAAGCCAAAATAACTTTAGCAATAACAGAATTACAAAAAGAATGGCAACCATTAGCATAACCAAAGGGGTAATGTTAAATGCAAAAAAGTTAAGAAGTATTACTAAAGGAAAAAGAAAAAAACCAAAAGCTCTGTCAAAAATAAAGGAAAAAAAGATGCCTAACTTTGCGATATCTTTTAGTCGGAAGATACTACCTAACAAAAGTATTAATCCAATTTTAATAATAAAAAACAGCATCACCACACCAATTAAACTAAAAGTTTCTAAAACTGAAGTTTCAGGAATTAGCTTTAGAATAATAAGTGAAAAATTAATTGACATCAATAAAAAAGTAATGAAACTCACTCTTTCAGTAAAAGCATTTTCTTCCCTTAAATACTGGTTAGCGTAGCGCTGGGCAAACACCCCCATAAAAAGCAATTTAGCATGCTTCCAATAAGATGCTCTAAGTATAGCTATCAACAAGAAAGAGACCGTAAGTAATACTACTATGATGTCCTGATTAAAAATGGGTTTTGTTAGCGCAATCATTATTCTTGTTATTCCGAATGCAAATATAACTTTTAAGAACTCATTTTTTAGCTATAAAATATTTACTTTTGTCAAAAAATTAACAATATTATGTCACAAGATTTATACCAAGCTCCTGATTACTTTCAAATGGACGAACTACTAACAGAAGAGCATAAATTAATTAGAGATGCCGCTAGAGAATGGGTGAAAAGAGAAGTTTCTCCAATAATTGAAGAGGCTTGTCAAAAAGCTGAATTTCCAAAACAAATTATAAAAGGACTAGGTGAAATTGGTGGTTTTGGACCTTATATTCCTGTAGAGTATGGTGGAGCCGGACTTGACCAAATTTCTTATGGGTTAATAATGCAAGAATTAGAAAGAGGAGATAGTGGAATTCGTTCTACCTCATCAGTACAATCCTCATTAGTAATGTATCCCATTTGGAAATATGGTAGTGAAGAACAAAAAATGAAGTTTTTACCAAAATTAGCAACTGGAGAATTTATTGGTTGTTTCGGGCTTACTGAGCCTGATCATGGGTCAAATCCTGGAGGAATGGTAACCAATATAAAAGATATGGGTGACCATTATATATTAAATGGTGCTAAAATGTGGATTTCAAATTCACCTTTTGCGGATGTTGCGGTAGTTTGGGCAAAAAATGAGGAAGGAAGAATTAAAGGTGTATTAGTAGAAAGAGGAATGGAAGGATTTTCTACTCCTGAAACACATAATAAATGGAGTTTAAGGGCTTCAGCAACAGGAGAGTTAGTTTTTGATAATGTAAAAATTCCTAAAGATAATATTTTACCAAATAAGGATGGATTAGGAGCCCCATTAGGCTGTTTGGACTCTGCAAGATACGGAATTGCTTGGGGAACAATTGGTACAGCAATGGATTGTTATGATACTGCCTTGAGATATGCAAAACAGAGAATCCAGTTCGGAAAACCAATTGCTTCTTTTCAATTACAACAAAAGAAATTAGCTGAAATGATTACTGAAATCACTAAAGCACAATTGTTAACTTGGCGTTTGGGGGTGCTTAAGAATGAAGGAAGAGCTACTACTGCTCAGATTTCTATGTGTAAGCGTAACAATGTAGATATGGCACTAAATATTGCTAGAGAAGCAAGACAAATTTTAGGTGCTATGGGAATTACGGGAGAATATTCTATCATGAGACATATGATGAATTTAGAATCAGTAATTACTTATGAAGGAACGCACGATATTCACTTGTTGATTACAGGTATGGATATTACGGGCGAGAACGCTTTTAAATAGGATGAAAAATACATTTAGAATTATCTCATTTTTAGAAGGGATGTCTTATTTACTTCTTCTTTTTATTGCTGTTCCTTTAAAGTATTGGGGAGGAGATGAACAATATGTAAAACTATTAGGTATGCCACACGGAATTTTATTTGTCAGCTATATACTATTCGCATTTCTAATTAAAGAAAATGAGAATTGGGGAATTAAAGATTTAGGCATTGTATTACTAGCCTCTATCCTACCCTTTGGAACTTTTTATATAGATAAGAAATATTTGAAAAAATCTATCTAGCAAAATATGAATTTTACTAGATAGAAATTTATAATATAAGAATTTTCCTGAGCTATTCTACTGACTTTGGAGAAGGTCCATAAGCGTTTTCTGAGCTGTCTCCATCAGTACATAACAAAACAAGCAACCAAATACCCCCAATTATTGGGACTAATGAAATCAACATAAACCATCCACTTTTTCCAACATCATGTAATCTTCTAACTAAAACCCCCCAAGCAGGAATCAAATGTACTAGTGCTACGATAGAGTAAATCCAGCCATAAGGAGCTGTTACCCCATAACCCATATCAAATCCTAATCCAAGAGCCCCGTCTAAGACCATTGCAATGATAATAACAATCATGTAGATTAATATAAACATCCAATACTCTTTTCTTCTAGCTCTTCCGCTAAAGTTTGAGAAATTTTCCTTCATTACCTTTAAATACCATTCCATAAATTTATAATTTAATTATTGTCACTTTTATAGTAAGTGACTTAACTATTTAATTACAAACCTAAGACAAATAATTTAAACCCTCAAAATTCTTGCTGCCTCCAATAATTCCTTGTACCAAGCCTCACCATATTTACGAATAAGCGGTTCTTTCAGAAAGGCGTAAACGGGTACTTCTAATTCGCTACCACATTTACAGGCTGGCGCACAAATTTTAATTTCCTCATAATTTATCGCATCAAAATCACGGTATTCTTTTATGCGTATTGGAAATAAATGGCA
>JACKQG010005247.1_pt1 | contig 14411 bp, 13 predicted proteins | sample 8237621 | NCBI WGS metagenome assembly JACKQG01 (sample SAMN15677084, study PRJNA649215) | marine metagenome | biome: marine; feature: Black Sea; material: saline water; isolation source: suspended particulate matter (SPM) from the Black Sea western gyre | collected 2013-06-09/2013-06-10 | depth...
AAAGAAACTCTCTGAGCGAGGTGGTCAAATCCTGCATCTCCGCGCTCATGGTAATGCAACTAAGACCAGTCTGCGATGTCTCAGTTATAAGATCTCTGACCATCGAATCGATCCTTTCGGACTGCGAGCTGCCTGTTTTGTAGAACTTCGCGGGTATTCCGGATTTTTTAACTATTCCGGCCCTTACCGCATCATCAAGGTCGTGATTTACATATGCAATCACATCCGATATCCTGACAATCTGCCCTTCAAGTGTCTCACCCTTCAGTGCGGTAAATATAGCGCCTTTGCCCTTTGAATGCTTTACGATACCCTCACGGACCTCCTGTGACAGATTCAGACCCTTTCCATCACGCTCCAGAATGTCCACGACCCGGAGACTTTGCTTGTAATGTTCAAAACCGCCAGGATAGATCTCCCTGAGGATATTTTCTCCGGCATGCCCGAAGGGCGTGTGACCGAGGTCATGTCCGAGTGCTATGGCCTCGGTCAGGTCTTCATTGAGCCTTAAGGATCTGGCAATAGTCCTGGCTATCTGGGAAACCTCCAGCGTGTGTGTAAGGCGTGTACGATAGTGATCTCCCTTGGGAGCAAGAAATACCTGCGTCTTGTGCATAAGACGTCTGAACGCCTTGGAATGAATTATCCTGTCCCGGTCCCTCTGAAAACATGTGCGAATGTCCTCCTGCTTTTCCTGCCTTTGCCTGCCCTTGCTCTCAGAACTTAGACAGGCCCTCGGATGCAGTGTAGCTCTCTCAATTTCCTCTGTCTGCCTGCGTATCGTATCGGATAAACCGCTCATACAATCCTTTTATTCATATTTATTTATGCGTTATAATAAGCTCTGTGCTGCCGCTATCCCCATATCTGCCACTTTACTCCTGCCCTTCATCCAGTTCCGCAACAATATCATTATCCAACATTTCCTGCTGCCTCAGATCCTCTATTTTCTTAAGCGGCTTATCCAGCATATTGCTCCTGGTGGTTACCAGTGAATCATACTCTTTTTTGGCAGCATCAAGTTTCTCGCCCATAGCCCTGAACCTGTCTTTATAGCTATGCCACTGTTTTGAAAAATCACCGAACAGTTTCAGCATCTCTCCGGCTGTACGTTCAAGGTTGAAATTATCTATGGCCTGCCGCACTACTGCAAGGACCGCATAAAGGGTAAAGGGAGAACATAGTATCACCTTCTGCTTCAATGAATCGTCCATTAACGTAAGATCTGATTCATTTAAAAAACCGTATACCTGCTCATTAGGTATAAACATCAAGACGTAGTCAACGGTATTTTCTGAGGGATTTATATAATCTCTGGTCGTGACCTGCTTAATCATAGTCCTGACGTTTTTAATCAACTCCTCCGTGTACCTCTTTCTGTCATGCTCTGTATGGGCATTCAGATAATGCATATAGTTATCCAGGGGAAACTTCACATCCATATTGATACGCAGATTATTGGGCATAAAGAAGGTAAAGTCAGGCCTGCCAGCCGAACTTTCCAGGGTCTTTTGCTTCACATAATTAACACCCTCAATAAGACCTGTAAGATTGATTATATCCTCAGCCATCCGCTCACCCCAATCGCCCCTCTTCTTAGAACTGGCAAGTGCCTGTTTAAGCTGATCAGTCGTATCTCTAAGCTTCGTGGTTACGTCCTCATGTTTTTGAATCAGGGTGCTCACCTGTGCATTGCCTTTATTGACGTCCTCAACCCTGCTCCGGACATCCGTCATAACTTTGTCCATCTCCTGAAGGCTCTTTTCGATCAGTTCTTTCTTTGTCTCCAACTCCTTTGAGTTTTCAGATGTATGGGCCCTGAATTTTTCTTCAGCAAGTTTCAGAAATTCATCTGAGTTTTTTGAAAGAGCTTTCAATGATAAGGAATCAAACTTCTCTGAAAGATCTCGCTCCATGGCCTGGTAATTCTTTTCAGCCTCATGAAAGCGCGCTTCATTTGCAGATCGTATCTCGGCCTCATTTCTAAGATCATTCTGAGACTCTGCATAATCAATCGATATTTTGTCCAGCTGCTTTCTTAATTCTGCATTTACCGCCTCAGAACTCTTGACCTCACCTTCCTGCACAGATATTTTTTTTGTTAAAACTATGTATACCACCAATGATGAAATGGCCCCGCCGATAAGAACCCCCATCACTAAAAAAAGCATATTTGTTTCCATAATTACTGAACCATCCAGGGTTTCAATATCCAGTCCACGCACCAGTTAATCCGGTCTTCTGTCTTTAAACACACAACGCATCCGTTTGCAAATTCTATTACATCTTTTTCTTTATTACCGCTGACCAGCAAAGCAGCCATCTTTGCCATATGAGGCAGGTGACCAACAAGCATCTCGTCCTGATTGAGTTTGCATGCCCTTTCCGCCCATACACACGGATCATCCATAGGAAGCAGGCCATCGACCTCCAGTATACCCATATCCGAGGTTATGTGTTCGGCAAGCATCTGTGCGGTCTGCAATGACCTCATCTTCCCGCTGTGGCCAATCTGCCGGACCTCTATCTTTAGGCCCTTAAGAAAGCCCCCTATTTTTTCCAGATCCGACACGCCTCCGTTTGACAGGCTCTGTGTAGCATCAATCTCTTTTGAGCGTGATGCTGCGTGCTGCACAAGATAAAGTCTCATGGTACGTCCTCCCTTCTATAGTTAACCGGCAAATCAGGCAGCTGCCCCCTCTAGAATAAATTACACACACTCATCAGCAGAAGCAATACTCTCAAAAAAAGATATCACATCCTCCGCACTGTATGCCAGTTTCATAGGTGGCAAAGAGGCGATTATGGACTTTCCATAAGAACTGCTGACAACCCTGGAATCCAGGATAGCGCATACACCGAAATCATCTCTACCCCTTATCAGACGCCCAAAACCCTGTTTAAGCGTGAGGGTCGCAGAAGGAAGCGCCAATTCCCCGAACCATCTATTACCAAGACGTCTGCACCTTTCATCATATACCGGATCTCCCGGCGTGCCAAAGGGAAGCTTCACAATAATAACCATACTCAGATTCTCACCCTTTATATCTATACCCTGCCAGAAGGACGCGGTTGCGAGCAACACAGAATTGGGCGTGTCTTTAAACCATTTGATCAGCTTGGAAGGAGGCATATCTCCCTGGGATTTAACCGGAAATTCACAATCTAAATTCTCAGCAGCATATTTCAGATGAGAATATGAAGTAAAAAGAACGAGTGCCCTGCCCATTGATGCATTAATCAGCTCTTCGATAACGCTGACACTCTCAGTCTGAAACTCATCACTGGTCTCCCTGACGGGGGAAGGCAGACCCTTTGCGATATACAAAAGTGCCTGCTTTTTAAAATCAAAAGGTGAACCGATTATCTTATCATTGCAGCCTTCAATACCCATACGTGACTTGATAAAAGCAAAGCTGCCGCCTGCCGCAAGAGTTGCAGAGGTCATAACAACACTCTCATATGCGCCAAGCATAGTCTTAAACAGCGATTGGCAATCGACAAAACTGCTCCTCAACTCAAGCTTTTTCGCGGACTGAGATACATAGTAGACCTTATCCTCATTCCCCTGCTCGATAAAATCTTCGATAGCTGCATCAAGAGACTTTATGAAATTTATTGTGGTATCAAGCTTATCAGCGGCCTCCTCCTCATCCATGGAGTCCCTTGCAGAATCAAGTATATCTATTAGCTTTCCAAGTGCGCATTGATCACGCAGACTCTTTAGCGAATCTATAATCTCTTCAGGTATCGGGCAGGCATTCCAGGCTAGCCGTCCCTTAATTCTAAAGAAATGCTCTACCGGCTCAAACAGATGATCAACCACTATCTTAAGCCCCTTGAGTCTGTAGAGCAACCACATAAAACGCTTGTAATTAAGAAGACTGCCTGAGGCATGAGAAGTTATATTTTCCAATTGGTGGGCCTCATCAACAATCAACTGAGCATGAAATGGAAGCAGATTAAAATCAGAAAGAAAGTCATAAACAAGCAGATGGTGATTTATGACCAAAAGATCTTTTTTGCATGCCTCTCTGTAGTGAGCATAATAAAAACACTCATCATAAAAGGCACACATCCCGGCATTGCAGTCATCCGAGTCACCGCTTACCTTATGCCAGTACTCAGGCACAAAATCCAGCTCGTCCCTATCCCCGGTATCCGTCTCCGTTGCCCACGTTAAAAACTGTCTGTGGGTACCGCCAAACTCAGGCTGAAACTCGCGCTCCTTCTTAATACAGAGATAATTGTTTTTGCCCTTTAACATTGCAAAAGAAAATTTACGGGGCAGTATACCCCTGAGAAATATGAGGTCCTTTTTAACAAGCTGGCTCTGAAGTGCAAGTGTGGCTGTGGATATTACGGTTTTTTCTCCAGACAGGATGGAAGGAATAAGATACGCAAAGGTCTTGCCTACCCCGGTACCGGCCTCTATCAGCAGTCGTTCCTTTTTATACAGGCATTCAAGGACCTCAGTGGCCATTTCTATCTGCTGCTGCCTGTCCTCAAACCCCGGAAGCTCTTTTTTTAGTAATGCAAATGCATCCGTTAAATCACTCATAATGCCCAAACATAAAAAACCGGGGGCAGCCCCGGCAAATCAGATTTTTTATAGTGTACCGAGTATCTCAATTAAAGGCGCGCATACTCCTGCTCTTTACTGCCTGCAAGAACAAATCAAGTATGGATTTTAAGTCATTAGCTGCTCATCAACCGTTTTTACGGCAAAAACCGCAGAAAAAACTGATCAAATGTATATACTGTCCCAGGCATTCATGACTTCAAAGTATTCAGCACAGTTTACAGACTGTCCGCAATCAGGACAGAAACCATCACATTCATCACTCACGGGCGTTACTTCAAACCCATGATCCCTGAGTATCCCTTCAAAATCAAAGTCATACTCATCAATAATACCTGTATCATCTTTATAAGAAGCCATCCTAACTCCTTTACTTTTAAGGTTTACAGGCAAGTTTCAATAACATTTCAATTGCATTAATTGAAACATAAATATAATTTCCTGTCAATTCAAGGCACCGAATTTACTCTATGATTCCGTCCCTGATCCTTACAATCCTGCTGCAACTGCCGGCAAGACTTTCATTGTGGGTGACCATCACAAAGGTGATGCCCTTGCGGTTCAGAGCCAGCATCAGTTTGAAAATCTCTTCGCCGGTCTTCGTATCAAGATTTCCGGTAGGTTCGTCGGCCAGTACCACTTTCGGATCCAGCATCAAGGCCCTTGCTATGGCTATCCGCTGTTTTTCACCCCCGGACAACTGACCCGGCTTATGGTTGGCCCGATTTGTAAGACCGACATCTGCTATCAACTCCAGGGCCTTATCCCTGGCCTCCCGCCTGTCTCTTCCGCCAATAAGCGCCGGCATCATCACATTTTCAAGCGCATCAAATTCCGGCAGCAGGTGGTGAAACTGAAACACAAACCCCACAGAACTGCTCCTGAAGGCCGCCAGTTCATCATCCTTCATCTGCAGGACATTACGCCCTTCGTACAGGAGTTCGCCGGACGTAGGCCTGTCAAGAGTTCCCAGTATATGCAGAAGGGTACTCTTACCCACACCTGAAGGACCCATCATAGCGGTCATCTCTCCCGCCTGAATATCGAGGGATATATCCTTAAGAATGTTAAGTTCCTGAGCAGGCGTGCTGAATTTCTTACTCAGGTTATGTGCGCTTATCAATGTCATACAGTTTATTTCTTCTCTGTCTTATCAAGCTCAACAACTTCTCTGAGCTTGTCATATGTCTTTCTGGCCTCTTTCCCGCCATTGACCAGCCCATCCACAAAATCTCCAAAATCGGAAAGCTTCTCACCTACAATTACTGTACCCTCACCAAGCACCCTGAAAGGCTCCCCACCCTTCCAAAAGGCAAGCCCGATGGTAAGAAAAATAATAAATAATGTGAGACTTATAAATCTGAATATCAATTTAAACATATATATTTGTCATTCCCTATTCCCTATTCCCTATTCCCTATTCCCTATTCCCTATTCACTATCACCCCATCTCACTCATATCTAAGCGGCTCCACCGGATCCAGTTTTGCCGCCTGCCATGACGGATAAAGGGTGGCCAGAAAGCTGATCAGTATGGCTGCCGCAGGTACAAGGATGAAGTCCATCGTATTGAACTGAACGGGCAGATAACTCAAATAATACACATCTCCCGGTAAGCTTATAAACTGATATCTTTTCAGCAGCTGACACAGCAGAAAACCTGCGGTCATGCCGAGCACCGTGCCGATCAGACCTATTGTGAGGCCGTGCAGCATAAAGATCGTCATTATACCGCGGTTCGTTGCTCCCATAGCCTTCATAATAGCTATCTCCCTGCTCTTTTCCATGACCGTCATAATAAGATTACTGATGATATTAAATGAGGCCACCAGGATAATAAGCGCAAGAATAATAAACATCGCTATCTTCTCAAGCTTCAGGGCGGAAAAAAGGTTTTTATTCATCTCCATCCAGTCGCGGGCATAATAAGGTGAGCCGAGTTCATACTGAATCTGCAGGGCAATATCCTTTGTCTTTGAGAGATCACTGATCCGAACCTCAATGCCTGACACCTTCTCGCCGTAATTAAAAAACTGCTGGGCATCCTCTATGCTGATAAACCCGAGACTGGAGTCATACTCATACATGCCGGCATCAAAATAACCGACTATCCTGTATTTCTTCATCTTAGGCATCATTCCAAGGGGGCCTATCTCCCCTACAGGCGAGACCATGTCTATAATATCTCCCGCAAAAACGCCAAGGGTCTTCATAAGCTCACGACCGAGTATAATTCCCGGCACATACTGACTATTATCAAATTTTGATTCCTTCACCCTGGATCTCTTCAGGTCCTGCACCTTCCCTGCTACAAGTTTATTAAGTATCCCTATCGTTTCTTTTCCGCTGTCAGGATCAATACCGCGTATCACAACTCCGTGCGCACGGTCGCGGAAGCGCAATATTACCTGGCCGTATATAAAAGGGGAAGAACCCTCAACCCCCTCAAGCTTCCTGATTTTTTCAGAGGCCTCGTTATAATCACCTATCTTGCCATCCAGACTGAGCATTACTATATGGGCATTTACCCCGAGAATTTTTTCCCGAAGATCTGCGTGAAAACCGCTCATAACGGAAAGAACCGTGATCAGGGTCATGACCCCGAGCATCACTCCGCCAATGGAGATGAAGGTATTAATGGATATACCGCTGTTTTTCTTTTTCGACTTAAAATAACGCAGCGCTATAAAGAAGTGATACGAAGTTTTCATATTGTAGTTATAACATCAAGATACTGAAATGACGACCCTGCAGCCGCAGCTCATTACAAGAAGTTTGGATTACTGCTCCGGCCTCAAATGAGGAAAAAGGATCACGTCCCGTATCGAGTGCGTATTAGTCATAATCATAAACAGGCGGTCAATACCAATCCCCTCTCCTGCGGCAGGCGGCATACCATACTCAAGCGCACGTATGTAGTCCTCATCCATCTCGGTGGCTTCCTCATCACCCTGTTTACGGGCCTCGACCTGTTCCATAAACCTGCCCTTCTGATCAGCAGGATCATTAAGCTCTGAAAAGGCATTGGCCACTTCCCTGCCGCCTATAAACAGCTCAAATCTTTCCACAAAATCAGGCTCGTCCTTCTTTCTTTTTGCCAGCGGAGAAAGAGCAACCGGGTAATCAGTTATAAATGTGGGCTGTATAAGCGTCGGCTCCACTTTTTTCGAGAAAATCTCATCAAGCAGTTTGGCATGATTTGCCTTTTTTGATACATCAATTTTATTGTCAAAGGCATACTTTCTGGCAACTTCCAGATCATCAAAAACAGCGGGATCAACTCCCTGCTGCTGCATGGACTGCAGCATGGTCATACGGGTCCATGGGGTCTTAAAGTCTATGACCTCCCCGTTCCCTTCCTCATCCTGCTCACCAAAAGGCACCTTCAAAGTACCATTAATCTTTTCACAAAGATGAGGAATCAGCTCTTCCGTAAAGTCCATCAGAAAATTATAGTCTTTATATGAAATATAAAATTCCAGCATCGTAAACTCAGGATTGTGCTTTGCGGATATACCCTCATTCCTGAAATTTTTATTGATCTCGTAAACCTTTTCATAGCCGCCCACGAGCAGCTTTTTCAGATAAAGCTCCGGGGCAATTCTCAAAAAAAGATCCATTCCAAGTGCATTGTGATGGGTCACAAAAGGCTTCGCAGCAGCGCCGCCGGCTATCTGGTGCATCATAGGGGTCTCGACTTCCATAAAGCCCCGCTCATCAAAAAAATTTCTGACGGCCTTTACAAACGAGCTGCGCTTTAGAAACAGCTCCTTGACATGGGGGTTTACGATAAGATCCACGTATCTCTGCCTGCATCTGGTCTCTATATCCTTCAGGCCATGCCATTTTTCTGGCAGTGGCCTCAGCGGCTTGCAAAGCATCTCAAAGGTATCGGCATGCACAGTAAGTTCATTCGTACGGGTCCTGAACATGGAACCCTTCAAGCCGATTATATCTCCTATATCTAAATTCTTAAATATATTGCTCTGCCCGACTATTACTTCTTTACTTAAATAAACCTGTATCTTTCCGGAATCATCCTGTATATGCGCAAAGGCGGTCTTGCCGAAATTTCTGATAGATATAATCCTGCCTGCCAGTGAGCAGGAGGTTTCCATTGACTGAAGCTGCTCTTTGTCATTCTCCTGATATCTTGCTGATAAATCCGTTGCCTTATCCGAAGCTTCAAACGGAGCGCCATACGGCTCAAGTCCTTCATCACGGAGGCGCTGAAGTTTCTTAAGACGCTCCTGCATAAGTTCATTAACTTCTTCCACGATCTACCTTCCCTTATCTATGTCAATATTTATATTAGAATGTACACGGAACCCTAATCCCGTGTAATGTCAGTCAAGAATTCCGGAGAGAATTTTTGTCTTTTCCTCAATCAGCTTATCAAGATTATCCTGCTCCATCTTCAGCTTAAACAGCTCATCCGCTATACCGAAGGCCGCCATAACGGTTGCCTTACTCTGTGTGATATTCGGAGCGACACTATATATTTCTTTGAGCTTGGAATCTACGTAACGGGCCAGAGACTTTATGTATGCGTCGTCATCCTCTGTTTTAATAGAATAAGCCTGACCCAGTATATGTACTTCGACTGACCCCATTTATTCACCGCCCCTAAATTTTAAAGATAATGCCGGGATCAAACCTACAACTCAACCGATTCCAGCTCTTTCAGAAGCTTTTCAACCTGAGTCCTTACAGTATCACGCTCGCTGTTGAGTTTATCAACATCAGTCTTTAAGCCATTAAGATCCCCGAGATCCTGCCTGAGAACCTCAAGTTCAAGGTTTCTGCTGTCAAGCTCTTCCTGCAAACCGGCTGCACGGGCAGAGAGCATGCTGTTTTCTTCAGTTAACACCTTGATTTTATCAATAACTCTGGAGATTTTCTCCTCAAGTACCTGTATTTTCTCCACAGATGATTCCTCCTCAGTAAAGTTAAAACTATCCTGCCGCATCAGGTTGTAACTTATCAAAATACCTTTAAAAAGTAAAGTCCTTAACTCAGCCGCCGGCACCTTTATTCCAGGCTCCGACAGCCGTTAAACCGTTAACCCTGCGATACTGCCAATAACTTTTCATGACCCTCTGGACATACTGTCGAGTCTCTTTGTAGGGAATATTTTCTATAAACTGAACGATATCTTCAGAGTCAATCGTCTTTACCCATGTCCGCACTCTGTTTTCCCCTGCATTATATGCAGCAACCGCCAGAGAAATATCATCAAACTCCCGGATCAGCCCGGCAAGGTAATAGGTTCCAATCTTTATATTTTTTGCAGGAATCGTCAGATCATCTCTGCCATTAATGATCACCCCTGCACCCCGCTTCATCCTGGATGCTGTAGCAGGCATAAGCTGCATAAGACCAATAGCGCCGGCCCAGGATTGAACATCAGGCTGATACCGGCTTTCCTCACGTATCAGGGCGGAAACAAGATATCTATCTATATTACTGGCCTCAGCAGCCTCCTTAATCTCGGTCCAGAACCCTCGGGGATATGAATAAGGCAGGTATTTCGGCCCGGTTCTAGGTTCAGCAAACTCAATGACTTTTTTATACTCACCCAGGGACATAGCCAGATACCCAAGATACAGCATGCTGCCAGTATTACCCTTACTATTAAGCTGATGCCGAATCTCCTGAACTGCCTCGGCCTTCAGTCCGATAGCAGCAAGCGCCTCTATCCTGTCATAGGCCTGACCAGACGGTTTCTCAGGTTTCGTAAGCTTATATTCCCCGGCATGAGAAAACGAGAGAGACTCAAACATTATCAGGAATCCATAAAAATTCTCCTTAAACGGAAGGCCCTCAAAATAATTATACTCCTCGGCAGGGCATCCCATTCTGGCCTTTTCACTATCTGTCATTTTCATACATTTTTCCGCCAACCTGCCCTCTGTACGAGCCATCCAGTACAGGTACTTATGATGATCCCGGCTGGCTTCATATCCGGTGAGCCTCCTGAGCAAGGGCAGCGCCTTCTGATATTTTCCAGCATTATAGTTCATCCAGGCAATGCCCCATAATGCATCCTCAGTACTTTCAGGAAACGACTTAAGGGCCCTGCGGTAATCATTCTCTGCCTCCGCAAGCCTTCCCGCCCTGCGGTGATCATCCCCAGCCATAATATGCAGCTTTGCTAAAAGTTCATGGCCGGGAAAACGTTTTTCCAAAGTGCTTCGAACCTTTTCAAAATCCGCCCTGCGATCCAGCCTGTATAGGGATTTAGCCTGCCAGTATAACGATTTAGGGCCGCCCACCTTTCCAAACGTCTTAGATGACTCTGTATATTTTTTCTGCCGAAACTGACTCCTGCCTTTCCTGTAAAGCAGCGTGATTTTATCAGGAAACACCCCATCGCTTAAGAGCTTGCCATAAAGTTTTTCAGCCATACTATATTGATATGCGTCAAACAGGTTACCTGCACGCCTGAAAAGATCATCGGCACTAAATTGTGCAGACTGCATTGATTCCAGCTCACGACGCGCCTTTTGAGCATGGCGTGAAGCACTCAGATATAACTCGCGGTAATGCCTGACAGCTTCCTGTTTCTGCCCTCTCTTTCTTAACAACTTGGCAAGCCTGAGCCTGTAATCCCAATCTTTGTCATAGGCCGCAACATACCCGGCAAGGGCTTTTTCTGCCTCCACCTCCGGCCCTGTTTCTAATAGAGCCAGGATCTCTGTCTGCCTGGCCTCTTTCAAAAGAAGCTTGAGAGTAATCCTGCGGGCAGTCTCTGAGGCCTGGACATACTCTTTCATATCCATATACATTCCGGCCAATGCCTTCAATGCATAATCCTTTAACAGTGGATCCTCGGCGGCAGCTTTTTTGAGATATTGTTCAGCATCAGAAGATAAATCGGCCTTCATGTACATAAGTCCAAGCGGCAGATAAACAGAGGCTGCATCCTCAGGATTATTATCTAAATAATCCTTTAATACCTGCGCTGCCTCTGTATAACGCTGCAGTTCGTCAAGACCTGCTGCTACATTAAGTGCACCCCGAAGGTTCATCCCTGCACCGGGCATCTCATTAGTATTTACGCTTGCTCCTTCTGAAAGGTCAGCCAGGGCGAAACCGCACATAAAAAGCATGCAGAAAAACACATTGAAAGTATATTTAGATATTCGACTTATTTTTTCCATTGTTTATATTAGCCGAATACATCAGACCTGGCAAGATGACTGATAAAACAGCTGGATTTTATTTTTAAAAAGGCAGGATGTAAATGAAAAAATGGAGGCGACGAGCGGATTCGAACCGCTGCATAAAGGTTTTGCAGACCTCCCCCTTAGCCACTTGGGTACGTCGCCATAAAAAAAAAGCTACCGGCATTATGCAGTCAGCAATCAGCATTTATTATTACTGACAGCTGAGACCTGATAGCACACAGCTGATAATTGGAGCGGGAGACGGGATTCGAACCCGCGACAACCACGTTGGCAACGTGGAGCTCTACCACTGAGCTACTCCCGCACTTACTGCCAAATCAAATATTTCAGCTAGTCTTTAACTTAAAATACTTAATTGTCTATAATAGACTCAAAAATAATAATTAAAAAAAGAGTGTTTTGTCAAATGTTCTATCCGGATATTAAAGAATTTAAGAAAAAAACAAAAGAAGGCAATCTGATTCCCGTATACCGCGAGATACTTGCGGACATGGATACGCCGGTCTCTGCCTTCCAAAAACTCAAGAGTAAAGCAGGATTTCTGTTTGAAAGCCTGGAGGGCGGTGAGAAATGGGCGCGCTACTCGTTTCTCGGCAGCCATCCTTCCTCGATAATTGAGGGCAAAGGCAATAAATTGACCCTTAATAAAGGCGGCAAAAAGACCCTCCTAAGTACTGAAGGTGATCCGCTGGAAGCCATTGAAAGGGAGCTGAAAAAATACAGACCCGTGCATATGCCCGGGTTGCCGAGATTCTTCGGCGGTTATGTCGGGTACATTGGCTATGACACTGTAAGGCACTTTGAGCGCCTCCCCGATAACGGACATGAGGGGATGGACCTTCCTGATATCTTCCTGATGTTTACAGATACGCTTGTGGTGTTTGATAACCTGACTCACAAGATCAAGGTTATATCTAATGCCTTTATCGAAGACAACCCTGAGCAGGCATACAAAGACGCCCTGAAAAAAATTAATACTATCGTAAAAAAACTACAGGCAGGCACACCTATTCCCAAAACAAAAAAGGGTCCTGACACAGAAAAGAAGAAAAAAGGATTTACCTCAAACTTCACAAAAAAGGGTTTTATGAAGGCGGTTGAAAAAACCAAGGCTTATGTAAGGGCCGGAGATGTTATCCAGACCGTGATCTCACAGAATTTCCAGAGAGAAACCAGTATACCGCCTATCAATGCCTATCGTGCCCTGAGAGTAATTAATCCCTCGCCCTATATGTTTTATCTTGAGACAGGCAAGTGTACTCTTGTGGGTTCATCTCCGGAAATACTGGTCAGGCTTGAAGACGATACCATTGAACTCAGACCGATCGCAGGAACGCGCAGAAGAGGAAAAACTCCTGAAGATGATCTTTTCATGGAGAATGAACTTAAATCAGATCCCAAGGAAATCGCGGAGCATATAATGCTTGTTGATCTTGGAAGAAATGATACAGGACGAGTGTCAGAGACCGGAAGCGTCAAGGTTACTGAGCTTATGAATATTGAACGCTATTCTCATGTTATGCATATTGTCTCCAATGTCGTGGGCAAACTGAAAAAAGGCATGAACTCTTTTGATGTCCTGAGGGCCTCCTTTCCAGCCGGAACCGTATCAGGTGCGCCCAAGATAAGGGCAATGGAAATAATAGAGGAACTTGAACCGACCCGCCGAGGTCCTTACGCCGGTTCAGTGGGATATTTTGATTTCTCCGGCAATATGGATATGTGCATAACCATACGAACCATTCTATTTAAAGACGGCAAGGCACACATACAGGCAGGGGCCGGGATAGTCGCCGATTCTGATCCTGAACTGGAATATAAAGAAACAGTAAACAAGGCCACGGGCATGTTCAAGGCCATTGAGATGGCAGAACAGGAGCTGAATTAGACATGCTTTTAATGATCGACAACTATGATTCCTTTACCTATAATCTTGTTCAGTACCTCGGAGAGCTCGGAGCAGACATCAGGGTATTTCGCAATGACAGAATCACCATTGATGAAATTGAAAAGATGCAGCCCGAAAAAATTGTTATATCGCCAGGACCATGTACTCCTAAAGAAGCCGGGATCTCGGTGGAGGTTATCAAGCACTTTGCTGGCAAGCTGCCTCTGCTGGGTGTCTGCCTTGGGCACCAGTCCATAGGAGCAGCCTTTGGGGCAAGCATCATAAATGCTCCGAGACTTATGCATGGCAAAACGTCCATGATTCACCACGACGGCAAGTCATTATTTAAGGGCCTTCCCCAACCCTTTGAAGCTACCAGATACCACTCGCTTATCATTAAAAATGACACTCTGCCCGAGGAATTTGAGATCACGGCCTGGACAGACCAGGATGAGATCATGGGTATCCGGCATAAAAAACTACTTATAGAAGGTGTGCAGTTTCACCCTGAATCTATACTGACTACGGCGGGCAAAGACCTGCTTGGAAACTTTTTAAAAATCAAATAGCCTGAAACATTAAAATCCTGACTTATAACTGCCCTTATGCATTATATCCCGGCAGTTAGTTCTAAGGTTGTCTAATGAAATTCCCCTATCATATCACGGCCTCTGTTGCGGGCTCCTCGGCAGTCTATTTTTACACGCGGGCTATCTCAATGATGGGCAGCCGTTTTTTTGCAGGGATTTTT
>JACKQG010005249.1_pt1 | contig 14409 bp, 10 predicted proteins | sample 8237621 | NCBI WGS metagenome assembly JACKQG01 (sample SAMN15677084, study PRJNA649215) | marine metagenome | biome: marine; feature: Black Sea; material: saline water; isolation source: suspended particulate matter (SPM) from the Black Sea western gyre | collected 2013-06-09/2013-06-10 | depth...
TAGGTCGCCCATGCGCCCATGCTCGGCCGGCCCTGCAGGCCTAATCCGCTGTGCATGTAGTAACAGGCGGTGGCGTGCTCGGGGAAATTGGAGGTCATCGATCGAATGATTGCCAACTCATCGGCCAGTTCGGCCATGTGAGGAAACAGGTCGCTGATCCAGGCCCCGCATTTTCCGCGTTGCTTGAACGCCCAGGGAGACTTCATCACCTTTCCTACGTTCCCGAACTGGGTGGCCTCAATCTTGCCGATGATCTTACGCGGATCCTCCCCGTGATACTTGGCCAGCATCGGCTTGTAATCGAAGGAGTCGACCTGCGAAACTCCGCCTTCCATGAACAGAAAGATCACATTCTTTGAGCGCGGTCGGTAATGCGGAATCACCGGTGCTCCGTACAAGCCGGCCAAGGCCAGGCCGCCGAAGCCGAGCGAGGCCTTCTGCAGAAAATCGCGGCGGGGGATGAAGGGATGATTCATTTCAGGTAGATAAAATCCGTCATGCTGTAAAACGAATGGCAGAGATCCCGCCAAGCCTCATAATCATTGGGATCTTCCCCATACAATTCGGTAAACGCAGTAAGGGCCTCTAGGCAGGCCGCCAATTCGCCATCGCTGGGCGGGCGGGCAAAGGCCTCGGCGTACATCCGCCGGATGCGTTCCGGCGCAGACGTCTGCTCCTTCATGATCCGGCTCGCCCAGACGCCACTCTGCCCATAGAAAAAGCGGTCATTCATCAAGGCCAGAGACTGACCGGCAACGTTGGTGATATCCCGTTTGCCCATGGTGGTGAAGGGCGCAGGGAAATCGAAGGTCAACATGAGGGTAGGGATGAAATTACGACGGAGCGCGGTATAGATGGATCGTCGACCGGCGCCATCCAGAGGTCCGCTTTTCGTGGGACTGCCGCGACCAACGACAAATTCGGTCAGGTGAACCAGGACCGACTTCCCTCCAACCTTTCGGTCCAGTCGGCCCGAAATGGCGAGCGCCGAGTCGCGAATCGCTTCCGCTTCGAGCCGCCGCACCGGCATGCGGTGCAGCCATCGATTGTCCGGATCCTGATCCGCGTAGACCGGATCGGCCGCGGTGTTCGACATCCCGAAGGTCCGAGTCAGCACAATTCGTTCAATGAGCGATTTGATCGAGTACGCATGGGTCTCCGCGAACTCGACGGCCAGGTAATCGAGCAATTCCGGATGACTCGGTCGCTGGCCCAGCCAGCCGAAGTTGTCCGGCGTGGGCACGATCCCGCGACCGAAGAGCTGATGCCAGATCCGGTTGACCATGACCCGGGAGGTCAGTGGATGATCCTTTGCCGTGAGCTGCCGGGCGAGCTCCAGGCGTCCGGGGCTTCGGTTTTGCAATGGAGCCATGGCGAGAAGTTCGGGCAGGTTTCGACCGACGCGTTCCCCGGGTGATTGAGGACTGCCCCGGTCGAGGACGTGTTCATCCACCCCGGTGCCTCCCCACCAGCTAACCGCCAGCCGTGAATCCCATCGCGCTTCTTTCCCCAGGCCCTCGAGGGCCGATTGCCAGGCCATTAACACCGCGTCGGGAAGCTTCACTTTCCCAAGTTTGAGCAACCAGGCTATATGGGGTACGTGCCGTGCTTCCAGCCTGCCGTCATTCAGGTCATCTAGCGCCCTGTGCAATTCCTTGCGGGACACCGCCTTCTTCTCTCCCAGCTCCTGCTTCGGGGTTCCTCCATCGATTACTTGAAGGAGCTCGAAAGGCGCATCTCCGACCGGAGAAATTTCGAAGTGAACGCGCTGACCCACATAACGCTTGAGATTGTGCCCGATCCACTGTGGTGCGTCGCCTTTCGCCTCCACCGTTTTGGCCAGGGTTCCGTGCAGGGGGCCGGCAAAAAGGTTTTGACTGACCGCGGCATACACTACCGCCTTTCCCCTGATCAGGTAGTAAACTTGACCCGAGGCTAGGGTAACGGTCGGGGTGCGAATGGTTTTACCTGCTCGCGACAAACCATTCAGCAATCCTCCGGGATCGTTTTCACTGTCGATGTTCTTGAGCCTGCTCCAGAAGGCATCACGGATCGCGCCTCCGTTGCGGGACAGTGCGAGTGGTTGATCGCCTGTGACCAGCATCAACTGGCCCGGCAGAGCCGGCGACTGCCCAAAGGTTGGTCCGTCCACCAGCCAGGGTGTATGTCTCTGGATATAATCGGCCACCATTTGGTGCTTCCCTTCCACGGGATAAATAGGCGACGTCACAAGCTCGAGCCTGACAAGAGCGGCCTGTTCATTGAGTGTCTTCAGGTTCGCACCCGGGAAAAAATGCCAGGCATTGGCGAGGGAAATGGTTTCCTTCCCCAACTGCAGAACGAGCTGCTCCGGTTTGCCGGCAATGCCTCCGGGAGAGCCATGGTCCATGACGCGAACGGCAATCGTGTTCTTGCCCGCTTTCAATAGACCCGTGGGAACGGGATACTTCCGTACCGTGTAATGGTGGCCGGGATTCTCGTAGCCTCCTACCCTCGAGCCATTGACCCAGGTGACGTCCATGTCATCGATTTGACCGAGGTTCAGGACTGCCTTGGACTTGGCCTGCCCAGCAGACAATTCGATGGTTTTTCGAAACCACACCACGCCATCGTGGCCGGGCAACCCGGCGTTTTCAAAATGACCGGGCAGTTTCATGGTTTTCCACTTGGCGTGATCAAAGGAAAGCTTGGCCCAAGCTTCGCCTTGGGAACCCGGATCCACGGCCATGATCAGTCTCGTCCAACGGGGCAATGGTGTAGAGATCGGCTCGACGGGCACATCGTAGTCCAGTGCATCGACCACGGGCCGCGCGGCAGCGGCAAAGGCTTTCGCGATCTTCGGCAGGTAGTCCCGGCGCAATCCTTCCAGTTTCTTCGCAACCGCTTTGTTCTGTTCCATCGATTCAAACCGTGCCTGTCGGTAACTGGAACTGAGGACAAAGCCCGCCATTGCATAGTAGTCGCGCTGGCGTATGGCATCGAACTTGTGGTCATGGCAACGGGCACAGGCCACGGTCAAGCCGAGAAAGGTCTTGCTCATCACATCGATTTTGTTTTCGAGTTGCTCGCATTCGTCCTTACGTAGATTCACCGGGGCGTGATTTAGCTCTCCAAAGAAGGGCCAACCGGTGGCAAGGATGGATTCGTTGGCTCCAGTTTCGGGATGCAGTCGAGGGCTTTCCAACAGGTCGCCTGCGAGATGTTCGATGACCAGGGCATCATAGGGAAGATCCGAGTTGAACGCGCGTATCAGGTAGTCGCGATACCGGTAGGCATTGGGCAAAATGTCATCCGCCTCATGTCCCCGCGATTCCGCATAGCGCACTAGGTCCATCCAATGACGTGCCCAGCGCTCCCCGTAGTGTGGAGAATCCAAGAGGGCGCGTACAAGGGTGCGTTTGCGATTCTTGGACGTATCGTTGAGGAAGGCCTGGACATCCTTCGGCTTCGGCGGCAACCCGGTGATAGCGAAGTATACGCGCCGTATCCACAGCCGGTCATTGGCCTGTTCAGCCGGGTGCAGCTTTTCAGCTTCCAACTTCCGGAGCACAAAGCGATCAACCGCATCCGCCGGCCAGACCGCGTCCTTTACCTGGGGCGGCTCAACCTGCCGGGGCGATTGCCAGATCCAGGGCAAGCGGTCGCGGAACTTTTCGAAGTCGAACTTTTGGCCTGCGTAGGTTGCACTTGCCGTGATGCAGCACGCGAGGAGAATTCGGTTCATCATTTCCTCAGCCCGGCGAGTTGAGGGAATCCCTCGAGGATGGATTTGGACACGGTGTTGGGCCAGCCTTGATCGGGTTGGCGTAGGTCGTGGGTAGTGCGGGCTGCATGGATGGCTAATATGGGAAGTCCGTCGGCCGGTTTATTCACTTTTTCGGGCCATGGTCTCTTGCCAAAGCTTCCAGTGAAATCGCCGGGCAATTCAGTGATGGCATTTTTCTCACCGAATGAATCCGTATTCAGAATGGCAACTGCCAGTACTGCTATTCCGAGCAAATTCGCTTTCATGCCTGATGATGGTAAGTCGATCCAGTAATTGCAAGAAAGGTTGCATGCTAGGGAAAGGTTGGATGTTTCGGGATTCGAGTACGGAGGCAAGCCCGATCATTTGGGCCTCGTTTGTAAATTCTTCATGCTCGGGCAATTCGGGTTTGAGCAGGAGCAGTAATATGCTACCTTGATTTTAATGAATCGTAGGGAATTTTTCAAGATGGGTGGACTTACCCTTGGAGCCATATCTCCCCTGGGACTTTCGTTACCTGAAGTCTTGGCTAGCGAAGCATCCGGTTCGGGCAAGCAAATCAACGTCATTTTCATGTTTCTGCAAGGTGGGGCCAGTCAGCTCGACATGTACGACCTGAAACCCGATTCCCCGATTGAAATTCGTGGCAAGTATCATCCGATTTCAACCAATGTTCCTGGTATGCAGTTGAGCGACCAGTTGCCCAAGCTCTCCAAATGCGCCGACAAGTTTTCACTTATCCGCTCGATGCATTCTTTTGCGAACGATCATGGTGCGGGCGACGTCGACATCATGTGTGGGAGTCCTCGAGACAAAAACATGCAAGCTCCGGGTATTGGCGCGGTACTTTCTCGGCAGAAGAAACAGTTGGCCCCCGTTCCTCCCTTCGTACACTTGGGCGACATGAAGCACCCGAGGCATAGCGCCCCAGGCTATGGTGGGTACCTTGGGCATGCCTATGATCCTTTTCTCATTACTCAGGATGCAAATTCACCTAGCTTTTCGGTTAATACTTTTGATACGCCGGAAAACGTCGACCTTGCTCGCTTAGGGGGTAGGAAAAGTTTGCTTCGCTCTTTGGACCTTTTTCAATCCGATCAAGAAAACAAGTTTGAGTTCGCTCGAACCCACGACGTTTTTACCGAAAAGGCTCTTGGCCTAGCCACTTCGCCCAAGGCAAAGAATGCTTTCGACCTGTCGAAGGAACCGGCGAAGCTTCGCGATGGCTATGGTCGCAACAAAGTGGGGCAGGGGATGCTCTTGGCCCGGCGACTTGTCGAGGCAGGCGTCCGTTTCGTAACGATTCAGGGTTACGTCGACACTGGAATCTATGCATGGGACCACCATTGGGGTATTTTCCCGCATCTGGAGAAGCAGCTGCCCATTTACGATGCCAGTTATTCCGCCCTCCTGAACGATCTCGACGATCGCGGTATGCTCGACACGACGTTGGTGATCACTGCCGGTGAATTCGGACGTACTCCCAAGCTCAATCAAGACAAGCGTGGTCCGGGTCGTGATCATTGGTCGAATTGCTTCAGCCTGACCATGGGTGGCGGCGGCGTTAAGACCGGGATGGTCATCGGGGCTAGCGACAAGTATGCTGCCACTCCCACGGAGCGACCCGTTTCGGTCGCTGACTTCGCTGCGACCGTATACCATGTCCTCGGGCTCGACCCCACGACTGAGGTGGTGGCCAAGGGCAGACGGATGAAGATGCTTCCCGAAGGTTCTCCGGTTAGAGAACTTCTTTAGTCTCTTGTTGCATTTGCTTGCCGGTTCTAATGGTGTTGTAAAAGAAATTCCATCTAGAACTCTCATTAACAATGAATCCCCTATTCATTATATCGGTTGCTTCTCGCACCTTCTTGTCATCTTGTAATCAATAATTAGTAGAAAGAAACCATCATGAATGAACATCCAGTTCCCACTTCTTCCTCTCGCCGCAATTTCATCAAGACTACTGCGGCGTCAACTGCGATCTTAGGCTTCCCGGCGATTACTCGTTCCAAATCACCAAACGGCAAGCTTGCCGTTGGCTTGATAGGCGTAGGTGGTCGTGGTCGTAGTCATGTCGCCGCTTGCCGAAACGAACAGGTCGTCGCTCTCTGCGACGTGAACAAGAAAAACCTAGATGGGGCTGCACGCTTGCCTTGGTGCAAGGGAGCTCGTACCTACAAGGACTTTCGTGATTTCTACGAGAAAATCGACGACATCGACGCGGTGGTGGTCTCCACCACGGAACATACCCATGCCTTCGCAACCCTGCCTGCGCTTCAGGCCAAGAAGCATGTCTACTGTGAAAAGCCGCTTACGCGTGACGTTCACGAGTGCCGTATTATTACCGAGGCGGCCGCCAAGGCCGGGGTGCAGACCCAGATGGGTACTCAGATACATTCCGGTGGAAACTACCGACGTGTGGTGGAACTCATTCAGTCGGGTGCTATCGGCGAAGTCCGCGAAGCCCATACCTGGGTGAGTCGCGCTTGGGGTTGGAAAAGTCCCGCTGACGATACACCTAAGGAATCTCAACCTGTGCCGCCCGAACTCGATTGGGACCTGTGGATTGGCCCCGCGCCATTTAGGCCCTTTCATTCGGTTTATTTTCCGGGTCCGAAATGGTACCGCTGGTGGGACTTTGGAAACGGCACGATGTCGGATCTCGGTAGCCATCGTAACGATCTCCCCTGGTGGGCCTTGAAGCTGGATGCTCCCCTTACCATCGAGCCATTGACTGGTCCCAAACCGCACCACGACATCGCACCCGCTTCCATGAGCGTGAAATACACGTTTGCTGCTCGGGGAGACGGTTATCCCGCTGTCGAGCACACTTGGTACCAAGGCACCGAGAAACCTAAGATTTGGCACGATAAAAAGATACCGCAATGGGGTGACGGTACGCTTTTCATCGGTGACAAGGGGATGGTGCTTTCCGAGTACAGCAAGCATGTCCTTTTGCCCGAAGATAAATTTAAGAACTTTGAGCGTCCCAAGCAATGGATCGAACCTTCTCCCGGTCAGCAGGCTGAGTGGATTCGTGCCTGTAAAGGCGAGGGTCCCGAGGCTCTTTGCCATTTCGCTTACGCCGGTCCCCTGACCGAGGCCAACCACTTGGGCAACGTGGCCTACAGGGCAGGTAAGAAGCTGGAATGGGATGCGAAGAATATGAAGTTCCCCAACGCTCCGGAAGCTGAGAAATATTTGGGACGAACCTACCGCAAGGGTTGGAGCTTGAGCTAGCCCGAGCCTAATCCTGTCAATCTAGCATCAGCGTCCCCACGCTGTCTTTCCCCATGAAGAACCTTTTTGGAGTTTTTGTTGTTGGGCTTCTTCTCACCTTCTCGTTGGAAGCGCGCCCAAACGTCATACTGGTCTTTATCGACGACATGGGGTGGGGGGATTTCTCCTGCTTCGGCAACAAAGCGGCCCAGACTCCGAATGTTGACCGGATGGCCAGAGAAGGTGTGCGTTTCGAGCAGTTTTACGTCAACTCACCAATCTGCTCGTCATCACGCACGGCCATTTCTACGGGTCAGTATCCCCAGCGCTGGCGCATAACCTCTTACCTCAGCAACCGTAACCATAATGAGCAACGCGGCATGGCCCAATGGCTTGATCCAAAGGCTCCCATGCTTGCTCGCTCCCTTAAGGAGGCTGGTTACGCTACGGGGCATTTCGGCAAATGGCACATGGGCGGGCAGCGCAACGTGGTCGACGCCCCACCCATCACTGCCTACGGGTTCGACGCTTCCCTGACCAATTTCGAGGGCATGGGCCCCAAGCTCTTGCCACTCACTCTCAAGCCCGGGCAGGACCCCGAGAAACCGGGCCGTATATGGGGTGATGCCGAGCGTTTGGGCAAGGGTGTTCGCTGGATGCAGCGGTCAAAGATCACCGAAGGGTTCGTTGACGAAGCCATTCCCTTCATGAGGAAAGCGGCCAAGGCCAAGAAACCGTTTTACGTCAACCTTTGGCCGGATGACGTCCACAGCCCGTTTTGGCCCCCTGTTGACAAGTGGGGCAACGGAAAGCGCGAACTGTTTCTCTCGGTGCTTCGGGAAATGGATCGCCAGTTCGGGAAGCTTTTTGATTTCATTCGAGATGATGAGGCCTTGCGGAAAAATACCTTGGTTCTCATTTGTTCCGATAACGGTCCCGAGCAGGGAGCTGGAGTCGCGGGTCCCTTCCGGGGTTACAAGACGCATCTCTATGAAGGCGGAGTTCGTTCCTCGCTCATAGCCTGGGGCCCGGGTTTGGTCGCAAGGAAGAATTACATAAACCGCACCTCGGTATTTTCAGCCATCGACCTGGTGCCAACCCTTTTGGACATTACTGGTTCACCGCATCCTGTTGGCGCCAAATATGATGGGGAATCATTGGCCCCCATACTTCTTGGTCAATCGGCTGCTTCGCGCCAGGCACCGATATATTTCCGCCGCCCGCCTGATCGAGATGCCTTCTATGGCGACAACGACCTTCCGGATTTGGCGATCCGGGATGGGAAATGGAAATTTCTCTGTGAGTATGATGGCAGTGAGCCTGAACTCTTCGATATGGAAAAAGATCGGGGAGAGACGAACAACCTAGCCGAACCCAAGCCCGAGTTGGTCAAGGCGATGACCGCGAAACTGCTCGAATGGAATAAGGGTATGCCTGCGGACAAGGGTCTGGAATTAGGGAGGGACGCGCCGAAGAGGGGCAGGACTAAACCGATGCAGAAGAAGGTCTACGATTTGAAGCAGGGTGACAATCTCTCGGACGGCAATGCCCCGGTTTGCGCGGGTCGCAAAGTGACCATAGACGCCACCATTGAGAGCAGCGGTAAAGACGGAGTGATCCTTGCGCAGGGCGGGGACAAGGCGGGTTATGCACTCTATATACGGGATGGGAAACTTGTCCTTGGCGTACGCCGCGACTGGAAGCTGACGGAAGCGGTCACGTCCGCGCTCCCCTCAGGGAGCAGTATCGTGGTCGCGGCGACGATCGGACAGACGGGGAAGATGACGATATCATTGGCCGGCAAGCAAGTGGCCACGGCGGACGCCAAGGGCACGCTCACACAGCCGGGAGATGGTCTCCAGGTTGGCGACGACCTGATCAAGCCCGTCGGCAAGTACACCGCCACCAAGTTTCCCGGAAAGATCACCAAACTCAACCTGCAGTTTGATTAGGCTCAATTTGCCGCTTTTACATTCCACTTACCTTGATGAATAGACAAATGTGTTTGCCCGGAAGGATCATGTTCCAGCCCACGTACCTTATACTGTCGCTTATTATTCTGCTGACTGCTGGGCTGAACGCCCAAGCCGGCGATCCGATTCGCGTCTGGCCGGGGGAAGCTCCCGACGAACCCGCGGGGATCGAGGCAAAAAAAGCCAAGGCCGTTACGGGTTCCGATGGGGTAATCAGGATTCCTTACGTAGATACTCCGGAACTCTTTCATTTTCCGGCACAGCCCGACAAGGCGACAGGCACTTGCATCATCGTTTGCCCTGGTGGTGGATACGGCAAACTGGCATGGAACAAGGAGGGCACAGAGGTCGCCGCCTGGTTGAACACCTTGGGTGTGGAGGTCGTCGTGCTCAAGTACCGGGTGCCGCGCCGCGATCGTGAAAAACCGCATTCTTGGCCCCTGCAGGATCTCCAGCGATCCATCCGCATCGTTCGCTCCAAAGCGTCTCAATGGAAGATCGACGTCGACCGCGTGGGCGTCATGGGCTTCAGCGCCGGTGGACACCTCTGTGCCATGGCCTCCTCCTATTATGGTGAACAATCTTATAAGCCGGTCGATGTAATCGACAAACTGGACGCCCGGCCCAGTTTCGTGAGTTTGGTCTATCCAGCATACCTAGGCAATGTCCGTCAGGATTCCTCCAAGCTTGACTCGTTGGTCAAGATTGACGCGAAGACTCCCCCGACTTTTATCGCCATCACCCATGACGATGGCGACCGAGGAATCTTCGCCGCTCTCTATTACGCTGAGCTCAAGCGTCATGGCGTGCCGGCAGAACTTCATATCTACAGCAAAGGTGGACATGGCTACGGCCTCCGCCCCAGTCCCCACCCGGTTTCCACTTGGCCGGCCCGCATGGAAGACTGGTTACGGGTTTGTGGTTGGTTGAAATGATAAGGTGAAACTGACTCCATTCCATTTGGCCGTACAAGTACGCGACGTCGATGAGGCGCGTGATTTTTATGGTCGTAAGATGGGTTTCCCCGAGGGCAGGAGCACCGATGCATGGATTGATTTCGACATGTTCGGTCACCAGTTCGTCACCCACCTGAATCCGCAAATCGGGAAGGATGGACAGGTGGTCTCAATCGCCAATCCGGTCGATGGGCATGCCGTCCCCGTACCTCATTTCGGAGTAGTCCTAACCTTCGAGGATTGGGAGCAGTTGGCGGAAAGAGTGAAGGAGTTTATTCCGGAGTTCATCATCGATCCCTACATTCGTTTCCAAGGGCAAGCGGGAGAGCAAGGCACCATGTTTTTTTGCGACCCCTCGGGCAATGCCCTTGAATTCAAGGGGTTTCACGATATCGAGTCGGAATTGTTTGCCAAATAATCCTCAGTCCGCATCAACTCGAAAGAGAAATCCACCCTTCACGCTCCTTCGTGACCTCGATTATTTCCCAGTCCCCTAACTTGATCTGCGAGCAGACCTGCAAGTTCGCTCTCGATGGATACGATCTCGTGGTCACGGCCGAAGCGTTGCCGAGTGAACGCGATCAAAATTTCCGATTTCAGGCCGAGGATGGAAGCGTCTTTGTCCTGAAGATTGCCAATGGCGAAGAAGACCGCTCTTTTCTGGAAGCTCAAAATCAGGTGATGTTCAGGCTCCGGGAACGGAACATAGCCTATTGTCCGCACCTAGGCTATCCATGAACTTTCCCGCGATTCAATCGATCGACGATTGCCACGAGGCATAATCAACTCAAAGTTTTGCCAACCTTTCCGTCCTGCCGCCGGAAGCCTTGTTCTCATAACCCTTTAAGATTCTTGCCCTCAAATCCCAACATGAAAATGAAACGACTCCTCCTTGTTGCCCTTGCCTTCTCTTTTGCGGCAATGTCCTTTGTCTCCGCTCAAGCCGCCACCACGCCTAACGTCATCATCATCATGGCGGACGACCAGGGTTACGAGGACCTCGGTTGCTTCGGGTCGCCCAAGATCAAGACGCCCCATATCGACCGTATGGCCAAGGAAGGCATGCGTTTCACTGATTTTTACTCGGGAGCTTCGGTCTGCACACCTTCGCGGGCGGCTCTTCTTACTGGTTGCTACGCCAGTCGGGTGGGCAACCTGGGCGTTCTCTTTCCGCGCGACAAGCGGGGTCTCAATCCGGACGAAATCACCATCGCGGACTTACTGAAGACCAAGGGTTACGCCACCGCATGCATCGGGAAGTGGCACCTCGGTCACCTCAAGGAGTTCCTGCCCACCAGCCAAGGTTTCGACACTTACTTCGGCGTTCCCTACAGCAACGACATGACCCTCGATCCAACCCAACCCCTGGCCAACGACGTCGTTTTACGGGAAGGGGTCACCCTGGAAAATATCAAAAACCGGGTGAAGAAAAACCTCGTTCCGCTCATGCGCGATACCAAGATCATCGAATACCCCGCCGACCAGAATACCCTGACCAAGCGTTACACCGAGGAAGCCATTTCCTTTATCAAGAAGAACAAGGAGAAGCCCTTCTTCATCTACCTGCCCCACACCATGCCGCACATCCCCCTCTATGCCACTCCGCCCTTCGAAGGCAAAAGCGAGATCGGACTCTACGGTGACACCATCGAGGAACTCGATTGGTCGACCGGGCAAATTCTCGAGACCCTCCGCAATCTGAAGCTCGCCGAGAACACTCTGGTGGTCTACACCTCCGATAACGGTCCCTGGAAGCTGGCCACCAGCTCGTGGGTCAAGGGCAACGTGAACCGTCGGGTCGGGGGCTTTGCTCATCCTTTGCGGGGCTACAAATTTTCCCGATTCGAGGGCGGTATGCGCGTGCCCACCGTGATGTGGTGGCCGGGTCGAATCCCCGCTGGCAAGGAATGTGGCGAAGTGGCCGCCAGCATGGACTTTCTACCGACCTGCGCGGCGATCGCCGGGGCGAAGCTGCCTGATGATCGTGTGATCGACGGCAAGAGCCTGCTCCCTTTGTTGGAAGCCCGCAAAGGAGCCAAAAGCCCGCACGAGGCATTCTTCTACCGTACCGAGGCAGTGCGAAGCGGAAAATGGAAACTGAAGAGGAACGAACTCTACAACTTGGAGGAGGACATTGGGGAAACCAAGAACCTCGCCGGAGGCAACCCCGAGGTCGTCAAGCGCCTCGGGGGTTATTTGTCCGCCCACAAGGAGGACTTGGCCAAGAACACACGGCCCGCGGGTGGCCCGCCCAAACAGCCCCGCAAGAAAAAGAAAAAGTAAGGGCTCGGCGATAGACAGAGACATTTGGTTTTCGGCAGGCTGTTTGCCAAGGAGATCGTTGTGTTGCATCCAACGGCAATCGGTTTCCATTTATAATCGTCTTAAATATGGTTTTCTCGTCTATTTATCTTAGTGCTTTCCTATAATCGTATCTGGACTGGAGCAGGATTTTGAGGATTTCCCATTTAGCTGTTCTTGCGACATGGGCCAATGCCTGCTTGTTTGGAGCGACCCATTCGGGCCAAGCTGTCGAATTTACCGTCGAGACGGGAGCTGAATTCAAAACAGGGGTAAATCAAGACGACTTGTTGGAAGGAGTTCCCTTTCATTCCAACCTTGAGCTGACGGCGGGAGACTTTTACAAAATGACCGACGGATTGGGGAGCAAGCCGAATGAATCCTTCCGCACTTTTGCCCATGATGGCGTCGAGGACTGGGTGATCGCTTTCTCTAAACTCAAGATCGTGGAAGTTGAGGAGATCCGAGTATTTTCTTGGAACGGCGATCATCGAGCTCAACAAGATTTCGACGTTGCCTACAGCGTAGACCGTGGGAAAACCTTCGTTCCTCTGGCCAAGCGAATCGTAGCCCCAAAAAATGGAGCCTGTAACTTGACTAGCATTCCTTGCATGGTCGGCGAAGTGACCGACCTTAGGTTTGTCTTCCGCAATCCCGGAAACAACATCCACCACTCATCTATACTTGAGATTGATGCCATCGGCACACCCTTGGTTGAGAAGCCGGGTTTCGCCGAGGCCAGAAAAGCTGGTCTGGCAAATTCCGCCTTGCTTGCAAAAAGGGAAACTGCCGGGCGTCAAGCAAGTGGTTCGAGTGGGGAATCGGCCAAACCGAATTTAGCCGAATTCAAGTCATCCATTGAACCTGCCTTAAAAAAAACCTGCGTCGGATGCCACGGACCAGAAAAACAGAAAGGTAAATTTCGAATCGACACCCTCAACCCTGACTTGATCAAAGGCGACGACAAGGATTGGTGGTTGGAAGTCATGGATGTGCTGAGTAACCGCGAAATGCCTCCGGAGGATGAAGGAGTGGACTTTTCTGACGAAGACCGGGCAGCAACCATTGATTGGCTTGCCGGAGAAATTCAACATGCTTCCCAAGTAGCTCGGAGCGAGAAGGGGCGCTCTTCGTTTCGCCGCCTGACCCGTTACGAATACAACTACGCTCTCCAAGACTTGCTGGGTTTGCCCTGGTCTATGGCCAAAACCCTGCCTCCGGAAACCGCATCGGAGGATGGCTTTAAAAACAGTTCTGAATTGTTGCAGATGTCTCCCATGCAATTCCGAATCTATCGCGAAATCGGGTTGAATGCTTTGAAGCGCGCAACGGTAATTGGCGAACGCCCCAAGCCTGTTACCTACGTTGTTTCGATGAAGGAAGAGTTTGATAAGATGGCCTCGAACCAAAAGACAAAATTCTTCAACACGGGGGACAAAAGCTATGAAAAGAGCCGGAAATCAATTCACCTTTTGAACACTCAGAGCGGCCAGGGCACTCATTACAAGACCGGGAAATTGGCGCCGAAACCTGATGCCGTTGCGGGCCTAACACCTACGCGCAATCCGGTTTTTATGGCACTGCCAAGGTCCGCTGAACTGAAATGGAATCTGGACCGTTTTCTTCCCGACGAAGGTGTTATGCGGGTTAGTCTTCGTGCCTGGCGTTCGTCCGACAACCCGGAAGAGTATGCACGCCTACGTTTGGGTTTAAGTGCCCATACCAGTAATAACGCCAACTTTTCCAACATTATAAGCGAACGGGATATCCCTGTCACCGGATCGGTGGACAAACCCCAATTTATTCATTTCGACATATATCTCGCAGACATCCAGCGTAACCCTTTTCGAAAGCTTACAGCGACGTTTCCCACCCGGGATGAATTCCTACATATTCACAACATCTCGAATGCTCATGGCAAGGAACCCCTTCAAGTTCTTGTTGATCACATTGAAATCAGTGCACCGTTTTACGCACAATGGCCGTCTAGGACGCACACGAATATTTTTTCGACAGTAAAAATAAAGAAAACGAGGGAAAATACGGCAGTGAAGTTCTTGCCCGGTTTATAGGGCGTGCTTGGGGGCGCCCGGCCACCTCACTGGAGGTCGGCCGTTTCATGGGCTTGTTTGCAAAATACCGGCCGGAGTTTCAGACCCTCGAAGAGGCGATGCAGGAAGTCTTGGCAACCGTTCTGGTGCATCCTGAGTTTCTT
>JACKQG010005250.1_pt1 | contig 14408 bp, 13 predicted proteins | sample 8237621 | NCBI WGS metagenome assembly JACKQG01 (sample SAMN15677084, study PRJNA649215) | marine metagenome | biome: marine; feature: Black Sea; material: saline water; isolation source: suspended particulate matter (SPM) from the Black Sea western gyre | collected 2013-06-09/2013-06-10 | depth...
CATTCCCATTCAACGAAGCGACCACCAGAAGGGTGTCGGTAAAAGCAAACAGAGATCCCCAGACCACCTCTGAGAACATACTCTCTTCACCCTGATCGTTTGCAATCGTAATTTTATAATAAAACTGTTTGCCCGATTCCGACGGGATATCCAGGTAGAAGGTGTCAGATAAAAGAGCCTGGTTTACTTTTTCAAATCCGCTCCCAACGGCCTCTGATCTGTATATATTAAATCCGTCCACAAGGGCATTTTCCGTCGGATCCCAGGAAATCGTGATATTGTCACTTGATGACGATGCCTGGAGTCCCTGAGGGTAGGGCAGAAATTGCTGTGACATGATTGTAGCACAGGCTCCTCGTGTGATCTCAGCACAATAATCGATATTGCAGTTATCAATAATATCAGTGGGTTGATGCCAGTTAGGGCTGAAATCAAATTCTTCAAAGTATGTGGCGGGGAATCCCCACTCCCAGTAACCTCTTGAATCTGATCCTGAACTATTCCACTGGTTGGAGAAAACAACATCCAGAGATGTATATTGCTCGATTGCAATAGCTCCAAGAATGCTGGCCCATTCACAAAATTGATACCTGAAGATGAGTACCTGATCCGTGCTGTCCGGATTGTTTGCTATCATGTCCAGATTCTGCATAAACCTGACGTCCTCCCCGGTTTCGTAAGCCTTCTGGGCCTGATAACGAGAGCCAAACAGACCGAGTTCCTCGGCTGCAAACAGGGTTAATTGAATGGTCGATTCCGGTTGGTAATTGCTGGCTTGCATGACCCTGGCAATTTCTAATGTAGCGGCAGTTGATGAGGCGTTATCATCAGCTCCCGGTGCAAAAGTATATGGGTCGGGACTACAATAGGAGTCATAATGCCCACCGATCACATAGATCTCCTCCGGAGCGCTCTGACCGGTTAGCGTGGCTACTACATTGTATTGCCATAGAGTATCAACATAAATGCCACCCCAATTTACATAGCAAAGAAACGAATCAAGGGCCACATTGGTCATTCCATAAGAGATAAACTGGTTAGCAATCCATGTGGCAATCTCTTTTCGATTATCAACCATCATGAACCGTGTGCCATAGTCCTGAAGATGTTGAATCGTGGAACGGATACTGTCGGAGTTGATTTGGCTGATCACATTGACAATAACCGGGTTCAGATCAGATTTGAATCCTCCTCCTGATGGCTCATAGAAAGTAACATCATTCCGATTCATCGGGCCGTCATCTGGTTCCTGGGCGAAAGATGATCCGGCAAGAAACAGAAAGACAATGGAGAGGAAGAAAAAGCGTACAAATAGTTTCATAATCTTAGTTGTTTAGTCAAAAATAAGTTGAACAGACGTGATTTTAATGGAATTTATACCAATTTATGTTTTTACTCGATATTATTAACGTAGTACGTGTTATTCTGATTCAACGAAAGCTCAATCCCAGAAGAGCTCCCATGCCTGATCCAGGCCGATAGCAACTGTAGTTCGGGCAACGTTACGTTTTCTTTTGATCACAATGCGGCCATCAGACGCTTTCCTGATTCGTTGCCGTTCCTCTTCCGGGACACAGGCAGAGGTCAGTATCAGGATAGCAACAATGAGAAAACCAGTATACAGTCCGGTAATCATATTAGGGATTCAGTTGCGAAAATAGTGGATTATACCCTTTTCTAAAAGAAAAACTGTTTGCCTGAGGTGTTTGAAGGATTTTACCGATATCTTCAATATAATCGGCGATGAGCTGTAGTAGGTGATAGAGAGAAAAAGATTAACGGAAAGAGAAGTAGAAATGTGAGTCGGATTTTAACTGCCATATTCACCAGCCAAGGTAATAAAAAAAGAAGCTGATGGAATTTCGGGGGATTTTTAGGGGGTGAAGTAAATATTAATTATTCACTAAAATTGTTGGATTCATTAAACCAAAACCATCGATTCACATCAGCTTCCGAAGTCAAAAATAGAAGTAAAGGCTTAGTACAAAAAATATTTTGGATCAATCATACACTTAGCTCGTCTTATTGCGCATAAGCCGGGATGTATGTAGTGATATCATGAAAAACCTGATTGACAGATCGACGAACCCTTTTCATCGATAAAATCAAGCATTCAGCATCAATTTGACGCTGATCTTTATATCTTTACTTCAATTTTCCAGTCATAAGCAAGCGGAATACCATGTTCATTTAACCATTAGGAAATTATGATGATTACATGCATTACTGTTGATGATGAACCTCTGGCACTGGATGTGATAGAGGATTACATTCAGACAATCCCATTTTTAAAGCTGGTCAAATCGTTTGATAATGCGCTGCAAGCGGTGGATTTTCTACAACGGGAAAAAATCGACCTGATCTTTCTGGATATTCAGATGGAAGAGCTGACAGGGATTCAGATGCTGAATATTCTGAAACCAAAACCAGAGGTGATATTTACCACTGCGTATGATAAATTCGCTTTACAGGGATATGAACTGGATGTGACAGATTACCTGCTGAAACCGATCTCCTTTGAGCGTTTTGTGAAAGCAGTGGATAAGGTGCACGAGAAACTTTGCCGTCAGGCCAATAGCAAATATACACCTGAAGAAGTCTCTATCTTCAATCCAAAGATCGACTACTTCTTTATTAAAAGCGGTTTCAAATTGCATAAAGTTTCCTATGATGAGATCCTCTACATTGAAGGCCAGGGGGATTATCTGAAAATTGTTACTCCAAAAGCCAGGATTATGACCCTGCAGACTTTTAAAGGTATCGAAGAGATTCTCCCTTCCAATCATTTCATCCGCGTCCACAAATCATATATCGTGACAGTCGACAAAATCGAATCGATTGAAGGAAACATGATTAAGGTGGCCGATAAACTGATTCCAATCGGTGAAAGCTATAAGAAAAGCTTTCAGATGCTTCTGGATAAGAAGAGAATCGTGTGAAACCATGAGAAATCTATTTTATCTCCTGACTGCCTTCCTGATATCGGGTACCCTGATTGCCCAGACAGGTGATTATCCGTATACGCCTGTCGGATTTTCCGATGTTCAAATTGAGGATAACTTCTGGCTTCCCCGCCTGGATACCAACCGGATCATAACCATTCCATTCGCGTTTCAAAAATCGGAGGAGACCGGCCGTTTGAAGAATTTTAAGGTTGCTGGGGAGGTGAATGCCGGTGAAATTGAAACAGGCAATTTCTGTAGCAAATATGGTTACGACGACTCTGATGTATATAAAATCATTGAGGGAGGAGCATACTCGTTAACGACTCATCCCGATTTTATGCTGGAAAGCTTTCTCGACAACCTGATTGCGGATATCGCTGGTGCCCAGGAGCCGGATGGCTATCTTTATACAATGCGGACCATCAATCCTGAGAAGTCATGGGCGAAGGAGCGGTGGATCAATACCCGCCACAATGGAAGTCATGAGATTTATAATGTCGGCCATATGTATGAAGCCGCTGTCGCATGGTATGACGCTACCGGAAAACGCTCTTTTTTGGATGTGGCGATCAAAAATGCCGATATGCTCTGCAATACGTTTGGCCCTGACAAGCGATACATTGCGTCCGGCCACCAGGAGATCGAGATCGGTCTGGCAAAACTTTACAGGGTAACAGGGGAGAAGAAGTACCCGGATCTGGGATGATGTGGTCACCGGTAAGATTTACCTTACCGGAGGAATCGGTTCCCGCAGGTCAGGCGAAGCCTATGGTGATAAATATGAATTACCCAACCTCACCGCCTACAATGAAACCTGTGCTGCTATCGCGAACATTTTCTGGAACCAACGGATGTTTTTATTGCATGGCGACAGTAAATACTTTGATGTACTTGAACGAACGCTTTATAACGGCATGCTATCCGGAATATCGATGACGGGAGATCGGTTCTTCTATCCTAACCCGCTTGAATCCGAAGGAGACTATAATCGCTCTGAATGGTTTGGTTGCTCCTGTTGCCCTTCCAACATTTCCCGGTTCATTCCATCTGTATCCGGCTATATTTATGCGACCCGGGCCGATAGCTTGTTCGTAAACCTTTTCATCGGGAGTGAAGGGAATGTGAAGATTGGCATCCAGGATGTTAACCTGAAACAACAAACAAACTATCCATGGGATGGAGATATCAGGCTGACAGTTAATCCGGAGAAACCGGTCACTATGACCCTTTGTCTCCGGATTCCCGGATGGGCCCGGAATGAAGTTCTTCCCGGCGGATTGTACCGGTTCGCGCAACCTTCAGCTCTCTCTCCCTCCCTGATGGTGAACGGAAAGTTACGTCAGTTGAAGATTAAAAATGGATATGCCCGAATCACAAGAACCTGGAAAATGGGTGATATCGTGGAGCTTTCTCTTCCGATGCAGGTACGAAAAGTGCTGGCAACAGATCTAATCGTGGATGACCGGAATAAGGTTGCCCTTACGCGTGGACCTGTTGTCTTTTGCGCAGAAGGTGTTGATAATGGGGGAGATTTAAAGAGCCTGGTCGTCCCAATTGCAGCCCCGTTTAAATATACTTTCGATCCCGGCCTGTTGAATGGAGTAGGGACCCTGACCGGAAATGTCGAAAAGCTCTCCGGCGATGGCGATAACCGACCCATTACAAAACGTCCCTCGTCCCTCGTCCTTCGTCCATACTATGCATGGAATCACCGGGGAGCCGGGAAGATGATGGTTTGGTTTGACATCATGAATAAAAAATGACCCCTCAAGGAGGGGTCATCATAGTAAATCCCAAATTGCATTTAAGCCTGCATGGCAGTCCGGCGAAACCCTTAATAACACCGGATATATAGATTCTCTTATTGAGAAGTTTCTAAGGTGGTTTCTTGCTGTTTTTCCTTTTCAGCCAGAACGTTCTGGTAAAGAGCAGCAAAAGAGGCATTGATCCAGATGATAGCTGGGATGATTCCGATGATCAGGAGCAACAGACCAGCGATAACGATAAAGAAACTGACTACACCCATCCCAAAAATGGTCCAGCCATATCCTCTGGTCATACGCCAGCTCTCCTCGATAGCCTCAATGGCTCCCAATTGTTTATCTATTACGAGGTATTGGACGAATGCCAGCCGGCAGGCAACAATGATCCCGGGGATAATCAGGGCCAAAAAGGCAATTCCGATCAATGCTGTTAACAAGAGATTGGCAAGAACAATATTGAGATAGTAATCAAATCCTTTCAGGACATTTTTCACATCAACCTCTTCTCGTCTGACTCCTTTCACAAATAGATATGAAACACAATAGTCAAATACAGGGTAGATAAGGAAAAAATATCCGATTCCAATGATCCGGAGCAGGATTGCTCCTGCTGTTTCATATTCATGGTCAATATGTGCCAGTCCCATGGGAATGGAAACGAGCCAGAGGACAAGAAGAAGTAAGAACAGGCGTAGAAAATAATCTTTCATGATCTCCCACCCGGTGCTGAAGCTGGTGGAGAAAGATGGTGTTAACGGTTGGTATATCTGTTTGTTCATGATTGAAAAAGTTTTGATGATGAAGCAAAAGTAAACCTGATACCGATGATTTCCTTCCTACTTAGGTCGGAATCTGAAAAATCACGACCAAAGTCGGATAACCAACAAAAGTCGTATCAATACTTTTGAGAAATTCTTATCTTCGACGTTGTGAAAGAGATACTTTTTACGATTGACTTTGTGCTTTGCCTTGCCGTTTCTATCCTGGGGATGCTTCTGACAATTGAGTTACGAAAGAAAACGAGGCAGAAATACTTTTCCAGCCTTCTTTTTTACATGGTCTTTCTCTCAGCATTCGGATTGTACGGAATTTGGGGACAACAATTTTTACATTATGTCCTGACACCGGTTGAGAGTCCGGAGTTGATTGAAAAGATCTCCAGCTTTCTCTCATTCCTGGGAATCCCATTCCTGATCACTGCCTGGTTTATGCTGCTGAAATTTACTCTGGATATCCGGTTCAAAACGATCAATATCTATTTGATTGTTGCATTTTTTCTGGTCAACATCTCCTGCATCATCCTCTCCTGGATCTTCCTGAAGGTCTTTTCGACAGATTCAGTTATCACTGATACCAGCAGGATTTTTTTTACTTCCTTCAACTTCCTCTATTTCTTACTGGCCGGATTCATCCTGATTTTTTCCAAGAAAACGAGAAGAAAATATAAAACGGGATCTTCTATTACAATCCTCGGATGGCTGCTGATCGGATCAGGGATCTTGCTGAGTATCCCATCACTCTTTTCCGGAAATGCATACTTCATTGATCTTTTTGTTACCCTCCTGTTCTTTGTTGGGATGATCATCCCGGTAATCTTTCTTCGGATGGTACCCCTGATCTCCAGGGATTCAGATACCCCCCCAATTGAGGTAACTGGATTTGAAGTATTCTGCTCGAGGTTCGAGATCTCCCCCCGTGAAGTGGAGATCATCCAGGAGCTTTGCCAGGGTAAATCGAACCGGGAAATCGCCGCCGACTTGTTTATCACACTTCAAACTGTAAAGGATCATCTCTACCGGATTTTCATCAAGACAGAGGTGAAGAGCAGGATTCAGCTGGTAAATCTGGTACGTGGTTACGATTCCGCTTCACATATTTTCTAGGAATATGATAATTCTAGGCCTATATTTGTATCAAATTTGCAATTAACCAATGAAACCAAAAACTATGAAACGACTATTTTTCATCGGTGTAGTGCTCGCCGGAATCTTATTCTCATGTCAAGAAAAAGCACCCAACAATGATGAACAATTGAAGGCAGGTGATGCAGGTGTCAAAAGCGACGTACGTTGCCTTGAAATGGTATACCCCTTAACCTACATCATGCCGGATGGTTCAACCATTACTGGCAATGATGGAAAGGAAATAAAACTTGCCATGAAAAGATGGTACAGAGCAAATCCCGGATCGAAAGAGCGTCCTACACTACAATACCCTGTAGATGTGATATTCAAAGGCAGACCCATGACAATTAATAATGTGGAGGAAATGAAACGAGTCAGAGAAGCCTGTAAGAAGGACCGAAAGCCCTGTTTTGAATTTATCTATCCGATCACCTACATCATGCCTGACGGTTCAACAATCACATGCAATAACCGAAGGGAATTGATCGCTGTAAGGATGTGGTACAGGGAGAACCCTGGAGTAACTGAAAAACCTACGTTGCAGTTTCCGGTTGATATAAAATATAAGGATGGCACGATCAAAACCATTCATAACCAGGAGGAGATGAAACGGGCCAGAGCGGCGTGTAAATAGTTGGGGATAAAATTAATTACCCACCCCAACCCCTGAAGATGATTTTCGATTGATGATTTTAGATTTACGATTGGAAATCACAGATTGCGATATCCATAAGAGAAAAAAGGGAACCCGTTATAAAACCGTTTTCAATTATCAAGTATCAATGCCTTCTCTTTTCTAATCAACATAGCCAACAATCCAAATCCGATTACAAAGAATACAATGATCCCCAGCACCGAGTTCCGCATGCTGCCGGTCAGGACTTCAATAGCCCCAAAAGCAAAGGTGCCGGCGACGATAGCTAGTTTTTCTGTTACATCATAAAAGCTGAAGAAAGAGGTGTGATCGTTGGTTTTCGGGATCATCTTCGAGTAAGTAGAGCGGGCCAGTGATTGGGATCCACCCATGACAAGTCCGACGAAAAATGCTACAATCATAAATCCCAACGCATCGGTTATGCTCCAGGCCCCGATACAAATCAGAATCCAGCAGAAGGTAGCTACTAACAGTGCCTTGAGGTTGCTGAGTTTGGATGAGAGCCAGGCAAACAAATAGGCGCCGGCCATCCCTACAAGTTGGATAAGCAAGATAGTAGAAATGAGGATCTCCGTCGACAGGCCGAGTTGCTTTTCGCCGTATGTAGCGGCCATGAACATGACTGTCAGCAATCCCATGGTAATAAAGAAAAAACCGAGCAAGTAAATGGTAAGATAACGGCTCCTGATAACCACATGGAACACTTTTTGTAATTCCTTGTACCCTTTGGTGATGACCCGCTCGCTGTGCATTCGTTGAGGCAAGGTGTATTTCGGTAGACGGAAGAAAGTGATCTGTGAGAATCCGATCCACCAGAGACAGACTGTCAGAAAGGCGATCCGAGCCGGCATAGTCGGACTGGTGATCCCGAAAACTCCCGGAAAAAGGATGACAATCAGGTTAATGACCATCAGCACTACCCCTCCAAGATATCCAAGAGAATAGCCTCGGGCAGAAATGTGGTCCTGATCTTTTGGCTCTGCAATTATAGGCAGAAACGAGTTATAGAATACCAGGCTGCCTCCATAGCCCAGTGTCCCTAATGCAAAGAAAATGATCCCGAATTCGATATTATCACCGGTAAAAAAGAATAGCATCCCACAGGAGATTGCGCCCAGCCATGTGAAGAATTTCATGAACGCTTTCCGTCTCCCTGAATAATCAGCCATGGAAGAGAAGAGGGGAGAGAAGATGGCGAAAAGCAGATAAGCGCCGGCAATGGCCCAGGAGTATAACACGGTATTGATCACTTCGAACCCGAAGAAGTCGACCATAAAAGCCTCGTTGTGCCGGGTAACCTGGTTGTAATAGATGGGGAATATTGCCGATGCAATGGTAAGTTGATACACCGAGTTAGCCCAATCGTACATCACCCAGCCAAAGATGGTCCGTTTATCTCCGGTTTTTATTTTCTTAATGTTCCTGATGTTACCCATGTTCAGTTGTGGTAAAATCTTCAGGTTCTTTTTTCTAAACAAATGTATGGAAATTTGAATCGGAATTTTTATTATATTTATCATGTAAATTCATCTTATCCTAACCACCATGAAACAACGTCCCTTCAAAGAAATCACCAGGTTTATTTGGATATTAATTCTATTCTCTTGTCTGGTTATAACAGGGGTGTCTCAAACCGCTGACTCCATCCAGGCTCATTTCACTGTGTTTCAGGTCGACAGCCTGATCCAGGCTAACGCTACCAACCCCGATTTTTGCGTGATGGATGTACGAACGCCTGCCGAGTATACACCCGAACATCTGGAAGCAGCTATCAATAGAAACTATAATGGAGCCGGTTTCGACAGTTTGATCGACTTGCTTCCCCGGCATAAAATGTATGTTCTCTATTGCCTTTCCGGGGGAAGAAGTGGAAGCACGTACAATAAAATGGTTGCACTGGGATTTCCAAGTATCGTGAATATGCTGGGTGGGATTACAGATTGGAAGAACCAGGGATTTCCGACCACACCCGATTTCGCTCCACTACAAATGGCTGTTTCTGACACGGTTATACCGGATGATACCGTAACCATCGGGAACACAGATACTATTTCAATAACCGTTACCAACCGGGCCAATACCATCCTGCAATTTACCTCGGTCACCTCCCTGGCAGGAACCGAATTCAGCACAGATTTTGATATCACAACCACACTGGAAGGACCATTTGATTATACATTTTTCATCTATTATACCCCTGTGGATACATTAACCGATTCCCTCACCTTCAGGATCGAAAGCAACGGCGGCCCGGTGCAGTTTCATATTTGGAGAACCGGTAAGATGCCTTTGGTTGGGGAAGAAGAATATGAAACTCGAAATTTGAAATTTGAAATTCGGAATTACCCGAATCCTTTCTCAACATCAACTACAATCGAATTTGATCTGGAAAAGCTTGGAGAAGTGGAGTTTTTGATTTATAACCAGTTCGGGCAGATCATCGATTCGTTTGTACACCAAGGACAAGTAGGATTGAACCGCCTCACCTGGGTTGCCGGATCGTTGCCTGTGGGGATTTATTTTTGCAGGATTGTAGTAGGGAATAAAATGGCGACCAAGAAAATGGTTTCGGTGAGGTAATCCCTACTCATACATCCCCTTCATCGTCCGACCCAAAATCTTCAGCGAGATGGCTCGTGGTAACACCCGCTCCGGCTACCAGAGCCCACTCTCCATACCGTTTCTTGAATTGATCCAATTATTTTCTATTTTTGCGTGAATCGCTGAAAACAAAAATAATCAGAATATTCAATCTGTTGTCATCATGAAGAAGCTCCTGTTTCTGTTTCTCTCAATCGTAAAGTCCTGGCAAAAAATGAGGAGGCGAATAAGTGGGAAGTCAGAAGCCGATATCCATGCCGAACGGGTTGTGTCAGGGAAAGCCTGGGATGAGTTTTGCGACAGCCTTAAAGCTGCCGGCGCTTCCCTGATGTATTCAGGAACACCTAAAGATCCATTCAGCCAGGCTGAAGGAATCAGGTATCTGACGCGTCTTACGCGGGCCGGACTGGAGGCATTTATCGAATATAGCGATCCGGCTTTTCCTATTTTGCGGAGGATGGTCCACGAAACAGTAAAGATGGGAGCTGACAACCCGGACAACTATTACTTCAACGCCCAGATTGATGGCAGCAACTATGAGTATCGGATCACCGGGAAGCGGAATACGGTACACTATTTTGGTCTGTTCACACAGAATGGGAACTATGGGACCACAGGCGGACTGGAACCCTGCGGACAGCTGGATCACAATGAGATAGAGTATGAACCTGATGGGAGCTTCGAAGTGATCCTGAGCAAAGAGAGAAAAGGGAAGAACTGGTTAAGAATTGAAGAGGAAACCGGACTGGTGATGGTCAGGCAGACATTTTTCAACCGGTTTGAAGAGGTGCCGGCCGAACTGACGATTGAAAACCTCGACGGAAGAAAAACACCTTCTCCAGTGACCCCTGAAAGGGTGGATGAAGGACTGAAAACAGCCGCTCTCTTTGTAGGTGGCGCCTCTCTTCTGTTTGCACGCTGGGCAAAAGGTTTCCAAAAACATACCAACAAGTTGCCCCTGTTTGATCCTTCAGTCAGTAATGCCGCAGGTGGAGATCCGAACATCATCTATTATCACAGCCACTGGAAACTGGAGCCGGATCAGGCGCTTGTCATTGAAGTGAAACCGCCCGAATGCGACTCCTGGAACTTCCAGCTCAACAACTACTGGATGGAGTCGCTCGACTACCGCTATTTCACCATCTGCATAAATAAAGCAACAGCTACTTACGAACCTGATGGGAGCGTAAAAGTGATCGTCGCTCACTCAGATCCCGGCCTTCCCAACTGGATCAACACCTGTGGCCATACGGAAGGAACCATGTGCTGGAGATGGTACCGGTTGAAAGAAGGGAAGCAGGCTGTGGAACCGCAAACTCGGGTAATTCAACATTTAGAGATTAAAGCTAAAAGGCATGAAGGTCAGAAGGCATGATGGGATGAAGGCACAAAGGAATGATTTCCTAATTTCCAATTTCTTAATTTCTTTACTTCTAATTTCTTTTTTCCCTTAATGACCCTAATGACCTTAATAATCATATGACTAAATCTTTTAACTTCCAATCCCAACCCCTCTGGTTCCGTGCATTGAATAGTATGTGGCGATCTTCATACCTGGTGGGAACAAAGATCAGGCTGGAGAGGGATGACCTGATCAGGCGGGCCAGAAAAGCAACGGGATTGCACGATCTGGGTCATGATTTCTGGGAAGAGCCGTTAGATCGGATGCTTGTTTCCATGAATGAAGAGGCAAACCTGAATCCGTTAGGCCGGTTCATCTCCAGGGAGCGGTTGGTCAGCCTCCTCAGCATCCGACTAAGAGCTACAGAATACTTCAAGCGGTTCCCGGAGATCCTTGAGCAGGAGCTCTATCCCGCCTGGATCATCGTTGGCTTGCAACGGACAGGTACCACCAAGCTCCAGCGCCTACTCGCCACCGATCCCGATCACCGCGTCCTCCCCAGCTGGGAAGCAATCAATCCCGTTCCACTCACCATTTTACCAGTTCACCAGTTACCCAACGATAAACGCATCCGCATCGCCCGCAACTCCGTCCGTGCCCTGAAACGCATCTCCCCCAGCTTCTTCGCCATCCATCCGATAGATGCCCTCCAACCTGAAGAAGATGTGTTGCTGCTGGATATCAGTTTCATGAGTACCACCACCGAGGCGATGATGGATGTGACGTCGTATGCCTCATGGCTCGAATCAATTGATCAGACGCCGGCATATGTCTATTATGTGAAGTTGCTTAAACTCCTCCAATGGTTTAGACCGGCGAAACGATGGGTGCTGAAGAGTCCCCATCACCTGGAGTTTCCGCATATTATTGACCAGCAAATCCCGAAAGTCACCTTCATATGGCCTCACCGGACCATCTATGAGTCGATTCCATCCTTCCTCAGCATGCTGACATATAACCATATGATTTTCAGTGATGATGTGGATCCACAAAAAATTGCCACAAGGTGGACCGGGAAAACAGGTTATGTTCTGGAGAAATCGATCGAATTCAGGAAGCAGGGTAATAATGATACGAAATTTATTGACATAGATTATAGGGATTTGGTCACTGATAGCCTCAACGAGATGAAGAAGATCTACCGTCAGGAGGGTGGACTCAATCCCGAACTGGCCGACCTGTTTGTCAGTCATGAAAAGGAGCACCCTCATCAGAAACATGGTATACATCGTTATAATCTATCCGATTTTGGCATGACAAAAGCGGATATTGATCACCATACATCCCACTATCAACAATTTTTCTCGACAACCTATGACAGAATCCCATAAAAAGAAGTATGATAATGCGGCTATGGCCCTTGTAACAGGCATTCGCGACCTGTTTAAAACCAGAGAGGTATGTGGTGAGTTGAAGGAGACAGATCGTCTCGACGGGAAGACCGTCTTCATCGACGGAGCCAGCTCAGGCCTCGGATTTGCTATTGCAGTGGATGTGGCAAAACGTGGTGCCAGAGTGATCATGGCCTGTCGCAGCGGTATCCCCGAAAAAGGAGAAAAAGTCAAAAAAATATCAGGAAACCAGGATATTCATATGCTCCACGTTAACCTGTCAGACCTATCCAGCATCCAACATCTAACATCCAACATCCAACATCTAACATCCCCACCCGACATCTACATCCTAAACGCCGGCATCGTCCCCAAAAAATCCCGTAAAACCCCCCAGGGCCTCGAAGAGATGTTCACCGTGAATTACTTCGCGAAATTCAGCTTCATTAAACTGTTGATTGATAAAAGATTGATTCTGGATCCTGGATCCTTGATCCTTGATAATCTTCATCCAACATCCAACATCCAACATCCAACATCCAACATCCAACATCCAACATCGAGCATCGAGCACCGAGCACCGGGCACCGAGCATCGAGCATTCAGAATCGTTTTCGTGACATCCGAATCCCACCGCAATCCGGAAAAGTACGACTGGGAGGGATTCGGGAAGTACAAGGATTATGGCATCAAGCAGTCGATGGAGTTATATGGATACTACAAGCTGCTGCTGGTGACTTTTGCCCGGGAGCTCTCCCGCCGGCTCAATCCGGATGAAAAAACCAACACCTCCGTTTTTGCCCTGTGCCCCGGGCCGGTAAACTCTAACATTGCCCGGGAAGCTCCAAAGATCTTCCAGCCCCTGTTAAAGCTGATCTTTGCGATCTTCTTCCGATCCCCGAAAGAGGCTGCCAAACCGGTTGTTTACCTGGCTGCATCACCGGATCTGGAGGGCAAGCCGTTCGATTATCTCTTCCTGATGTCGCGGCAGGAGATCGATGAGAAACCCGCCAATCCCGAAAATGGGAATAAATTGTGGAATCTTTCCGAGGCACTCTACAATGATCTGCTTCGTGATTTTTAATGAATCCTTCGTGGCTCTTTATGACTCCTTCCTGTTCTTCGTGGTTAACTTCATTTCTTCCCGCAAGTTTTCTTTCTCCGGTTTGTCTAATGAGTAACTCATTGATAAATCAATTAAATCAAATTAAATTCATGAAAAAACTCGTTTTAATCACCGGAATGATCATTGGGATCGCATTCCTGGCGAGCTCAGTTCATGCTCAGACATCTCAGAGTCCGGACAAAGCCACCAAAGACCAAACCACACAAACCGACCAGAAAACCAAATGCAAATTTGTCGATAAAGATGGTGATGGTGTTTGTGACTACTCTAAGAAATGTGACAACCAGGAAAAATGCTGCAAGAAAGGCATGAAGAAAGGAGAATGTCCAGGGATGAATCCAAAAAATTGCTGTGGAAAAGGGCATCAGCATCGTCATGGTTTCAGGAAGTGTACTCATAAAAACCACTCGAAACCAGAAAAGAAGTAAAAGACTTGTTAACCACGAAGAAATTATTTTCGCTATTCGCTATTCGCTATTCGCTATTCGCTATTCGCTACATCAATACTTTGTATCTTCGTGGTTAACAATCTCTCCATGACTGACCGGGAACTCGTACAGGGAATCATCGATCGTGATCAGGCTGCTTTCAAAGAACTGGTGGAAACACATCAGCAACTTGTTGTCCGCACCTGCTACGGGTTGGTACATGACCTGGAGGATGCCCGGGATCTGGCACAGG
>JACKQG010005251.1_pt1 | contig 14408 bp, 10 predicted proteins | sample 8237621 | NCBI WGS metagenome assembly JACKQG01 (sample SAMN15677084, study PRJNA649215) | marine metagenome | biome: marine; feature: Black Sea; material: saline water; isolation source: suspended particulate matter (SPM) from the Black Sea western gyre | collected 2013-06-09/2013-06-10 | depth...
GGAGCCAAAATGAGACTGGCGCCAACAGCAGCACTTGATTTAATGAATTGTCGTCGATTTATTTGTTTTTGCTTTTCCATTAATCTTTTCGGTTTTGTCTGTCTTGTGTTTGGACTAAGTGTTCCTTTTTACAATCCAAATATTCCGGAACTGAACCGGGTTCCCATGGTCTTGCAGTAAGAGTGAACCCGGTTTATCTGTATTCATATTTATGGCCCCACCCGTAGGTTTGGGGATGGCAATATTATCATGAATAATAACGCCATTGTGATTAACAGTCGCTCGAGCATCGGCGGTCTTTTCACCCATTGAATTAAATGTTGGTGCTGTAAAATCAATATCATAGGATTGCCATTGCATAGGCGGTGCACACATATTTACAGCCGGCGCACCTACTTTATAAATGCCACCACATTCATTATCTTTACCTTCAAGCCCATAACTATCTAACACTTGAACTTCGTACCGCCCTTGAAGATAAACACCACTATTTCCGCGTCCTTGCCCATTCGAATTTGGCATAAAGGGTAACCGAAATTCAATATGTAATGCGAAGTTTGTGAATTTCTGTCGCGTTAGCATTCCCGACGTCCCTGGTTTTATTTCTACTGCATCATTTTTAATAATCCATTGTGCCGCATCGCCTAATTTATGAATATCTAATTTTCTCCATTCTACCGTTGGATCATTTTTTTCTGGCGGAAAAGGATTGTCGAAAATTTCTCGACCGTTTTTACCTTCAATTCGATACGGGCCAGCCATATCCCAAAGAGTTAAATAATGATCATTTTTAATCAGGATATTTCTGGATTGTACGCCATCCACTTTTTCAGATATATTACTTAGTGGTTTGCCGTCTTTATCTGTCAATCGTGCAAACATTCCCCAACCACCACCTGCATTGACGATTTTCATTAGAAAATTATTCCAACCGGATTTTAAAGAAACTTTTACCAATTCTTCTCCGGCACTTGCCCGTCTTAATACATTTTCAGATATAATTTTTTTACCATTAATCCATGCCGCAATTCCATCATTACTTCCTAATTCCAAAATAGCATTCTGATCTATATCCGACCATACTTGAGCTTTCAAATATTCAGCGCATTCACTCCCGCCCACATGTTTAGACAAATCAATATATCCGGGCACACTGGACTCTTGGGTCCAGGCATCTAAATTTGACCCATCAAATAAAATAACAGCACCTTCAGGAGATTGTTTCCCCAAGTTTGGGGATAATCGTATTACTTTTTTCAGCGTAAATGTGCCATGATCTTGTCCATGATACACACCGTTAAAAGAGGAATCGGTTACCACGCCTTTCCAACGTGTCCCTTGTTTATAAGAGCCAATAAGTTGAATATCAATTCCTTTTACTTTTCCGCTGATGTTTGCCAATAGATTATCTTTTTTATCAAACTCCGATAATAGATTCGCTGTAAATCGCCCATTCTTATAAGCAATGAGTTGAGCGGCCATTGGCACTTCTTGTCCATCTTTATTGATGCGTGTTCCAGACCAATCGCCCATACGTTTATCCGCTTCAATTTCAATATATGGTTTTGGCACACAGGAAAACCCAATAAACCCAAGAGTCAATAAAAGAATAATTTTAGAGAAAGTTCGCATGAATTAATCCAGTTCTTTCACCATAATATTTCTATAACGCACTACACTTTTCGGATCGTGGGCTTGGATAGCAAAAGATCCTTTATCAATACGTCGTCCAGCAGTAACACCTTCCAACTCATTATAATCCACTACCACGTTTCCATTCACTTTAGTGACTACATGTTTACCTTGAACCTCGACTTCCAACGTAAACCATTCGTTGTCCTTTGCGATAGGATCGAAGGAACGAACCACGCCCCATAAACTTCCATTTTTCACCGGATCGCTATGCGAGGTATTGACCTGCACTTCATATCCACGACTGGGCCACGATTCTTCATATTTTGTATGGAAATACAAACCAGAATTACTGTTTGGGCTGGTCATTATTTCACAGCTGAATTCAAAATTCTTGAATTCTTTTTCCGTGAACAAATGAGCTCGATTTCCGCGAACGACTATTGCGCCATCTTCTACACGAAAATCACCCTTTTCACTGGCACGCCAACCGGTAAGATCTTGGCCATTGAATAATGATTCCCACCCCTTTTCAGATGTATTACTCATCATTGTTGTAGCAAAAACAACAGCAAATACTGCCACCAAACCAATTATATATTTTTTATTCATGATTCTCTCCTATTAAGATTTTACAAACTCCATCCATCTCTATATTTACGACCCAGGTATTCATTCGCTTCATCCATATTCGTAAATTTGCCTTCTTGTCCGTCCCATTCTAATTTGGTACTTCTAGGCGCCATCCGAATGGCGATATTGCCCAACATCATGGTCTCGGTGAGTTTGGACGCATACTCAAAGTTTGAGGTAGATTGTTTCCCCTCTTTGATGCACTGTACCCATTCCTGATGAATTCCTGGCGAGCGTGGAATTGATTTCGGCGGCCGAGTATATTCTTTCATGCTGGTTTCCGGAACCAATCTTGGTTGGCGTCCATAACAGCCACACATAATCATACCTTTGTCGCCATAAAACATAATTCCGCCATCACCATCGCCCATACGTCTTCCCGGCTCAATCCCTTCAGGTCGTGGTGGCATAATGCCACCATCAAACCATGTTAATTTAACGGGTGGAAGTTTTCCGCGGTTAGGGAATTCATAATAGATCGTTGAGGCGACAGGCCACGACTCTCCATTAAATTTAGTAGAGCTGGCAAATACCGTATCCGGATATTCTAAATCTAATGTCCAATACGGAATATCAAAAATATGCGCTCCCATGTCACCTAGAGCACCGGTTCCAAAATCGCACCAAGCTCTCCATGAAAATGGAGCATATGACGGATGATATGGGCGCCACGGAGCCGGTCCGATCCATTGATTCCAATCAAGCGTTGGTGGAACAGATGGAATTTCAGATGGTCGCCCCATTCCTGTAGCCCATACCGGCCGATTTGTCCAGCACTGGACTTCCCGCACATCACCGATGGCTCCGTCCTGAAGCCATTCACGGATTAAGCGGATACCTTCGCCGGCATGCCCCTGATTTCCCATTTGGGTTGTAACACCAGCTTTTTCTGCAACTTCACGCAATATTCGCGCCTCTCCAACAGAATGGGTCAGTGGTTTTTGCACAAAGGCATGTTTCCCCTGTTTAATAGCGGTAACAGCGGCAATCGCGTGAAAATGATCCGGTGTACTTACAGTGACGGCATCGATATCTTTTTGTTTATCCAGCATTACACGAAAATCTTTGTATTTGGGGATCTTTTCTAACGGGTTTGAGCCCATCCCTTGTTTTTCACTCCACTCTTTGGCGTGACTAATCGTGTCAGCCATCTTCATATCATCCACATCACAGAGGGCAACAATATTTTCGGTAGCAACAGATGCCATATCTGATCTGCCTTTGCCTCCGACACCGATAATGGCTATATTGAGTTTATCGCTTGGCGCGGTATATCCCGGGCCACCCAAGACATGACGAGGAACAATCATAAATCCCGCAGTGGCAGTGGCCGTGGTACCGATAAATTTCCGTCTGGACATGTTTTTTAAAGTCGGAATTGAGGTTGTTTTTTTCATTGTACTCTCCCGTAGCTTATTTTTCAAATATTCACCAATAATGTGTCCATTTTGAGGATGTTCGTGATTTTGAAGTTACCCTGATGTCCCCATGTACGACAACATGAAAAAGAGATATTTACATCCGATATTTGTTTTTCATACCTTTCGTTTGCAGTTCTTTCAATTCTGACATCATCTAGATGAAATATACCGACATCCAGAATATTGAATTCGATGCAGGGACTGTTTTCCATCCACGAAGATTGTTTCGTCAGCAGAGATTGTAAACTCGCCTTCTTCAACAGTATTCGGCGAATAGACAAGCCAATTCATCGGCAGTCTTGACGTATTGACTTCAAAACCGCCGTTTACTCCGGCTGTTTTATCTAATACCAATTCAATCATTTATTTACATCCGCCAAATAACAACAAGAGTAATAGTAGGTTCATTGATCATACTTTCAGATTATTCATTGCCTGTAACCGTTAATCTTAAGCGCTTTACCGTTTCACACATTCCGCGAACGGTGTGATAGTTGGTTTTCCAACTGGTCCCCATGTAATCCCAAAGGACATTCCCCTTTCGATCCAGCAATGCATACCATTCCCCTAGATCCCAATTGATCATCTTAGTAAAAATGAAGTCATGAATATTGGCAAAGGCATTAAAATATTTCTCATCCTCTATTAACAGATAAGCATCCAAGAATCCAACCAGTCCCTCCGCCTGCTGCCAAAATTCCTTGGTATCTTCAGTAACCGGACCGTTTCGTTCTCCTTCCACAAATAAACCTCCGTAGTTCCAATCCACGCCATTGTGAAAAGTGTGTTCGATCGTTGGTAACACTTTCTGAAGACTCTCTTTACGGAGTCTGCCCAAAATATCCTGAGCATGTAGATAAAGCCAAACACATTCAATGTTGTGGCCGTAAGACGTGATATCCGTTGATTTTCCTCTATCATCAAATCGATCGGCACCCCAAACCGTCCCCAACTCAACATTGGGAATTGGCTGCCAATCTGATGTGAACATTGATATTCCCGTACCAAAATTGTTATCGATCATTTTACTAAAAATCAGGGAGACCATCTCTTCCAGGGCTGTTCGGTGGCGACTGTCGCCCGTAAGTTCATACAGGGTTGTAAAGGCTTCCATAAGATGCATATGTACATCCATTGATTTGAAAGTCTTGTTATCATCACGGACTTTGGTCAGATTAAATTGGCGGTCAAAATGTTCATAATATCCGCCATAAATTGGATCTGCTGCTTTTTCCTGAAGTAAATCAAAGATTCTGACTGCCTCATCTCTGCACTGTTTATCACCCGTCAACAAGGCATATTCAGACAAAGCATATATCAGAAAGGAATGCCCGTAAATGACTTTGTTTTCGTCGGAAGGTGTTCCTTTTTGATCAATGATCCAATAGTAGCCGTCATATTCATTATCACGATAATGTTCGAACAAAAAAGTAATTCCACGCTTTAGGATTCCGTGAGCATCTTTCCACATGAATCCAGATCTTAAGACATGTGCTATTGTAAAAATACTTCGGCACTGTGCCAATAAAGATTTTTCGGTGATTTCCGTTGGATTTCCGTCAAAGCCGTAATTGGTCTGAAAACCACCATAGATTTTTTCTTCAATACGTTTCTCCCAAAAAGGGATCAAATGGTGTTGAAGATAATCTTCTGTTCTCTTGAGATAGTGTTTTTTCGTCATCACAGGTCTTTTGTGTTTAATGAATCCAATGTACTTTATCAGTTATTCTTCTTCACTCTCTTGAAACAGAAATCAATTTCGGTCTATAGCCCCCTTTGGTTTTAAAATAGACCATCAACCCGACATAGCTGAGTAACATCATTACCGGAAAAATTGCCATATACGCCAAAGCGCCATGCTGAGCTTTTTCAATTATCTTATCAATCATGACGTTATCGGTGTCGTTCAGCCCGGCTTTTTTATCGTTGTCGATCGCCTCATACTGGCCGAATATCCCATCTTTTTCCACGACGACTTGTTCGTAAAGTGCTGGTGTTTTTTCATGCAGTAAAGCAGAGGATGCATTATCCTGCAAAGAGCCTATGAATGGCATACCGAGGACTCCAACCGCCAACATCCCCATTCCACCGACTGCATTCAAGGTTAAGGCACCCCCTCGCGGACATTGTTCCGACACCACTCCCAGCATGGTTGGCCAGAAAAATGTTTTCCCCAGCCCATAGAGTGTTGCCACGATGAGGATCGCTATTCCTGTGCTGGTTGAGAGTAAAAACAAACCAATGGCAGCAACAGCAGAGCTGACTGCAAGCAATCCTAACGGTTTTAAACGATGAACGATGGGGCCGGCAAAAAATCGTAAAGTCATCATAATAGCGGATGTATAGACGAGTACTGTAACAGCCGGGAGCCCGATATCGCCCATTGCATTTTCCATGAGTGCGGTAATCCAACCGTCTGTTCCGATTTCTGTTGTCGCCAAAGGCATCATAATCAACATGAGGATGAACAGCATCGGACTGCCCATGATTGTCTTTAATTTAACATGAAATTGAGCCGATGTCGCTTTTGGCCAAATAGCAAAAGCAAAAGCTATAATTAACGCAATATCCAACACAATCTCTACGACTACAGATAAACTAAACACCACCGAAATCTGTCGCATAACGATTGGGATGACCAGCAAGGATGCTAGCAGACCGAATTCACGTAGCATATCCATGTAAGACACACCGGCGGCCACTCGCTCTTGCACAGGCCATTTTTGGTTGATAAGCATGAGTCCGTAAATCACAGCTGGAATGAAAATCAGGCCGACCTTGAAACGCCAATCTGCACCGCCCATAGCCATGGTCATAAGCCCCGCACCTACCAATCCTGCCGGCCACCCAGCATGGAGAATATTGAGCCACTTGGTTTTATCTTTATCAAACATTGTAGCGACGACAGGGTTTATTACTGCCTCCACGGCACCGTTCCCCAGCGCAAGGATAACGCTCGCTGCAAACAAAATACTGTAGGATTGATCCGGGTTGGTATTCGGAGCCCAAAATACGGCCATAACACCGTAAATAATATGGCTGATAAAGGCAAAGACCATGGCGGTACCGTATCCAATCCGATCGATGATTAAACTGAATAATATGATGCTGATCGCAAAAGGCCAAACACCGGCACCACCAATCTCGCCCATTTGTGTGCTGCTTAAATTGAATTGCCGACCCCAATCCGCTAAAACCGCAAACCGAGTGACGAAAGCAAAGGAAGTGGCAATCAAAGCGATGAAGCAGGCTTTAAAAAGCCATTTGTCATGGATGGTAGTGTTTTTCATTTTTCTGTCTCCTGTGGTAGAATTATCAGTGGTATAAAGTTCCTATTTATCAAATGCGGCATCAAAGGCGATCCCAGATGTTTTAAAGTCCAGTTGTTTTACAAAGTTACACGCTTCTTCCGCGCCATATTCTCGATCCATCCCGCTGTCTTCCCACTCCACCGAAAGCGGTCCGGTATACCCTATATGATTGAAGGCACGGATGATTTCTTCAAAGTCAATGTCTCCCCGCCCCAGGGAACGAAAATCCCATCCTCGTTCAGGGTGACCGAAATTCAAATGCGATCCTAAAATTCCTGTCCGGCCATTCAGCTGCAAGGCGGCATCTTTCATGTGGCAATGATAAATACGATCGTGGAACTCGTGGATAAAAAACACCGGATCCACCATTTGCCAATGTAAATGACTGGGGTCAAAATTAAATCCAAAGGCTTTGTGATAATTAACTGCTTCAAGGGCTCGTTTTGCGGTAACAATATCAAAAGCGATTTCCGTCGGGTGGACTTCCAAGGCGAATTTCGCACCGTTCTCATCAAACACATCCAGAATAGGGTTCCAAAGTTCGGCAAAATGTTCAAACCCTTTATCAATCATCGCATTCGTAACCGGCGGAAAGCTGTAAAAATAGTGCCAAATCGATGAGCCGGTAAACCCATTCACGACCTTAACCCCAAGGTTTTTAGCGGCCACGGCGGATTTTTTCATCATATCAATGCCCCACTCACGCTTTTTTTCAGCATGTCCGGTACAATAATCGGGCGCAAACTCGTTAGATCGACTGTCATTGTTCGGGTCACAGACCAGCTGTCCGGCTAAGTGATTACTGATAGCATAAACTTTCATTCCATATTTTGCCAATTTTTCTAGATGTATTTTGCAATAATCGAGATCGACAGCAGCTTTTTCGACATCAAGGTGGTCACCCCAGCAAGCCAGTTCTAATCCGTCATACCCCCACTCGGCGGCCTTTTTCGCTAACTCAACAATGGGGATATCCGCCCATTGTCCGGTGCATAACGTGATTGGTCTCTTCGTCATGATATTCTCCTTTCTTAATCCTTAATGATTCATTGCTATCCATTTCTTGTTACTTTTACTGCTTTTGACAACGGCTTCAATAAATCGCATACCGCGTAATCCGTCTTCCACATTTGGAAAGTCCAACATTAATTCATCAGGTATATTATTATTAATCTTCGCCAGAATCGTATCGGAAAAGTTGGCGTAAACATTAGCAAAAGCTTCAATAAAACCTTCCGGATGTCCGGAAGGCAAGCGGGTTGCACGATCAGCCGCCGGACTTTTTTCTCCTACATAAGCATTCCCACGTTTCCAAATCTGTTCCGGTTCATTCTTCACTTTCACGTTTAAGTAGTTCGGCGTTTCCTGATGCCATTCAATTCCCATATTTTCCCCATAGACCCAAATGGCAAGATTATTCTCTTCTCCGACAGCGATTTGACTTTCATGCAGAACGCCTTTTGCCCCGTTATCAAAACGCAGCAGGCAATTCCCATCGTCGTCCAACCTTCTGTTTGGCAGAAACGTCGCAACATCTGCACAAACTTGAGTAATGGTTAATCCGGTCAGATATTCGATTAAGTTTTCGGCATGCGTCCCGATGTCACCCATACTTCCTGTCGGGCCACTCTGAGCGGGATCCGTCCGCCATAGGGCTTGTTTTTGCCCGTCAGCTTCAATCGGCTGCGACAACCAATCCTGTTGATAGTGTACTATCACTTTCCTCACTGCTCCAAATTCAGTATCTTTGATAATGTCTCGGGCAAGTTTGACCATCGGATATCCCGAATAATTATGCATCAGTCCAAATACAGATCCGCTTTTTATTACAATATCACGAAGTCGCAATGCTTCGTCGACGGTTATTGTCATCGGTTTTTCACACATAACATTAAATCCGGCTTCCAGGAAAGCTTTTGCCATCGGAAAATGTAGGTGGTTCGGTGTCGTGATCGCCACAAAATCTATCCGTTCACTTGGTGGAAGTTCGGCTTCTTTTTCTACCATTTCCTCATAGGTAAGATAAATTCGTTCCTTGGATAGACCCAATTCCATTCCGGTTTTAACAGATTTATCAGGATCACCGGAAAAGGCACCGGCAACCAATTCGATTTGGCCGGTTAATCGGGTTGCCTGTCTGTGGATGCTCCCGATAAATGCCTTCGGTCCACCTCCAATCATCCCCATTTTTAATTTTCTTATTCTATTCATTAGTGGTTACTAGTTAGTGGGTTTTACTTCGGCACGAATATTGGAAAGATGCCCGCCGTCTAGTCGTCTGAATCGTGCACAGCCACCCCATCCGCCACCTTCGTTTACGATTTTCATCAATAAGGAATTCCAACCTTGGTTTAAGGTTACTTCAATCACGTCCTCTCCGGCTGTAACGGCTCGACTGGCATCATTCACATGCACAATCTCTCCATTCAACCAGGTTTTAATTCCGTCATTGCTTCCCATTTCCAATCGGACGGCTTGTTCAATCTCAGACCAGACATAGGTTCGCATATAGATTGCGGCAACCATACTTTTTATGGCAGCGACAAAATCTACATACCAGTAACGGTTCGGGTCAAGGTTTTCGGGAACGACCGTCCAACCGGGATAGAAAATATCGCTATACTCAGGAGGAAAATCCTTGCCGAAAACACTTTCATCCTCTGCAACAGTATAGGGTTCAGACATCATCCATTTAGTGATGTAATCGCTGAATTTTTCAACCTGGTTTAGGGTGTTTTGAGCATCCTCCTTCAATTGATCGTTGGCCGGATCTTGGATAATACCCAATAAAATTGGCTTACATTCGTCGGGATGCTGATTGTGAATATTTTCCATGATCTTTACCGAAGCGATTTGGGCTTCTATCCGCAGTTCGACATTAGACAAGTATTGGTGAACAATAGTCAATGTTTCCAGGGTAAATACTTCTGACAGTCCCGACAATACCGCCTTTTTCTGGGAAATGTCCGTGGCTAAGGCGATAGCCTGCTCGTAAAGAGTTGTTGTTTCATTTTGAGAGCGTGCATCAGACAGCCCGATTAACCGAATAGCTCCGCGTAAAGCCAGCCCCCTAATCTTAATATTTGTTTCAGATTTGGTCAGCGCCATTAGCTTTTGCAATGGCTCAGAATCAGGCCATTCGCTTAAAGCTCTCACGGCAGATAAACGTTGGAATAGGTTTTCACTGTTTAGCATTTTCACCAGAATCGGCAATGCATTTCGGTCACCCAATTTTCCAAGAATAAAACACATAGATGCACGAATCTCCACATTGCCGACATCGGGTAACGCAGAGAGCAATTCGGAACCTTTATCCTCTGGTTTTTTGACCGCTACCGCATAAATTGTCTTTTCCAGTTCAATCCGGTCTTGTTCCGATTTTGCCACAAGAAGCAACTGAATTAATGCCGTGATATCAGACACGGTCGCGATGTCCCTCAAGGCTTTGATTGATGCAATTCTTACCTTTCTATCTTCATCATTTGCCACTGAGAGCAGTTTCGGAACGGCTGAATATATCCGCCGTTTGTGTGCGGCTCGGATCAATTCTGTTTTTATTTCGGGTTCGGTTTCTCTAATCCCATTGATAATCGTTTCATTCACTCCGTCACAGACAAGGCTGTACAGACTTTCCCGGGCTGCGATTTTCTCTTGGCCATGCTTTTCTGCGGCTATTGTTGCCAATAGGGAGACGGCGGATGCGTCCCCTGTTTTTCCTAAGGTTTGCATGGCTGTGACCCGAACTACTACATGCCCACTTTTTACGGAAGAAAAAACTGCCTCATTAACATTTTTATCCTTAAAATTTGACAACACCGATAACAGCTGAACCTGTCCGTAGATTGGTAATTTTGGTAAGTAATCGGCGATGGTACGAACGGTCTCTAAGTTTTCGATGTCTTTTACCAAAGTGATTGCGGTTTCCGCTAATTTTGGATTGGAGTCCGTAATGTATTTTAATATGATTTTGTCTGTTTCGTGCTCGGATGCAAGCACTGCCCCACGCAAGGCCACCGACCTGAGTGAAACCGGTTCATCTGAATCCAAAATGTCTTTGTAGAGTTTCGCGGCTCGATGAAGTTCTCCAATCGATCGCAGATTATCTGCACATTGCAAATAGGCATCCGCAATATCTAGATGTAAATCACCTTCTGTTTTATTTAGCCCTTTTTTTAGGAGTCTCTCTGCTTTTTTCCCTCCGATCTTTCCCAGTGATGTTGCCGAAGCGGCGACGATATTGGAATCATGGTGACGCAATAATCGCCCCAGAGTGGGCACAGACATCGCATCCCGTCTGTTTCCAAGCGCATGAACTATACTAATCTTGATAGTATCCGTCGTTCTCGGAAGCATAGACCGTAATGCTTTCGTCACGATCTGACCCGGGATACGTTCCAAAGCGTACATGGCGTGGGCGGATAATGTGTCGTCCATTAACAATGAAGTTAAAACCGGGGCCGACATTTCGGTCCCCACGATACTTAAGCGTCTTAACGCAAATTCTTTAGCGGCAAACGTTGCTTTAAATGATAAAAACTCCGCCAGAGACCTTTCTAAATCCTTGCGGTAAACCGGAGAACGATACGACACCCTCACCATTTCTTCGATCTCTGTCAGAATTTCGCGGTTGTCTCCGTATTGATATGAGGCAAACCGGTGTAATTGTTCAGTAAAGGTGGGTGGTTTGTATCCATGCCAACGGCGTACAGTCCTCGGACCGGGGAAATCATTCGGTACGGATTGGGTAACCGCCCCGGTGGCAGCCCATTCAGTTCCGCGCTGAAAAGTGGTTATGAACCCGGCGCACTCGATCGAATGATGCGGGAAACCTCCCGTCACATGCCCAAGTACCGTGTGAAAAATCCGCCCTGCTCCATATTCAATCGTGAACAAAACAGGCTCATGCTTTCCTGTCCCACCCCTAAGTGTATCAGACAATGCTGTTGACAGGATGGTCATATTTTCTCCGGGTCCACGAAGATTACCGTAGAGTTCATCTCGGGCATGCATCCATTTTTCAGGTAATCCTGCAGTGATCGGGTGATCGGTACTGCGATTCACGACCTGAAAGGCGTGCTGTTCTCCGTGCATCCCGGCATTTCCGGGACTCATATCCCGAATGATCTTATCGTCTTCCCAATACACATACGGACCGGTCTGCTCATCACGTCCGCCCCAACCACCAAGCCCTATTATTCGTGTGTACTCGTCCCATTCCCCAAAGGCATTATCGGCGGCATGCACCAAGACCACTCCCCCGCCCGACCTTACATAATCCTCAAAATCCTCCCGGGTGATCTTATTCCACATTTGTCCGTTGTAATCCAAAACAACCACGTCATAGCCGATAAATTCCGGAAACCAATTTTCCACACCTTCTTCGGCTTCGGGACTGATGATACGGTCAGCTTCAAATAATCCGGTTTGCTCTAATATTTGCTCAAACACGACTGATGTTACTTTCCAATTATGATTATTTTGGCCTGTAATAATCAGAGCCTTCAGCGGAGAGGAAATTACTGAACCACTACTAAGAAGCAGTAATAAAAAGAGTGTATTAATGAAATTCTTCCTCATACCGTCCATGGACTTCTCATTGCTCGAGATAAGAATCGATTTGCTTCATCATCACCAATAAACCGTTCTTTTTCCGGATTCCATCTCAACTTCCGATCTGTCAGCATCGATATCTCTCCCAGAATAGATATACTGTTTGAACGATGGCCGGTCTCCGCCGGAGCAATCGGTTGTTTTCGGTTTTTTACGCAATCCAAGAAATTTTGATAATGGTCACGACTTTTATAAAGATGGATTTCATCGGGACCGATCCGTTCTTTTAATAGGCTTTCCGGTTCCGCTGTAATAGCTGACCGATTTACGTTAACCCAACCGAATTCTCCAAAAAATGTTGTCCCACCTTTCACTCCCATATTGGTCACAGTCATTTTAATACCGTTGGCATAGACATAGTGGATCTTGAAATCGACAGGGACGTTAAAAAGCCCGTTTCGCGGGAAGCGGCCCCAACCGTCAACTTCGACCGGGCCGGTATGTTCGGTTCCCAACCCCCACTGTGCAATATCGATATGATGAGCTCCCCAATCCGGCAAGCCGCCAAACCCATAATCCCTAATATGACGCCAATCATTATGACAAACTCCACGGTATGGTGTCCATGGCGCCGGTCCAAGCCAAAAATTCCAATCCAAAGAAGAAGGAACCGGCTGAACGATATTTTTTTCGTAAGATGCTTTTGCGCCGGGTATGCCGACTTCCACATTATGAATTTTTCCTAATCGTCCATTTCGTACCAATTCACAGGCAAACCGAAATTTTTCATCCGACCGTTGTTGACTGCCGGTTTGCCAAATCGTGTTATGTCGCTTAACAGTATCGCATAACACACGGCCTTCATAGATGGTTCGCGTCAACGGTTTTTGTCCGTAAATATCCAATCCAGCTTTAGTGGCTGCGATAGCTGGAATCGCATGCCAATGGTCCGGGAGTGCCATGTGGACGGCATCCAAGTCATTGGAAGTGAGTAGCTCACGGAAATCTGAGAACACCACGCAGTCTTTGTTCCCGTATTGAGAGTCTACAATGCTTTTTCCGCGAATGGCATGTGACCGGTCCACGTCACAGACAGCAACAAACTGAACGCCATCTTTATGGACAAAATTCCGCAAATCGACCCTGCCCTGTCCTCCCAGACCGATAGAAGCCATCACAATCCGGTCACCGGGAGAGGTGTGACCATCCCGGCCTAAAGCACGAGCGGGAATAAAGATCGGTAATGCCGCCGAGCCAAGAAGAACACCCGAATTTTTCAAAAATCGACGCCGGTCCATTTTTTTTGGTTTGGCAAGATTATCTTTCTTTGTTTTGTTTGCACGCATGTTATTAGTAAACAGAAATTTATACAGGACTTTACTATCCAATATTCTGCCATGATCTTGTCGAAATATACGATAAATATTTGAATGTTAACGAGGTTAAATGATGCGATGGGGAATTCGTTGGCTTACTCCCACAGCTGCTTGTAGGGTTTTTGAATAATCTACGAAAGTATTCTTGGAATATCTGCTACTTTTTCCTAATCTAAAAAAGTACTCAAATCTGTGAAAAACCTCTTAATTAGGATTAAAAATCGAAATTAATGGTGCATTATATTTTATTTACTCTCGTATAACAAGTGGTCTTTTAAATCATTTTATTTTACGAGATAAATCCAAAAACGATGCCGTAGATTTCACAAACACGCAATACAGTGCCTTATAGCGCAGTATGAAAAAATGAGACTATTCTTAATCTGTAAAAACAAAACCCTCGTATGTTACTGATATACAGGGATTTATGGTGTGACTCCGGAGCGACTCGAACGCTCGGCCAATGGCTTAAAAGGCCACTGCTC